>Ga0210059_1010401_pt1 | contig 14383 bp, 6 predicted proteins | sample Ectturendosymbi2_FD_188042 | JGI IMG/M metagenome (GOLD analysis project Ga0210059, IMG submission 188042) | Ecteinascidia turbinata endosymbiont from Florida, USA - Sample 2 (SPAdes) (version 2) | ecosystem: Host-associated > Tunicates > Ascidians > Unclassified | place: Key West, Florida... | reverse complement strand
ACCGGTGCCTCATCAATTGACGGTTACCGGTGCCTCATCAATTGACGGTTACCGGGTACCTCATCAATTGACGGTTTTCAAAAACACGGTGTCCTATTTCTGCGCTGGTTTAGAACTGCCTGTCCTGCAGGAGCTCAGTTTGTGAGTGCGAATCATTCCCGTTAAAATGGCGGTCTGGTTCACCGGAAAAAAGGCCAAAACAAGGCCACTTTCGCTACCGCGGCGCGTCCAAGTTCAAGTTAACTTTACGGGCGTGACTTTGGTCGCAGATATCCTGTCGTGGCGACTGGCGTCCTGAGGTGGATCGAACAAACAGTCTCCGATCCAACCTACTTCGAGAAGCAAATGGACCACACACCTTTGCATCTTGCACTGCTTGACGAGGTTGGAGTCCTTTAAATCACTGTTCATTGCGATTTTTCTGGGGGAGGAAATGTGAGGAGTTAATAAACCTGAAAGAAAGACACTGCTTCTAAAGGACAGATGCTCACATCTTTCTTTTTAGCCGTATCAAGTACTGAATACAGTAACGATAAAACCCTTGCTTAGTTTTGCACGCTTCTGCCTAGACAACTTGGACTTACCCTTCTTTTCTTGGCGTTTTTGTTAAAATGTACAAGTCTCAGATGTTTTATCGGCATGTCTTCTGTGGTCAGCGAGTATGGTTTAACTCCTCCTTTAACTGGAACCTGAAATAGTTCTTATTGATCCGCATTTTTAAACTGCACCTCAGGCCGGAGAGTTTTCGTGATTATTGTAAAGAACCTCAATCTTGAATTCAAACCCTGCCGAACGAAAGCTCACCCGACAAACCTTGCTCACCAACACAACGTGCCAAACGTCTTGCACCGAATAGGCCAAGAAAGCAGATCCACAGCAATAGCAACAACGCGTCCGAACAAACACGCCGCGACACGTGCTTCTGTGCCACGTTTATAGAAACGTAGAGAAAAGGTATCAGTGGCAGGGTGCTTCAGCTGCGACGCTTTGACGAAATATTTGCTCCGAAAAGACCCGGATGTATGTTAAAATGAGCATTGATTTCATTTGTCGGTGCTAAAAAATCCTGAGACGTTTTACTGATGTTGTGTCATTTTCGGCGTTTTGACCCAAAGTTTGTCGTGAAAGCTGATTTGTGAGCTATTGATAAACTACCCGTTTGAAACTCTGTCGGAGAAGGCCAACTGACAAAGTACAACTTGATTCTTCGTTGCATCCATTCATAAACATGTATTTGCCACCAGAGCTGGTCCTTTCTGCAGCGGGGAAATGAATATCAAGCGATTTTCAGGCTTTTGGATGTTTAAAAGGTTTTATGTGCTTAGAGGAGAATTTATTTTATTGTGGGTGTGGTGTGAAAGTTGTTGACTACCGTGGATAGATTTGCAGTGTGCAAAAGGCAAGCCGCTGTGTCTGTTCAGTACAATGAATAGATTGGTCGGACTTGGTGCACGCTGTGCAATGTTTATTCCCTTTATGTTTTGACAAAAACAACTTGCACGCTTTTTTAATTCTGCTTTTCTATTTGAAATAAAGATCGTCTCCTGTCACCAGCTGGTCCACCAAGACGTTTTAAGGCTCTTAATCCGGCTCTTCGAACGAAACTTCCCCGAACTCGATACCTTAGTCCAGCTCGAGCTGAAGGAGACAGTACTGGATAGAATGGTAAGTCGAAATGCCTGCTCCGTACCTGTGTTGCTTCTGGCGTGCTTAATTTGCTTTTTCTTCGATTAACTGCCACCAGCGAGCGGTTTGCTGCATTCTAAGCATAGGAGGGCCCATTGTCCCGCGAATTTTAGAATATCTAGTCATTGTGTGCTTTGAGAGGCGGTATCCAAACAAGATACTGTTGCTAGTCTAAAATAAAGCGTTTGTCCCCCCCAATTTTCCCCCCAAAATTTTTGGGCTGGCTACGCCACTGGTTCTAAGTAGCATTGTTTGAATAATGTTGAAGGGCACGTCAAAAGATAACCTTGGTTGGCGGAAAGCAACCCTAAAAAAAGAAAGAAGCACGCTGCGTGTCCATTCGTGGAGAGCAGTGCGCTGGTGCGATTAGACAAGTGACGTGTACAAACAAACCCAACACCCTGATATAAATCCGTCGCGTGACGATCTTTCAATCGCATCAGATGCTTACAACGCCCTTCAGCGATAAATTGAAAAACAAACAAAACTCAGAAGTGAACACCAGTCTGGCAATACGCGAAGAAGGAAATTGCACTGTTGGGTGCGGGAAGGAAGGTACGGGTGTTTTTTAAACAAGTGGTTTTGTATGCACGCCAATTGACCACTGTCAGTCGTTCGAAATCTGAAAGGCGCTACACCAATTCAGTTTAAAGCAGTGGTTCAAAGCAGACCTCTGCGCTAAACCTGTGGTTCTCAACCATTTTTAGCTCATGAACCATCTTCTTAAAAAAATTATCCAATGGACCACTTTTATATACTGACATCTCATGAACAACAAGTCGAAAATATTGCGCATAGGTCAGTGAACTCGAGGGCGTGTTCGGTCAAGGATTTATGGAACTATGTGGACCACGTTGAGAATCACTCTTTAAAGTGACTTCGATTAGCATGCAAGACCATTCACTGCTATAGGCGTTGCCTATGATTATCATAAAAAACAGACATCAATCAAGTAACCAGCTCTGCACAAAAGCGACGAAGTAGAATTGATCAACAAATATTTTTAAGAGGAAATCGATTTCACGGAGCTCTACGCATCACCAGGCCTGAAATCTTCAAGCAGTTGTTTATGAGTGAAATGCTGAAGGACAAACGCAAGGCCGAGAAAGTTTCCTGTCAGATCAGCAGTTGAAAAAGGGCGGCACTGGTAACAGTGATGTAGGCATGATATATTTTTAACACTGACCGACTAACGTTTTGTACCCCCAGTTAAGTACCCCCAGTCATAAAACAATCAACCCGAACCCCCAGTAAGCTGAAAAAATCTACGCGGAGTTTTCAGTCGGCACGCATGATCCTGTAGTACAGGATATTAAAACACAGCAATACATGAAAACTCAACTGCCATTCAAGTATCCCTGGAAATCTTACCGCGAACCCCTGGTTGAGAGCCACTGTTGTAGAACATGCCGGCAACTCCCACAACTTTGCTTGAAATCCTATCTATTTGAGAATAGGCCGTTCTGCTATTCTTACACGTTTCGAAAAAGCAAGTGTTCTGTGAAGAGTAAATATTTTAATGAGCTGGTTTTGTGATCTTAGTTGTTGTTGCACGTTGACCCGGGTTTGAATTTCAAAACGGAAAGTTTACACGTGGTCAAAAACAGCACGAGTGAATAACGACATGCTCCTGCCATCGTCTCGGAGCAGTTCCTTCTGCATCTCGCGTACGTCTGCAAAGTCGTTTCGCTGTCGTTTGTTTCGTTTCCTGGAACCGACACCTGCTTCAGGATAAAATGCGTCAAGTAAATCTGTATAGATCGCTGGGACTGCTAGACTGTATCACCAGAAGTTAAAGGAGGTATAGTTGTGTTGTATTTTTCGTAGTACACAATACAAACACGAACGGTTCGAACCCAATTGTAGAATGCCTAGGAGAGGCAAGGTGCTCACTAAAGTACTGTGGATGATTGCTAATCAGCAGACGCGAAGGAACGTAGATTAGACAAGGCACGTTCATGCCATCGACGAAATACGCCGATTCGCTGATTACCTTCAACGCATTACATGATTACCATTTGCACGATCACAACAAGTTGTCTGCTCTTGCCTCTGTTTGAGGGTGTCAAACATGCGAGCGTTGCCAGCTGGTTTCTTATCTGAAGTATTTTAGTACAAAGTAGGGTGAGCCAAGTCCTGGCAGCAAAATGGCGATTTTCACCACTGAAGACGCTTGAAATTGCGGGAAATCGATTTCCTTTGAAAAACAATTTGTTATTGATTCGACTACGTCATCGTTGTGGAGGCTTGTTGCTGAAAGTGGTGGTGCAAGTATGGATTCCAACATTTACTTTTACACGATACTAACACTAAAGTAGATTGTCCTGTTCGGCTTTCAAATACATAAATCACAATTAACACCTATTCGATAAAATGCTGGTGAAGTTGAATCCTATTTGGAAATTATTTACAGTCATCACAGAATATGTGAAAAACGTTGCCAGGTTTCCAAAAACGGTCTCACGCAACTATCTGTCGAATTGTCAAAAACCAGCATCACCTTCAGTTTCAGGAAATACAAATGTAGCATTTGATCCTGCATTCGTAACCAGGTTTTCCTCAAATAAACTGCTATTTTTTGCAATAAAAAATGCAAACGTTTGGGTGTGTTTGGTATATCCACAGTTTACACAATCCACGTGTTTTGTGTATTTGTGTCCGAGGAAGAACCTTCCGCGAGAAGTTCAATAAAGGGAGGTGGTTGTCCGCTGCTATCACCGGCTTAGATCTTCAACATATTGAGATAGTGATATAAAAAGTGCTGTGTTTCTTGTTAAACGTAGAAAAACACTGGTCAACATATGCAGTGCTAAAAAATTAAAAGCTGCTGTGGTCCAGTTGGTTCTTCTTTGCATTCACTAGATTGAAATACTCTCGATGCTCAGTAATTAATGCTTTTTTTTTATTTTGGTGACGGCAATTGACGGCAGGCTGAAGCCTGAAATTTTCTTCTTGCACGGGCGGTTGAGGTGAACGCTCTTGCTCAAGGAACGCTACGGCGATTCGTTCTGCGGCCGTGGGTCGAACACCCAACCTTCCAATTGAGAGGCGGACACTCTACCACAAGGCTATCGCCACACTATAAATAGTTCTAACATAGGCCGCATCGCACTGCAGTCATTAAAATTTACTTCTTCCGCGGTCGACCTTAATTTTGCGCAAATAAAACACACCTGTAAAAGCCAACCCCAACATTGACTGCTTACAAAGAGTAACTTACAAATCAGTAAATGAACAGGAAAACACCGCGCCACCTGCATCAGCACCTACTGCTGCTCAAACTGATCCGAACTGAATCGTGTGCACGAAATTATCTCGAAGTGTATCCGCCAGCACCAGAGACCATGGATCACGCGCATGTCCAGCTGTAGACAAAAAGGGGACGACACAGGAACAGTCAAGAAATGTGCACGTGCGTGCCGAGATGTGCGCCAGTAGAAACCAGACCTTTCCCAACCGTTTATTCTTTCCACCCACAATTGTTTTCGTTGGGTACGAAGAAAATGTGCCCTGGTAGGCCCAAAAATATGCCCTGAAAGGCCCAACGGGCCTTTTAGTAATACTTACGTCGCAGTTCGTTGCGCAAACGTGAATTTCGGGAAGGTGTCAATCCAGCGCAACAGCTGAAATAAAAAACGAAGTTGAACAAGCATTCAATTACATGAGAGAAGCGAGGTGGCTTGCTCATGAGCAGAGCAAGACTTCATTTACTGTTATCTTGAATTAGAACCTTTGCTCCAGACCGCAAACCCTCACGTGTTCTTTGCCAGGTTCATCTGATGAGTCGAGGTTGCGTCATCCCAGTAGTCTCTTACATCCGGGACTGCGTCGAGAGGCAGGACGCCGATGTTTCGCTCATTCGTCATTTCGTCACAGAGGTGATTTACGTGTAATGATCGCCGCGCCACTCACATCAGAGAATCCCCTAAAAGTTCTCAATTGCTGCGGTTTTAAGGCGTGGCCGGACCTAACCGATGTTAAATGCTTTCACTGCTTAATCAATTAAAGCCGTCTTTTATTCTTCAAGTTTTTCGTATTAGCGACTTGGTTAAAGTTTCTTCATATCCGGACAGGTTGTCGACATCATATGTCCGCCATACACATCCGACTTCGTCCACATCTTCCTGCCTATCATCGAAAATGACAACATCACCGGATCGTTGCGGAACGAGGACGGAAATGACCCGGTTTCGGATTTCATAGGTATTTGTCTGGCATTTTTGATAAAAATTACACGTCTCTGTTCAGAGTGCACAGTATGCAGGGAAATGTTTCGAAAAATGCAGGGGCTTAACGAGGGGCAATGGGGACACAAACTCCCGGACGCCGAAAAGTCCCAACTATGCCACAAGCGCTCTTTCTTCTTTACAGTAAATTTGCTTCCGAAAGAGCTCAGGTTCAAACATGGGGGCGCCAAACTTGGTTCTTGCCTCGGGCCCCATCTAACCTCGGTACGCCCCTGGAGAAATGGAACCTTGATGAGTTAAAAGGTGGTGAAAGTTTGAAATTGTGCTACAGATCTTTAAAAAGGACTAGTTAGGCAAGTCAGATTAGGAACTGACGACATAGACATCACAAAAAATGTGGCTAAATATTGTGTTTGCTTTTTGGAGCAATGTTTTTGTTTCTGAAACCTGGTCATTAATTTGTAGGTTGCGGAAAATCGTAGATCATGAGAGGCACTGTCTATCGAGAAGAATCTTTTTACAGCTAAGAATCAGACACTACGGTCTTACAGTAAGAAGGCATCATCAGCTCTTATTCAAATAGATCCATCTGAAACAGAGATTGTACCAGAGTTTCCTTAGCCAGACAATATATTGTGCAATAAATAAACCACATTTGAATGCTGAAGGTCTGTTTTCATTTCTGAAAACCTCAGATATTTTAGGTACTGTGCAAAAGATGCCTGATTCTGCCACTCACAGCTGTGACTATATCGACTTCGTTGGAGTGGACGTGTGTGCAGAATGGAAAGACGGTCGGCTTACGAAGGACATCTTGTATGGGTAACTACCCTCTGCTCCCCGACCTGTCGTTCCCTGCCACTCCGCTACAAGGACGTATTAAAAGGAGGTTTAAGGGCACTCAACGCAAATACGGAAAACTGGGAACAATTGACACTGGAGCGTGCTCTCTGGCACTCCCTTCTACAAGACAGACGAACGTATTCGATTGAAACGTACGTCACAGACTGCAATCGTCGCCGAATTTATCGTCGGACGCGACAGGAAAGGTCAAAGAGAGAGTGCAAAAGAACAAATGCCAACTAACAGTAGAACTCGTCTGAATCATCCAAACAACATATGTGGGGAGGAGTGGCCGCCAGGGCGTCGTTTAAATCTTCCAGCGAAAGTGAAAAGAATGCAAAGTTAGTGATCAGGATAAGAACCGAGCACTTCGAAAGCGCTGCAGTTCGTGTGAGACTCAAGTTCTAAGCCGGCTAGCTGGGAAGAGCAGAAAGATTCAGTTTGGAGTTCCTACTATACGGTGTGAACAGTCGGACCACGCGATTTATTAGTGTTGTCTGTGCGACAAACATAAATAGTTTTTCCAGAAAAAAAGACTACTAAAGTCCGGAATTCTGTATCCTGAATACATGTATGCTCGCAAGCCAGCTTCTCATAGTTCAGATACCGGTATGTTCTCTGCCTCTAGAAACGGGCGACAGAAACAAAGAACCGAATCACTCCCCACTCGAAAGTGCTCCACCCGAGCATGCAGAACAGGGGTCTAAAACACCCGGGCCGCATGTGACCCGCCAGCGCATTTTTTGCGGCCCACGGTGCATTTTTGGGAAGATTCAAATCATGGAACAAGAAAGTTCCTTTGTTTTTCGGATCTGAAGCCGAGTGGTGCCATGGCAGGTATTCAAGATTGACCGATGTCAAGCAGTTGCCTCTAGTTAGCTCCGAAATGTCTTCCACTCCACGTAAAGTTTGGTCAGGTGAAAATTTTAGGAAAACAGATCACGATTGTAGCAGATTTCGATATTTGATGGACGAAATTCGTGTGAGCATACCATAATATGAATGTCGGATGTCTCTAAAAATGCATTTTCCTACCTTCTCACCTTGGTATTTCCACCAAACTTGCTTGATGTGAAATTTGTGAATGATGAACACGGGCAGAGATTCCACGAGGAGGCGCCTGTGATGGATGCGACGTACAAAGCACGATTTGATGCATGGGAAGTGGGAGGCTGTTGCTGGTTTTTGTACAGCAGAGAAAAGCGTTGCTTACGAAGCCATCACAAGGAGTCTCACGCATTTATCAAGGCAGAGGCTAAGCTCGGTTATTCAAAATGATACCTTGCTATGCATCCTCATGGTTTTGTTTGTGAGTCGCGTGCTTTCCCATTCACGGCTTCTGCCACTTTCTGACGAATGTGAAGCACGTCAACCGCGAATGCGAAATACCTGGTTGTGATGGTGATGACGACTGATGACAGTACCCTCAAATACTGACGTCAGACGAAATTTGTTTGCAGATTGTAAATCAGAAAATTAGCCAAAATTAAGCAACAAATAACTTGTTGTAATAGCTAGAAAAAATTTTTTTAGTGATAATGTAATTTTGTCCAACAAGTGATAATATAATTTTGTTAAATTTTTGTGCGTTCATTGGAAATTCTTTAGCTCTGCTAGTTAGCGATGTCTTTTCCATTAAATAAGGTGGTGTGAGCTATTGTAATGGATGTGCGCAATATGTTTGCACCTATGGTGTAGTGTGGCCTCAGTCAGTTTCTTATTTTCCTAACCGCCGCGGTTGTGCCTCGTTTCAGTTCACTGCAAGACCAATTTCATCATGGTGACATGAACCATCTATTTCCCTTCTCTCCAACTATGCATGGAGCTACTGCAAGTCGCCGGAACAGAGACGAGAGCCAAGAGTTGTGGGTTCGATCCCGGTGGCGGACTGAGACGCGAGCACTGCTTGTTGCCACAAGCGAATTGAGGAAGTTGACGCAGCTGTGTTTCGACGCAGTGCTTCTCTCGTCCGAATCCAGTTTTCACAACGACAGTGTTTTCTGACAGGCGCATATGCAGAAGATAGTAGCACCTTAGATTTATTTGCAATGGCACCAGCGATTGCCTGGTGTGGAATACCGTGTGCTGCATGGTAAAGCTCCTCTCTTGGCCGCGGGTATGCTTTTCCGCAACAGGGTTGCGCGAAGCACATCTGCCACGTACTGAGTGTCACTTGTCAAATGTTGAAGCTTGTCAAGTTCCACCACAATCACAATAGTGGAGCGGCTTGGTAACGCTGTAGTAGCGCACGCATACACTGGAGGGTTGAGTATGCCAAAACCATTGCGAAGGCCAAGTTAATGAGGAAGCGAAGCTTTGCATTTGTATTCGGAACAAGACCCAAGCCAGAAGTCTGAAACACTGCGTCAAGATCGGACCAACCCAGTTCGCAGAACCCGTCGTCAGCATCGCCGTGACCTCGGAAATATATCGGCAGTGACTCTACGTCAGATGTTGTTGGCAACGCAATAGCTTTCCTCGCAAACCTGTTCTTGAGGTTTCAAAAGTTAAATTTCGTTTTGAGCTCAAAGCTCGGACAACTTTCCGTGATTTTTTGCAGCATGAAGCTTAAAAGATATATTTTGACTAAGTGTTTCATTTCTGGAAAATGTCCGCCTGAAAGGTTTTCTTGTGCATAATTCGTGCCAAATTGTAAGTTGCAACAAGTTTGAATTTTGGAAAGTTTGCGTTTGAACTACTACTTCCCCAACGATGTCGTAGCATTGCAGCGTGGGTTTTGGTCTGAACTTCGACCTCATGCTTCGCTTCTGCACATGAGCGCAATTTTGTTGTAAAATGTGGGGGGACAGTTTGGTGTGAAACCAATATATTGCAAAACCTAAAGAGAAAAAGTGGGGGAAGATGGCATATTATATCCCCACTATCTGAGAAGGGGGGGACGCGTCTTTCGTATGCCCCACTCAATCGCGCCCATGCTTCTACAGAAGACTGTCAGTCGTTGCAGTGTATCAGTGAAAGTGCGATGTGACGGGACTCGAGGGTGAGAAGAGCAGGGGCGTAACGAGGTTAGATGGCGCCCGGGGCAGGAAGCAAATTTGGCGCCCCTATGTTCGAGTTTAAGGTCTTCACGAAGCAAATGTACTGTATTGAATAAAATACTCGTGAAATTGTTGGGACTTTTCGGCGCCTGGGGAATTGTTCCCCCCTGGTTAGGCCCCTGGAGAAGGGAGACCTTGTTTTTTTAGAATTTGAAAGCGTCAAAAAAATCCAGCTGCACGCCTTCTCACACTTGCTATCGTACAGACAAGGAGGGATGTAACAAGCCTGTTAAAGCTGCCGGCCTTGCCTAAAATCTTTAGAAAATCAAGAGCTCGTTCTCAAACCTCACTTGTTAAAATGGCCAGTGTGAGTTTGGCTTGATGGGTTATCTTCAAACTGTTTTCAGTGTCAGTTAAACGATTTTAGACTTATCGCTTTCGCGAGGATTTTTGATGGGTGATTTTTGGGGGACAAAAGGTCTCAGCAGGTCGGTGTCCCTGCAACTTTGAAATCTGTCCGGATTCATGCCGAGTATTTTCATCAACCGTTTTTGTTCTCAATTACCCACTTCACACTCAGTGGCGTAGCAGCCCAACTCTTCCCCCACAAAATGGTTACAGGAACCTTTAATGGTGATTTATAAAGTTTTCGACGTTATGCTACATCTCGAGGCCGAATGGCGTTCAAAACAAAATATCCTAATTGCAGACCCAATTTTGGCAAACCAGGTCCTTGGCCAGGTTTTAAGTAAATATATTTTCATGGGGGAAAGATTTTGTTTTTATCATATGTTTAAAACATTTTTTTGAGCACAGGAAATTTTGGGAGGCACAAAAAAGATTTGGGGGTAACTGTCCCCGAATGCCCCCCCTCGTCTCCGCGCGCCTGGACAGAAACGAATTTCGCTTTACACCGGATCCGTCCAGGGTTGCCAGTTTGGCGTTTTTGAGGCCAAATTTGTAATTTTTAACCTTTTTTCAACTCCTTTGGACTTTTTTATTTTTGAAAATTTTTTTGGCGGATTAGACTTTTTATGTCGATTTGGCAGATTTCTTGACGCAGAGTGATAAATTGTCATTCAAAGCTCTGCACGAGAATTTTTTGTTTTGCTTACGTCATGCTTTTAGGTTTGCCGTTTCGGGATACTCTTCAGCAAAAGCAAAGCTATCGAGAAGTTTACTAATGGAGTGAGCTTCATTCCTTTTATGTATAAATTATGTGTATATTGTCTTTTGAAAGGGTGTTCGGGTGTTTCAAAGGTGTCCTTGTGGATTTAGCTTTTTTCGGTGCTATTTGGCTTTTTCAAGGGTTGGTCTGGCCTTTTTTTGTGTGACTACCTAGTGATGTGCCCGAATCATTTTTGTCAAGTCAGATGCGAGTGTGGCTGACCCTTCTAAAGAAGAACACCACTACCGTTTAGGAAAATTCCGCGAGAGCACTGGTGAATAGGAAGTGTCCAAGGCACGCCCAAGTTAACAGTTAAGAAACCTAGACCCGCCGGTTTCGCTCGTTCCACTCAGTTTATCACAACAGAATTGTATTCACTCATGGTTTTATTAATACAACGTTAAGCACTGCGACATTTATCACAACAGGGGTTTATAATGTGCATCTACATACACAGGCATTATTACAGGCGACAGGGGTTAATGCAAATTTTATCTTATCACGGAGGGAGAGAGTAACCCATCCTGTTGGGCAGTCACAACACGACCTGCCTGAAAATTGGTTAAGACCTCGGTATCTCCGTAAGTCTAACCGTTCTGGGGTGCTTGTTGGCTACAAGCGTGTCCTAGATCAATAGTTTACGAGACCCCACTCGTTCGCCAACTATTTAGGTGTTGAGACTGGTATGCCCACGACTTCAACTGACTTGAGTGAGCCACTGCGGCTCCTTATACGGACACGACGTACGCCGCCCTGATAACGTTACAAATCTCGACTAGCGCACAGTGCAACAGTGGCATCTAGTGGTCATATATAGTTGGCGTTCTAATCGTGACTTCCGAATCGGTATTTTGCAACAATATTTTTATGTTTTTGTCATTAATTATATTTGCAATTTGAAGTTATTTTTTAATGTAATAGTTTTCTATACCATCTTAAGTTATCCTCTCCCCAACGGTGACTCACAATAAATGTGCCAAGTACAAATTCACAATACATCAAATAGGTAGACATGACTATGTTCTAAAGAGTTAATGTCTTTTAGTCGTTGTTTAGTTTTCAGCTTCGTTTGGCTTGTCGTGAATTCGTCAGCAAACTTCTAAGTTGCTCTCTTCAGTTATTTTTCTCCAGTAATCGAAGTCTTCTTTTCGTTGTTATTTCAACATCACAAGACATTTCATGTTGAGGAGCCAAGACGAACTCAACACGAATCAGGGTCATCTGAAATTTTTCGAGTCGAGTCATCACTTGTTCGAGTCAAAGTCAAATCACAAGAACTATCGATTCACTTCGAGTCATTGGTTTTCAAGCTCGAGTCAGTGTCGACTTAAATGAAATTTCACATTTTTCCATGTCTTTATTTTGTTATGAAATGGCGCCCAAAATGCTATCAAATGGTGCCCGATCAGTTAGAAAATGGTGCCCAAAATGCAATAAAATGGCGCTGGGTAAGTTACAAAATGGTGGCCAATGTTGTTTTAGCAAGTTTGAGTGAAGAGTATTTATATCTAAGATTTTTGTGAAGGAAGTTCGCATTTTTCTTGTTTCTTTCACTCTCAGTCATTTTCACAAGTCCAACCCAACCTTGCTGCAAGTGTCGCAACCTCTCGGTTGGTGTTGGGTTGATGGTTAAATGTGCGATTAACCACGAACGGTATGCACATGAAGAACAACGCCCAGATATATGGCCAGAGTTGCGGAGCCGGAGGTTTTTGTCGGAGTCGGATGTTTTTTTCCGACTCCGGATGCCCACTTGGGTCATTTTTTATATCAAACTCGTAAATTGGGAATTCCTGTTGAAATGGTACAATTTCATTTGAAACTTTTGTTGAATCACATATCTCTTGTTGTGTACCACGATTTCCATTGATTGACCAGACAAATTTCAATCCCTTTATGTTAAAGAGTCTGGGTCGGAAATAGAGATAAGCACGGACAGGACTGGACCGGATCAGGACTGGATTGGACTGCAATTTTTTGAAAGTTGGTGGATCAGGACTGGATCGGACTGAGAAATGTTTTGTTTTTTAATGTGATTATTCTGAACATATCAAAAATTTTAGTTGTGATGGGATTTCACTGATTTGCTAAATGGTCGTGTATATACAAAACTTCAAACAACCTTGTAGTGTATATTTTGCCATAGAAAGATGGTAGTGTGTATTTTACCATCCATAGCAAAAGCTCTGCTGGAAATATTTTGCAATTCGAACTGTATCCATCGTTGCCCACATGTAACGTTGAGTTCTAGTAGCAACGTCAACATAGTTGAGTGGTTAGTGTCTATGGCTGCAGTGCGAGTGTTCGTTCTTCTGTGGTTAGTGTCTACCGCTAGTGTCTAGTGGTTAATGTTTATACAGTATCTGTGGTTAATGTCTTTCTATGGCTGCTGTGCGAGTGTTCGTTCTCTCACCATTTGGTTTGACTTCGCTAGTAGAGATTACACTTTTGATAGGAGTGCTTTCTAGGTACCTTTTCAAAAGGTTTAGGTTTAGGGTTTACGTTTAGAGTGTATGTTTAAGTTTCGGTTCAGAATTTACATTTAGGTTTAGGTTTGGGTTTAGGTTTTGAGTTTAGATTTTAGGTTCAGGTTTAGGTTTTGAGGTTAGGTTACCTTGGATTTAGGTCTGGGTTTAAGTTTTGGGTTTGGTTTTGGATTTAGGATTTGGGTTTATTATTGGGTTTAGGCTTCAGATTTGGGTTTAGGTTTAGGTTTTGGGTGGAGGTTTTGCTTTTATGTTTAGGATTTTAGGTCATATTACAAGGAACTTACGCTAATCCAAGTGCATTGTCATGGTAACTTGACCAATTTAACCAATTGGATTCTTGTAATTATAATAAAATAACTCCTTCAGTGCTTCTTCTAATGGTAATAAAATAACTCCTTCAGTGGACTGAAAAATTTGTCAGTCCGCTCATCTCTGGTCGAAAATTTTGGAAAGTCGGAGTCGGATATTTCACCTCCGACTCTGCAACCCTGTATGTGGCACGAACAAGCTATGATATAAAGTGAGCACCGTGTTTGATCTCTACTGTTGCATGCTGCCACAGTGTGAACTGAAGCTTGCACCTTGCTGCTCGGGCTTTCCGATTTCAACAAAGTGGTGCTGTGACTAAAATGTGTAGGTGGCAGAGATGAGCACGGATCAGGACTGGATCGGACTGAGAAAATTTTTATTGTTTTAATGTGATTATTCTGAAAATTTCAAAAATTTTAGTTGTGATCCCATTTCACCGGTTTGCTCAATGGTAGTGCGTATTTTGCCATCAAACACAAAAACTCTGCCGGGACTATTCTGCAATTCGAACACTTTTGTTCACATATAAGGTTGAGTTCTAGTAGCAGCGTGAATACAATTGAGTGGTTGGTGACTGTTGCGGCAGCTAGCCTTTTTATCGCGAGCCGTGGGGGAGCTAGTCCGCAGAAATTTGAGAAACGCGCCCTGACAACCTTTCGCCTAGAATCTGACCCTTACGAATCCGCGCATCAACTGGACTGT
>Ga0210059_1010400_pt1 | contig 14385 bp, 14 predicted proteins | sample Ectturendosymbi2_FD_188042 | JGI IMG/M metagenome (GOLD analysis project Ga0210059, IMG submission 188042) | Ecteinascidia turbinata endosymbiont from Florida, USA - Sample 2 (SPAdes) (version 2) | ecosystem: Host-associated > Tunicates > Ascidians > Unclassified | place: Key West, Florida... | reverse complement strand
GATGTCAATAAAAATGCACTATTTGCATTCTCACTTAGATTTTTTAGGCCAAATTTAACGGACGTGAGCGAAGAGCATGGTGAACGTTTTCATCAGGATATTCAGGTGATGGAGAAGAGGTATCAAGGAAGATGGGATGAGGCCATGATGGGGGTTATGTCTGGACCTTGATTCGAGAGGACAAACAAATATACAAAAGGAAATGCCGTTTGAGCGTCCACTTTTAGGCCTAGTGGTTTTGTAGCTTACTGTATTGACTTATACTACTATATTAAACATGTGTTGTAGGCTTATTTTATGTGTACCTGTAGATAAAAATAAAATATTTGAAAAGGTCCCACCCGCGCCGGGATCACAAGGGGTAGAGCGGATAGCGGGGTGGGGGTAGCGACTAGTTGAAGAATAGAGTAAAACAAAAAAGGTAAGTAAGAAGTATTGAGTATCATGGTTATAACACGTTCGAAATCTACCTCCCAGATCTCGCCACCTGCTGGCACACACGCCAGTAGGGGCGAGGGAGGATTACATAACAGTACCAAGTGATTCTTTGGTGTCTGTTAGGATTTTGATGATTAAACAAAGTAACGTGTCAAGTTGCGTTTTCATAAAAACTTGTTGAAGTTTATCTAAAGCATATTGCATCCCAGGAAAATTGCGTCATTTCCAAAGTTCAGGAATTTCCAAATTACAGAAAAACGGCTGACACTGCGAAAAAACTAATGTCATTTTCGGACTCAGCGCACCAAAAAACATCAAGAAACACCAAAAAATCAAAACAAAAAAAACAAGACAAAAAATTTGTTGCCCAGTGAATTATTCCTAATTGTTTCATTATTAACAACATGGCTTCGCGGGCCGTAGATTAGAGACCACTGATCTAGCGGCCTGCGATGCTGCTTCTGCGTCCAGTGAAGACTAGTTTTCAACTGCAATTCTAAGATATTTTAAATAATTTTGTTTTAAATAAAAAGAAGCAATGCTACAGCACAAGAACAGGCAAAGGACGCATTTTAATCTGCATTTAAACCTTACCTTTCGCTCTGTGTTCGACAGCTTACCTTGTAAAAACCAAGCAACTAGAATATCCTCAAAACACTGTGTTTAGTTTGTTGATCCATCTCTACGCGAAATTATGGTAAGATGCCATACACATCGTTATTCATTGGCTTCTCTTCCTGAAAACTGTTTTCCCGAGCTCACAGCACACATTTATAAACAACGCGTGTCACGTTTCGAAACACGTGACAGAGTTGCAGCATCTCAGACATGCGGCAAAGCACTAGTATGTTCCGATCAGTCAACTCAAGCTCTAACGCGCTTTTCCATAAGTAGCCTACTGTGCACAAACACGTAAACAATAAGGTGCAAAGAAAATAAAGAAACCTTTGAACCAACAACCGTTCCTAAACTCATTTAAACATTTTATACAAGATGACTGTTTCTGAAGTCGAAACATAACACTTCGTGTTGTCTTTCAGATGGCAAATAAGTCTAAACGATGTACAAAATGTTTTTCAATTTGTTATGCTGCTGAAAGCGTTGTTTTTTCTTTCCTAACGTGTAACTAATATTTTTATTTGCACTTATGGAAATAATTGTGTTATCATGGGCGCACTTTTGTAGTAAAATGTTGGGGGAAACATTGGTGTGAAACCGATATATTGCCAAACCTAAAGAGAAAATATGGGGGACATGGCAGATTATATCCTCACCGTCTGAAAAAGTGGGGGGACGCGTCCCCAGTGTCCCCCACCTAATTGCGCCCATATGTGTTATGATTGTGGATAATCAGTACAAAAATATTGTTTTTGATTTTTATGAGTATTTTGAGCAAACCAAGTCAAATCATATTCGCGCGTTTTATGAAAGTGTATGAGTTTATTGAAACTTCCTCCTACGCAAATACAGATGCACAGAATTTTACCAAAACTTCATATAACATGCACAACGTGACACGCAGGGATCGAGTTTCAAGGGGGCGGAGGGAAATGTCCTCCCAACTTTTGGACAAGGGGGACACAATATCTTTTGTTCCCTCAATATTTTGTGATAAAAAACATTGTAGTTGTACCGTACAGAAATAATGTAGTGACAAAATTTAAGTACTAACCCAATGTACGTGACAAGCAGGGACGGGTTTAGGGAACGCGGGGCCGAAGGCCATCTTAGTTTTTGGGTCCCCAGGCAGGTGTGGCCTATTTGGTCCCTTGTCTTAAAAGCGTGAAAGTGTATGTCACTCCTATGTGTAGTGCCCCCACAAAAATCTATCTTTTGTTGTGTCGACTTTACCTCCAGACTTGGAAGCTAAAGCTCATCACCTCCAGACTTAGAAGCTAAAGCTCAGCACCACGAAAACGGTGTCGGCAGTCTTCCATCTCAACAACAAGGAAGCCAAACGTGAGCTGAAAGTCAACTTCAACAACGAAACCCTGCCCTTCTGCTCCGAGCCCAAATTCCTTGGAGTGACGTTGGACAGGTCGCTCCCGTACCGCCGACATCTTGAGTCACTTCGCAAGAAGCTAACAGCACGCGACAGGGTCGTCAGATTGTTCTTCTGTGCCACACTCACAGGTCACAGAGGAGGCCATACCTCGCTTGTACAAGCAGGAGCGGAAACGTCGGACACCAGTGCGGTTAAGCCTTACCAGGCTCTTCTTGGGAGGGTCATTCCGGTAGGGTGGGTGCCAATGTCGGAGATAAAAATGTGGAGTCTTGTGGGGCTGTCCGTCCACTCCTCATTCCATTGCTAATCCGCCCACAGCACCGCACGTATATTGTTGTTGTCAGATAAACTGATGAGATGTTGTGCGGCGGATACAAATGGGTGTCTCGATTTCAGGCGCCGTGCGTTTGCACTCGATGGGTGGGTGAGTGCTAAGTTGAGCAGATGTCCAGGCTTCATGGCAGGGTGTGCTAGAGACAATATGACTCCAATGCGACGAAGCTCAGCAGGTTGGTTGCCTGCGAGGATTGGAATATTGTCCGTTGGTTTAGTACGCAGGCATGCAGTCACAATCCGCAAGGCGTCGTTGATGGCGGAGTCGATGAGGCGGGTATAAGCACTGAAGCACCGAACAGGAGCGCATTACTCTGCGGTTGAATGCACCAGAGATAGGGCAGCTATTCGAAGAGTTGTTGCTCCAGCACCCAAGCCAGAGCCAGAAAGCCGCCGCAGGAACGCGACGCGTTATGTAAGCTTCTTGCGAAGTGACTCAAGGTCTCGGCGTTGCATGAGCTACCTGTCCAACGTTACTCCGGGGTAATTGGGCTTGGAGAAGAAGGGCAGGGTTTCGTTGGTGTATTTGATGTTAAGCTCACGTTTAGTTTGTTGTTGAGGTGGAAGACTTCCAACACCTTCTTTGTAGTGCTGAGCTTTAGCTTCCAAACCTGGAGGTATTGACCTACAGTTGACATGTCCTTGCTCAGCACCCCTTCCACTGCCTACCAGTCTCCATCAGCATGCATGATTGCTAGATCGTCAGCATATGCATACTTTCTGGAGACTGTGGTTGAAAGGTCAGAGATGTAGATGTTGAAGAGAAGGGGCGCCAGAACAGATCCCTGTGGGACGTCGTTCTTGAGGCGTCGTAAACTGCTTCTTTTGCTGTTTCCTGTGGCGAGAGTGAAGCTGCCATTGCCAACCATCTCCATGATCATGTGAACCATGTGTCTATCAGGCAGCAATTGCAGCAGCTTGCAAGTGAGACCGCGATGCCATACAGTGTCGTAGGCTGCTGTGAGGTCGACAAACACAGCTCCGGCCTTCTTTTCAGCAGAAAAACTATCTTCGATGCCCTGTGTCAGCAGGGTGACCTGATCTACGGTCGACCTCTCGTGTCAAAAGCCCGCCTGCTCCCGAGGAAGCAGTGGGTCGATGATTGTTTCGACACGAGCGTAGATGAGTCTCTCATGGATTTTAAAAGGGACACACAGCAGAGATATATGACGATAGCTCTCTGGGTGCCCCAATGACTTTTCTGGCTTAGGGCTCGCAACCATTAGTGCTCTTCTCCAGATCTTTGGAATCTTGAGTTGGCGCATGCAGGAACTGAGGAAGTCGCAAAACCAAGATTTGAGAGCCGATCCGGTGTGCAGTATGAACTCCAGGAAGATGTAATCCAATCCTGGAAACTCTCCTGGCTTCAGGCGTCTGAGGGCAGCAGCAAGCTGCTCCGGCCAAAAGGGTTCAGAGATACTGTGACCCTCAGGTGTTGGGATTTTCCATATGTCGGACAGCTCCTTGATTACCAGTCTGGTGGACTTGCGATCCCCAGTCTTGTGTGCCTCTTTCTTCACAACTTGCGAGGCGATAGAATTTGCCGAGACGGGGCACTGGTGAAAGGAGTGTCCAGACCTGCCAGTTAGTTTGTTGATGGTTCTCCACGCCTTGCGGTTAGAGTGCCTGAAGTCGATGGAATTTACTGCTTCCTCCCATCGCTCCTACTTTTCTGCCCGAACCGAGATAGTAGGGACGAAGTGGCTCTATCAGAGTCAGTCCCCACTGGGGCTCGGGTAAAGGAGCGATAGAGGGTCTCGCACTCTTTGTCCCAGCATGGCACATACTGTAGTTCTTTCGGCAGCCACGTGGAATACATTGTTTGACCTGGGATATATTGTTTGACCGCGGAAATAGATTGTTTGGCCTCCACCGCCTCGCAGTGGCTCTCGCAAAATCCTGGTATGCCCTCTCAATATTCGATGTGTCCAGAGGTGGCAATCTCTCAACAAATTCATCCGTGAGAAGGCAAAAGCGCTTTCTGCCAGCCTTGCGAAAGTTCCAATGCTTCATCGGATCGCTGTGGGCAGAAACCTTAAGCTTCGGTGGCGTTACGAGGGAAGGCCGATGTTGTGACCCATGTAACTCTCCTAGGACACGTCTGTCCGGCAGTCGACTGTACTGACCGAAACTCACGAAGGCCAGATGTGGGTTGGTGCCGACGTTACATCGGTGAAAGAAGAAGCGGGTTGTTCCCTTTGGGTTGTTTAACAGACCAAGGTTGTCTGATGTTGCCCAGTAGTCCAGGCTTTCACCGTCAGGAGATGTTTTGTTGTAACTCCAGTTGACATGTTGGCAGTTAAGTCATCAACATACAGAGTGGGGTGTGGAAACGTCGGGATGGCCGTTGGTGTGAATCGCAAGCGTGGAGGTTTGTAGACGTTAATGGTCTTGTACCTTGCAACGTCTACGCAAAACCACTCAGTTTCTGATTGTTCTGGAGACTGATCGACCAGTGACCATTCCAACCGCTCATGGACAAACGTGGCAAGGCCGTGGTTCCTGCTCAGGACTGACCCAGCTAGTGAAAAGTTGGGATTCACTAGCTTATCTGCAGTTTCGCAGTGGGTCTCCTGTAGGAAGATGATGAAGGCCTTGTTCTTATAGGCTAGCTGCTCAATGACAGAGATCTTGTCTGCAGTAAGCCCCTCGGTGTTCATCTGAAGTATGTTGGGTCTTGGGTCTTCGGCAGCATTTCTTCTGCCGCGCCCTGAAAAAGGCGTTTTATGACGCACCCCATGCCCAACACATCCAGTGCGAGTAGCAGTGGTTGCTCTCATGTTGACAGGTTTGGTTGACATTTCAAGCAATGTCGTACAGGAGGGCCACGTCAAGGCACCTGTCATCCTTGTTTTACTTATAAATGAAGAAGAGAACTGTATTCCTTTTCCCAAAATAAATAAAATAAATAAAAGAAAAATGGTACTACTGCATCGTTGTAGCAGTCGTTGTAACAACATCGCTCAAATGTCAAATACATTGCGCTCTTTCCTTGGGGTTTTCAATCAATACTGTCGTGAAAGACATTGCAAACTAGAAAGTGTGCTGGATGATGAGAAATGAAAACTGCCCAGGTTATTTTTGGATTCTGACCTTCAATACGCATGAAAATATTCTGAAAACAGTCATTGTTTTTCACGCATTATCCCAAATTAATAGCTCTTTTGTTCTGCGTAACACGAAAATGTGTCCAAGCCACACATTTTAGTTACTTTCAAACTTATCAGTAAAGTCTTTATTGCATAATCTCCCGTGGCACCTTCAAACATTTTTTTTTAACATCTTGAATCAACAAAACTGACAATTGAAACATAACTATAAATTTTATCTATGAACAACGACTGACTCAACAAGTTATTAAGATATAACGTCGCCAAATTAAGTTTGCCCCACGCATTCATGTCTAACAATTCTTAATAAACAATAAAAGTTACGATGCACCGCAGCAAAAATCGATTGCTAAGAATATTTTTACTGGCAACATTCGTAAATCTTCCTTTTCCAATGGCTAAAACAAGGACAAGCATTTTAAAAGCACATTGAGTGTATCACCTCTTCCCTCGTATATTGTTGAAAGATTTCACCCTTGAAACGAACCAAAAATTCATAAAAATCTTCTTTTTCTTCAAGATAAATCTAATCAGTTGAACCTTATAAACTCAAAAAAGGTTACCACCGTCGTTTTGCTTTTGTTGTTCCCTGAAACAGTCTGCGTACTCTGATGTTTCTTTCTTTGGGATTTCGTAGTTTCTAATCGATCTCGAACACTTTTCATTGAGTTTATGCAGCCATCTATTCAGAAATAGAAGTGTGGCAGCTTACGAGAAAATGTGCCAATACATGCAGTGAACTTAAAGAGCGTCATGCGCATCTTTGAAAGTATCCGTCCTGGCGATCGAACCACTGGCATCATGAAGGGAACGATTGTGGTTGATACTGTAAATGCGCTAACAAAAATTTCATCAAACACTTTTCCTATGATTTGTCACGTCTATTGTCCATCAATGCTCAACACCAATCTTGAAAGAAAGATGGTGAAAGATCCTGCCCTGCACGCACCTACGAAAGGTGGTTGCGCATGAAGGAACTTTTTGCTGCTCTATAAAATACTCGTGTCTGAGTGTGTAAGGCAGTTGACAGAAAAACAGTTGGTCAAAAATACAAGGAGAGCAAACAAAATCTTCAAGAACAGAAATAAAAAATTTAAAATTTAGAGTTTGGTTGTCGAAAACGCGAAACTGCATAACCATTAAAATAACAATTTATCACCAAACTACTCATAAGTATTTGTAAGATGAGTAAGTATTTTATAGATGTGTTATCTATGCAGTACAAAACATCAAACAATTTACCCACCAACAAACCTAGGAAAAATATTTTTGGTGCTGTTTGTGAAAGCAGCTCAAATGGCAATCGAGCACTTGTTGCATACCATTGGAGAAAAGTCTGTTATTTTCAAAATTCGATTTTTTCCTGTTTTGTTATCGACTTCATTCTAAGGAGCTTTCTATTCGGACAAATTGCAATTTCATCTTGACGGCTAAGAAATATTTCTTGCATCGTGCTTTATTGCTCTTATTATGAGTCATAAAGCTGTAGTTTTGCTGCAACAAATAAGCCAATGAACATCATAAGGCAAATAGCGCAAGGCCCAGTGGCCTGACGAAATGTTACCACCGGTCAGAGCTTTCAGTTTTGATCACTTCAGAGTTGAAAAATCAAATTGATGCCAGAACAAAAAGTACACGGCGATTCGAAGATCGTCTAAATGCAGACAGTTCCTTATTCGAACCGAACGTTAATAGAAAAGCACATATGTTACACAGGAAGCGTTTTTTGGCTTGACTATGCAAACCTGCAATAAACGTGTGTCCACCGCAGATTGTTACTTCTCCCATCATTCGTCAAGCGCAATATGTTGTCAGTAACCATGGGCGCAATTAGGTGGGGGACTAGGCCCGTAACTAAGTGGGGCGCCCCCCTGGAAAGATGAGTTGGACGTTGTTTAAAAAGTTTGGCCCCACTCAGGAAACTCTCTCCACCCTGATGTTCCAAGCTGGTTACGGGCCTGTGGGGGGCACGGATGACGTGGCCGTGGGGATAAAATATGCTATGTCTCCCTCATTTTTCCGTTTAGATTATGTATTTGGAGATGTTTGGAGAGGTTTCAAAATTAAAAGTGACGGTTGGTCACGTTTTGGGTGAAGGGCTTTTCATATTAGATGCTATACACATTGCCAAGTTTGTGTTAAAATAGAGTTTAGTGTGGTACCACCGATTATGATATAAATTTTAGCCAGTGGCGTGCAGAGGGGGGGGGCGAACGGGGCGCCGGCCCTGGGCATCCAAGGCGGGGGGGCATCCAAAGAGTGAAATAAAAAAAATTTAAATGCCGTAACTAGATTATTTTTCCTATTGTAGGTTTACTAATGCATGCCGAATGGATTTAATTTTTCGAAACTTATTTTGTTGTCAAAACTAATTTTTACGTATTTAAATGCCAGTAATTCTCAGATTCTTCATTTCCAGAGTCTTTTACTCTAGGTATAGGCGCACGCCCAATCAAACTGGTAGTGACACGGCTTGTTCCAGATCATGCGATCAAGGGAATATCACAAAAAAGGATTCAAAGATCAGGATTACTGAGAAAAAAACATTTTTTTAATTCAACCCTCCTGTTTTTTTTAATTCCCTTGTTTTGTTTGTTTGAAAAGAAACATGTTTGTATTAAAAAAAACACCATTCTGAATTGCATCATGCATTATCAACCTTTGCAGAATCACACAATAACTTGTTGTAGCTATTATGGCATTCTAATTTGACGGTAAAATATGTACCCCATCTTTGCTTTCGCAAAGTGTTGTTGGTCAATTCACTCCAAAGTGGTAAGGCTTGGCAAGAATGCGTACAGCCAACAGAGAAAAGCCACTCCCACACAAACTCTGCAGTTCAACGTCAACTTTATGTACATGTCCTGCTAGGTCAGCATCTATGCAGTGTAATTTTTCAATATATGGTTTGGTATGGTCGTGCATTGAAAACAGCTTGGATGCAGAGAAGGCAGAAAAATTGATTAAAATACCAACTTACAGAGCTGAAGAAGATAACTAGTAGAAGTTACTCAAACTCTTCGAATTCTTCATCTCTTTTTTTCAAGTCCTTCAACTTTAGTTACTGTTCGTTTTGTTTCATTAAAAAACAGTTGCTTTATCTGTACAAGTGTGCTGGTTATTTTCTTTTTCACTTCACAGTACATTTTTCAAAGGAAAAGTTAAGAGCGGCATTTTGAGGGGTTTTATTGTTTTATTTAAGTGGGCTTTAAAAAAAACTGGTGGTGTTTTTGGTTGGGTCTAATTACATCAACACTGCAGATAATTATGGACATTTAATTGAATTTCTGAGCCAAATTTCAACGTGCTTGATTTAGCTGATTTTATGATGTATCACTAGTTTCCCGTTTGGTCGTACACCTGTGCTTGCGATATGTGCTTCGTTTCGAGCTTCCTCATTAATTGGCAGTTCAGGGGTATTGATCAAATTGGCTCACACAAGCCCGTGTTTGTTCTTTCCCCTAGTAATTGTACATATAACAGCCACATAATAAAAACCCGAAAATTTTCTTGCGTACTTTATGCGCATTCTCAATTCTCGTGTAGTTTACAAGTTTCAAACTGTCAACACTGAGTGTCCGCCATCCCAGCGGCATACCTTCTGATCGACTGCTATTCGACGAGACATTCGAGCAGCCTTAATTGTATTTTTGCAGTTGTGAACTGTGCTAACGTAGCACTGAGTGTGTTCTACTCCTCTGTTTTAACGCTTTGTCGGATATTTTTGCAGTTATGAATTGCTCTGTCTTTGATACCACTGATAATTTACGTTCGTTACAGTGGCAAGTTGTAGCCTACAGGAACGAGTAAAGAGAGCGCCTGTAAAATAACATGCACGTGGATGCCGAAAAATGGGAGCATTTATCCCTTTGTCCTTTCAAAAGGGGGCAACGAGGGTGGAAGTGTCTTTTCATCGTAGGTGTAGGAGCAGGCAAATTTTTGGGGTGCGAAGGATTTTTGCCCGAATTTCCCCAAATTCCCCGAAACGTTTTTGTGCAACTTTTGCCTTCAAATTTTGTCCCAGAAAGATCAAGACCTCTTGGTGTGACCTCCAATAAAAGTCTTCATGTGTTTTTCTGCAAAGCTTGGGCGCCATTTTTACCCGGATTTTCAGGGCTTTTGCGCAGATTTTTAGCAAATCAAAACTTTTGGGGGTGGGCTTGCACCCCCACTCCAACACCACTGCTTTTCATAACAGTTTCACAGGTAATTTTGTAGTTTATCAAGATCGACTTGAAACAAATTTATTGCAGCTTTTCGGGCGCGAAGAAAATTTGGAATGATTTTCTATAATTTCCGTTATTATTTTTGAGGTCAACATTGTTGATGAACACAAACAAACATAAATGGTAAAATTTTTTTTGTTTTTATAAGTTTCCACTGCCCTCTCTGTTTTACTGCTCCCCCCTGCCCTACCGCTGCTCCGGCGTCCCTAAATATGCATGTTGTGTCAATAATTTCGCCTAAACGTTGGTTGCACACCTGAGTATGAAGTGATGCTGTGACGTCACAAACAGCGTATATCCAGTGAGATTGACCACCAAACGCAACTGCTCAATGCTAGAATTTGGTAGGGGGCATGCAATCAAGCAGTCGTCCCGGGCATCACAAGACCTCTGCACGCCACTGATTTTAGTTTCGATAAAATGACTTTTAGCATGTTTTTTTAAGCGTGGGACTGCATGCATGATGCCCGGTAGCATTGAAAAGATTTGTAGGTTTTTCAAAGAGTGGAACTGTAGAAGAAAAATATTTATCCTCTTTGTGACGTTAACCAACTTATGCAAGATATCAAATCGCGCTTCAAACTCTTCAAATTCTCTCAAAATGTATCATATGCCCATATTGGGCAAGTCTATGTTCAGCCTTAATTCAGCAGCAGATTAAGCTAGAGAGCTGTACAAACCCTTTAAAGATGAGGAAAATCCTGTCGTTTCGGTTTAAAATATGAAAAGTTTTGCATTTTTTTGTCGATAAAGTCATAATTAGTGGCGTAACTAGATGTTTGAGCCAGGGAGCCAGGGTGGGCAAAGCTTAGCTGAAGGGGGCCCACTGATCACCGTAAAGGAGCCCACTAGCTAAAACTGTGAATCTCTGGATGCCGTGGATGTCCATACAACATAAAAAAACGAAAACATCCCAAAAAATAGAAAAACAACAAATTAAAGAATACTAAACATCAAAATGTCAACTAAAGGAGGGCAGTTTTTATTTAGCTTGCCAGGGGGCGGTTCGCTCCCTTGCCCCCCGTTAGTTACGCCACTGGTAATAATGTGAGTAGGTTTACGCATTTTTATCAAGCCCTGGGCACCAACGCCAAGAACTACAATTTTGACTCCAGTTTTTTTGGAAACTGGGTTGTAGTACACGTCTTTAGAGTTTGAATTGCTTTCTAGTGTTTATATTTTAAAAGTTATGACCATAATACCGCAAATTAATTAATCATTGGCTAGGGGATCTCCGGGGATTTTCCCAATTCATTTGCGGTTTTTGTACTTGACGAAAAATTGTCTTGCTCAGTTGCGTAAACCAAGCTATATATGACACCTCCGGGAAATTGGTCGTGCTGTAACGGTTGCATGCTTCCTGCTCGGTCACGCAGTGTAGTACGCGAGAATGCAGCGCAATTTGTTATTTTTGACCGAACGCACCTCGTGCGTAATGAGCGAAAGGCACTGACTCACGAGAGATGACTTTGAAAAAGCGAGGGCAAACACGCGCGCTATTGAGACGTCTCACGTTGTTTATTGAGAGACACAAAAGGAAGGCGGCAGGAATAAAGAAACGTCGTATTGCAACATATGTGATGCTAAACTTAGTTTCACAAAACCAGGAAATCCTCGGCTACATTGGTTACCAAACCGGGCACTACGAATGTTTCCCAGACTGGTCATGCTGACCAGATGAACTTTTACCAAGATTTGGTCAGCAGCTCCTCCATCGTGGAGCACCTGTCATTGTTTCGCTTCTGTTTGTACATTTCTCGAACAGAATCATCTCCGAATTTTCTGGAACAGCGTGCGCCTTGAATTTTGTTTTGCACCTTTTTCCGTCGACGGGTTCTTGTGGATTACGATCCATTTCCCTCTTTCGCACGGAAAGTTTTGCTTCAGTCACAAGCCTCATGGAATCATAGCTATTTTTGCATTTTCTCTTAGCACAGCATGTTAGCCTATATGCTGGATCGTTTGGTTTCGCTGAACGTTTTCCGACCCTCTCGCATTTCTGGTACTGGCTTACTTAGTCTGTTTTCAGGCTTTGACATTGTTACATGTTGGCATAGTTGGTGTCTCCCTTAGCTATTTTCCACTCAATTCCTCAATTCGGTCACATGTCTGCTGTCATTGACTATTATCAGCTTATTTTGTCTAGTACGCTTATCTGCTAGTTACTCTAATTTCTACTTACGCCTCGCCCTTGATCAGCGCGTTTTTGCATGTGCTATCATATGGTGTGTTCACTTTCATTTATTCATCAGCTTTTGTATTCTTTTCGTAGGGTAAAGTTTTCTTTCGGTGTTACATTGCCAATTACTAATTGGAACGTACATTTTCTCTACTTTTTCAACATTTTCTCAGGCAGCGTCATTACGCACGTACACCTTCGTACGTTACGCCTGTTCATCTGTTACAGTTAAGCCGTACGCGTTCTGGTAAAGTTTACCAGCCTCCTTGCCATTCACGCTCCGCCATCAGCCCGCCCTTCTGATCTCGCCATGTCTCTCGCAGAGGGCAGCAGTAACATGCCTCAGACCAGCAATGCCCCGCAGGATAGACATTCCCTTATCACCAACACTGCTAACGTTTTCATACCGTTACTGCCAACCAGGGCCTCTGATAGAAATTTTACCAAGGGGGTACGAGGAGCGATACCAGGACCCCTAGCTTCTGTTGCCCTCGTCGAAACTTGATAGCTTGTTTGTTATCAGAATAGCCTGCAGATAAAATAGCTCCCATGATAACATTTACAAAAAGATTAATTTTTTTACTGGCAACTGGCTTACACTAGTAATTTATGCTTCATTACAGAAAAACGTACATACTTTCATCTTCCTGGCCCCCTTTACTTACCGGGTTTGCATACGATGTACCTCTTGTACCCATCTCGTAGGCCCTGCTGCCTTGGCAGATCTTTCGATCGATTCGATCGACTGTTTTCAGAAATAACACACCTGCTTTGGCAGATCTTCCATCGATGGCAGACAATTCATCTCCCAGTGTCACGGAACATAACCCTTGCTCTGCACCAGGCCCGAGTGTGCCCCCGTGGACATAAAACTGGGGCATGTCCCTCCCTGCGACAGATCCGACAGAGGCGCAGGCCTTTGTGGAAACATTTTTTCGGTGGTTTCAACACCTTCAAGCCACTATGCACGTTCCGTCAGCCACAGAGCACGTCTTGCAAGAACACGCACGCGCTGGTATTAAAATAGTCAAAATATGCACTGCCGGTCCCACTTGTCAGTCACCTACCTCGCTTACCACTATACACTCTCCACCTTCGCCGTTTCCACTTGGACAACGCGACCAAGCTTCTCCACATAATCTCCCTATGCCGGCTACTTCGAAACACTCTCCCCTTGTGGCAACCGGCCACTCATCCTTACCTAACCCCTCGTTTAACCCTCCCCGTGGCTTCCCCTCACTAATACACTCGCCGCAGATACATAGACCATCTATGCTCAACAGCTACCCCACGCGTTCCACGCGGGACTTTCATACGATCAAACATGGCGTCCCATGGCCGTTTATCTGCCAGTAAATTACCTTCTTATTTTGATTCCTTCTTATTTTGGGACGAGCGAGATACATGTTTTTTTACGCAGTTCTCTGTCTCAGGAACAGCGTGACCACTGGTCCCATGTTTTCGATCACGCTCGCCATCAACCGCATCCATACCCTCACGTGAAGGCAACTTTGCTTCAACAACACCACGACAATGAAGCCACTCGCAAAAATAACCCTCACTGCATTAAGCGCAGAGATGACGAAACCGTGGGTCAGTTCATGGACAGACTGATTGCAGAAGCAGGACGTGACTGGTCTAATAACGCTGTAGTGCGTCACACCATTCTGCAAGTTTTCTTGAGAGCTATGCCCAAAGAATTGCACATGTCTCATACTACCGTGCGCAACACGGAATTGCCACGAATGGCTCGTTTAGTTTAGCTGATCACCTTTGTTGCACGCTGGAATTATTACAACGACACGACACCTACGCACATTCCCAGGAACTTTGTTACTACCACCGTCGACCCGTGCTACCGTCGACCAGTGCTACGCTTCAGTCAATCAGCCTGGATCCACCAGCAGTAATTTTTTATAGCAAAAAGACCATCCGCATACTGCGCAACGTGTGGAAGGATGACATTATTTACATAGACGCAACGGGCAATGTCTTGCTCGGTGAGCAGCACTGCTACATTTATGAAATAGTTGTGCGACACCCTGTAAAAAGCAATCCCCCATTGGTTGTAGCAACCTTGATCACATGGAGTCA
>Ga0210059_1010399_pt1 | contig 14388 bp, 12 predicted proteins | sample Ectturendosymbi2_FD_188042 | JGI IMG/M metagenome (GOLD analysis project Ga0210059, IMG submission 188042) | Ecteinascidia turbinata endosymbiont from Florida, USA - Sample 2 (SPAdes) (version 2) | ecosystem: Host-associated > Tunicates > Ascidians > Unclassified | place: Key West, Florida... | reverse complement strand
ACTCACTCATCCAGTTCTGCTCCATCACCCTCCTCTACAACCGGCTGTCCAACCTGAGCGACCTACAATACCTTTACATCGATCTGATCATCATTGATGTCTTGGCGCTGACCATGTCTTTAAACCACGCCCACAAGTAAGTCACGTGACTGATGACGTTTCGCTATCGGAGTGACGTAGAGATCGACGACACACGATTTCAAAACGAAATTCCCTGTTTCTAGTTCCCTATTTTCCCTTTAAAACAGAGGTCGATGGCACAAAAAAGACAGGGAATTTGTTTTGGACCCACAGCATTGTGCAGACATGGGGGCGACTACATCACAAATGTAATCGCTTACGATTACTTGCCACCTGCTCGATTACGATTACGAATAAAAAAACAGCAATGTAATCGATTACGATTACATTGAAAGTAATCAAGATTACAGTCGCGATTGCATTTGTCCTGAAACATTCTCAGAAAGAAAACAAAACCCATTACCATGGTTTCACGTAAGTAGATTTTCAGACAACATACGATATGAATGAATGCAATAAACGAAATTACCAGTATGTAAGGGTTAAGCACCGGAAAAAACAAAAATCACATTAATTGTTGACTGTGATGTTTGCGCAGACAACAAACCAGTTGCGTAACTAGAAGTTTGAGGTAAGGGGGAAAACTTAGCTGAAAGAACCCACTGGCCACTGTGAGGGGCCCACTACTAGCCAACACTCAGAAAAAAACTTGAGACGGGTGGACTTAAACTTTCGCTACTCTCATGTGTATAAATGAGTATGGTCGACTGTGCAGTCGGTAAAAAGCTGCTAAATCTATTACACGGTGAACAGCAGTTACAGGTAACGAACAATTTTCTTTGTTTATTACGGTAAAACGATATTCATTTCGTCTGCACTTCTCTTCACCATTTTGAAAATAAATTCTACAGAGCACCGGTTGTCTTGCCTAACGTTTATGGCACAAATAAACGATTTGTGACGAAATAGTTGAATTAAGAACTAGGTCTGCAGCGTAACGAAGTGTTAAACTGTCGAAAGCAAGACAAAGAAGTGTGAGTTGCGACGCTTTTTCACACAAAAATAAGCAAATGTGTTCGAAAATTGGGCTTCTTAAACGGGGTTTTGGGCTTATAAAGCGTTTTTTTTATTACAGGAATAAATGGAGTAATTCTGGACCGGACAATATTGGGCTTAATAAGCGGGTGGGCTTACTAACCGTGGGCTTAATGAGCGGGGACTACTGTATAAGCTAAGTGGGGGCTCGGTTTATACGTTTAGCTTGCCAAGGAGGGGAAATTGCCCCACGCCCCACCGTCAGTTTCGCCACTGTAACAAACACTTTAAATATTGATTAAACAAAAATAATCAATTTTTAAAATGTTTGTTGCATTTAATAAACATCAACACTTCAAATCTTTCAACAGTCAAACGACATCTATCAGGGTTGAACTTTCGTCCAGCACCGCTGAAAAGTCGTGTGTTAGTAATTTCAAAATCGCTGACTATTTCTTCAAACTGGGTTACGATGTTTTCAGTAGTGTGATGGCTTGTGAATCGTCTGCAAGTGCAGCATAGCATTTAGTAGCTTTTATTTGAAATGAAATGAACAGTGATGCCAATATAGCTGCGTATCTGTCTATTGGACAAAAAGTAAACGGTTGACAAAAGCTCAGTGGATTGGTTGAGTTTTTTTTACCAGTACATAGGCGGATCCAGGATTTTCTTTATGGGGGGGGCTCAGGGACAAATTCATCCGGATGTGTATTGACTGTATGGCGGTGAATACCTAACTGCTCACGTCAGTTTTTTTAACAAACGCTGTTAAATACCCATAGACATTTTGTCCAAATCGCATTCTCACCATTACCCAAGCTGACTAGGACGTTTCCGGAGCAGAAGTGGCCTTCAAAACAATTCAAAAGTTATCTCAAACTTATCTTACCTTGAAAAAGTGGCGTGTTGATTGTGGAAAAAAATTTATTATCAGCAAAACAAACACAGGTCCGTGCCAAATAAACGCGTGGGGCAGGCATAAAAGCGACAAAAAAATGCACGAAAAAAGCGAAATGCTACCAGTAACCTTTGTTGGCAGTCTGTACAAGACCGATGCCGTATTTTGTTCGAAAATTGCAGATGTGCATGTGCTAGAATTTCATGACGTTCGGACTTGAAAAATTGTTTATTTTCGAAAAATTTTCCGATTTTTATCACACATCACGATTGTCCACCCAAAATTGCAAAATTTGTTTACAAAAATACCCGCCAATCAGTGGCAATCTATCAATCACAAACTATTTAAAACAAAATGGTATTGATTATTATCAAAGCCATTTGACCATAGAAAATAACTTGAAGGTCGAAATAAGTGTAGTTATTTCGAAAACCAGCACAGCTCTTCCCTCCGAAAAAAACGACCGGGGTATGCGCAAAGACGTAGGCAGGGGGCCATTCCCCCAAAATTTCTAGCGTTTCTTGTCATTTTGTGCTCTGAGAGGCGGTGTCGAAAACGAAATACTACTGCTCGCTTAAAGTCAAAACATTTCCCCTCCCCAAATTTGTGGGCTGGCTACGCCTAGTACGCGCAGAGACAAACATTCCAAAAAACTTGAAGCAATAAATGCTGGCACTTTGCCCAGGAAGGTGTTTATTGCATCACAAGGGCATTGAGAATTATCAGACAATGTTGTTCCAGCACGTCACAGCGGGAAACGTGAGATTTATAGTTTGCAGCGAGTCAATGACCAACTTCTTCTGCTGAACCACTCAATTTTTTGTATGAAACGCGACTATATCGCGGTAACGTAATTTTAGAAATACAGTAGGCCTGCAGTAGGTTTAAAAATTTTATTAGAGACAGCAGAATATGGGTCGATAAGAAGCATCTGATTTCGTTTCATATAAGTTTATCTGTTATGATGCAACACAGCAACGCGAAAACAAACACTGCCAAAATGTATTCGCAAACAGGATGCCCTGAAGTTATCTAGTCGAGGCGTCGCAAAAATGTGTTAAAACAAAGACAGTGCCTTGGTAAAAAATATGTAGAGTTGCTGTAGATTCTTATTGCGAACAAAATAGCCACAATTATCGAATACATTATTTTATTAAACGTTTCGGCTTGTTCGTAGCCCATCGTCAGGATTAAATGAAATGCAACAGTTAGCAAGAAAAAGCAAAAATGCAATTTGTTTTTTTTCTTGGAAATGTTTTTTCTTTCTAACTGTTGCATTTCATTTATTTCTGATGATGGCTTACGAATAAGCCGAAACATTGAATAAAATAATGTATTCAATAATTGTGGCTATTCTGTTCGCAATAATAAAAAGACAGTGCCGCAATGCATAAGTACATTCATAAGCGTCGCAACGCAAAAAGAAAATGTACAAAGCACATAATTCACAAAAAGAAAAATACAAGCAAACGAAAGCATAACATTCTTAGAGAAGTCAGATTTTACCATTAAAAAGCATGGAGCTATTTATGGTTGTGCAAAAACCTCTTCATGGTATAAAAGACGATCCTTATAATGCTTGCAGAAGGTGGCATGGAGCAAAGCAAGGTCTTCAGACTCTGTTCGATTTCTTAGCAGAGCGCAGCCCCTCTACAAGAAAAACTTTTTTCCTGAATTTGCATAGACTCGTTGCATAAATAATTTTGGTTGTCAGCGAATCTGGTTTTGTAAGAATGAACATTAGAAATATTTTGAAAGAAATTGTCATAGATTTTGTGCAGAGCACCATGATGTAGTTTATGTATAAATTTTGCCATTTCAATCGGATAGATATCATTTAGTTTCAACACATTAAGATTTTTATATAAAGGAGTAACATGACAACTGTAATTACTAAATCTCATTATTTTTAATATATTATTATGCAAAACGTTCAAAGGTTGCAGGACGGAATTTTCGCTGTACCCCATGACATAATACAGTATTGTAAATCAGAACCGTCGCCAGAAAGTTTTCAATAGGGGGGCTTTGCAGTTCTGCGGGGTGATTTGCGTTTGTGCGGGGGGCTTGACATTATAAAATTAACCAAAACTCGACTTATTTATAGCGTTTCACGTTTCAATTTGGGGGAACTTTGTTTTGGGGGCTAAGCCCACCAAAGCTCCCCCCGTCGCGATGGGACTGTTGCAAATGACAACAGACAAAGGTATAGTATAACATTTTCAGAATAGCAATGATTTCGTGCTGAGCTGAACTTTTGTCCACAAATTGTTGCTGGTAGGTCTGATGCTAATCAGTAGCCATCTTTAGCATAGCCTACAGCTAATCTAGCGGAGTTCATTTTCAGCGTAATGGACATGTAGGCTACGTTTCACGATTAAGTTTGCTGTTATGGAATTTATGCCGTCACTGAGCGCTCTAACCTATAGCTTGTAGTTAACTGTCTTGTAAGTTTGTTGTAGCGTAATTTTCAGTTTTCTCTTAACTAATAAAATCAGCTGCACTCATTCATGAAAGCATGTACGAAGAAAATAGTACAGTATAGTCTACTGTTCATTCAACTTTTGTCCACAGACTGCTGCTTATTCAACTTTTGTCCACAAGAAGCCCAATCTTACCCAAATAAAATATGAGTTCAAATACTTACGTGCGGTTTATGGAACATTGGGACAATATTTTTGTATAACAATGTACTCATTAGAAGTTTCATTTTAGTGAAATAAACGCATTGGGACTGCCCAAATTCGGCAAAATAGCATTGCATTTAATATTTTCATCCCTATCCCTGTGCAAAAATGATATATTTGAAATCTATCCAAAACAATCACCTCAATGGACGTTTCTGAGTCGGGAACCATTGATCGAAAAACGCATCTTAAAAAATTTAGCCCCCTTATCCCCCCCTGGATCCGCCTATGCAGTATCCATGGAAGATCTCTTATGACGTGCTAGTTATCAGCGTTGTGGAAAGGTGCTTTCGAATTGGATTAAATTACGTTATTCCTTTACAAAAAAATTAATTTATATAAGTTACTGTACTAATTATATACATAGCCTATTCCAGCACTTACATTCACAGGTTCACTCTGCAACAAAACAAACACCTCTCCTCGTAATGTACCGTTATCCCTTCTGTTGTCGAAGTTTCAACTCGTTTTCAAGAAAAGCTCTTATTTTTTGCTATACGTCTCACTAGACTCATTTAGGGGTGGATCCAGGGGGGGCGATTGGGGCGATCGTCCCCCCTAAACCTACGAAAGTAGCTTTATTCACCATGATTTAGTGCAATTTGAAAAACAACATTCACGATATAAGGCCATTTTGTCGTCCATTGTTTTGTCACAGTAATGTTGTGAAGTATACATCATCTCTCTTACTGTAGCGAAGCCCTCATGAGACTTGACTACTACATATTTGTGAAATCGCCTCCCCCTAAGCTTACTCGCTGGGTCCGCCCTTGGACTCATTACTAGGGAAACCAAAATTCAATAAAGTCAAAGTTTTTCTGCCTTTTTAAAAGTTTATGAAATGTCCACAAACCAAATTTCACGCTCGTACCATGAGCGACTCTCAAGTTATTAGGCAAGAAAAATTCAAAATTTATCATTAGGTCAAAAATTACCGTTAGGTCAAACTTATCTTGCAGCACAATTTTTTGTCTTCATCGATATTTTATTGAAACTACAACAGACATTGATATGCTTTGGCAAGTTTAGTTGCAATTCTGTAATAATAGTGGGTTTGTTGCGAGTTCTGGCATAATAATCTTGTTTTGCCCATTGTTGGACGTTTAAATGTTATATAGGCTATGCGTGGTAAGGCAAGAAATGCAGCCTCATATTACTTGGCTTGCTTTTTACTCAATCCAGCATGCATAATAGTGTTTCGACTTCATGATGTTCTCGGGTTTGACTCTTCATTAGTTATTAATGTACTTATCCATATATCATCTCTAAAGTTAAACAACCAAGTATTTCGAAGCATAATGCATGAATACGCTTCTGGGTTGACCACAACACCTAAGGCTCAATTATTGTGTAATTTGCAAACGCAGGAAACTGTTTAGGTCAAAATAAAGCCAAAATTTGCAAATTAGAAAGTCAATATTTTAAGTTTTTAGGTCAAAAAATTGGTTGCCCTACTCATTACTTTACTTCTGGCGGCCAACAGAAAGGCTAGCTGGAACAAAGCGAGCGTTTTCTTCAAACGCTGTGCTGGCCGCTACACTATTTGGATTTAACGCACACAGACGGGCAAATGGCCTCTCTTCAAACATAGCCGTAACAAACGATGAAAAAGGAGGAATCCCAGGCACCACAACAGCGTTTCATCGCACAGTGACGTAGGGTGAAGATTTCCAAGTTTAAGTAATCGTCAATTTAAGTTTTCCAAGTTTAAGTAATCGTCAAGTTTAAGTAATCGTCGCGAAAGTAATCGTCGATTGCGATTAAATTGACAGTGTAATCGACTACGATTGCATGTCATTTTCAGTCAGTTCAATCGATTACGATTACTCAAAACACTGTAATCGATTATGATTACCCTACGTCTGGTGTTGTGTGTGGTTTGCAAAAAGTTCTCACGCCAGATTAAGTAAAGTTGTTGCAAGAGATAGCGCTGTATGGTATTGATTGGAAGTTCATTGAAAATTGCTTCATTTTTCTCCGTCTATTGGAACCTCTTTCGCGCAGTTGTAACATTCTATTCTTTCTGAGTTGGTATTTTAACAAACGCGGTGGACTTCAATCGCTTTCGCCGATGTCTCACGCTCGTTACATTGACGATATTTCTCATTAGCGGCGCGTCAGGTGTGGTGAAGTGGTGAAAAACCCCTGTGACAAAATTACAGCAATGAAATGTGGCGCTGGCCTTAACGTTACTTCCTACAGTCTGTGACAGAACTTTTCGTGCCCAAAACAAGTAATGGTGAAAACAAACGAAAGGCAGTATTTTTAGAGCTGGCCAAAGTGTTTGCAGCGAGTTATTAGCTGGGGAGTGGTTTCTCGCGTTTCACTAAAATCGTAACATCGGGGAACTTCTTGGCGTTTTCAGGGTTGTCAGTTCGGCTTTTTTGAGGCCAAATTTATAATTTTTGGCCTTTTCAAACTCCTTCGGCTTTTTTTATTTTTGAAAAAAGGTCAAATCAAATTTGGCTTTTTTTGGCCTTTTTTGGCCACTTAGTTTTTATGTCGATTTGACAGATTTAAAGATGATTACAGCAGAGTTCTGGGCACTGTCAGATATCAAGACGCTGATTCTGGACACAGAATGATAAATTTCCATTGGAAACTCTGCACGAGAATTCATAATTTTTGTGTTGCTGTTTCAAGCTCATAGGTTTGCTGTTTTAGGTTACTCTTCAGCAAAACCAAAAGTTTTGAGAAGTTCATTAATGGAGTAAGCTTTATTCTTTTTATGTATAAAATATGTATAAATTGCCTTTCTAAAACGCGTTTGGGTGTTTCAAAAGTGTCTTTGTGTATCTACCGTGTATTTGTTTTTTCGGTGCTATTTGGCTTTTTTTGGGGGTTGATCTGGCCTTTTTTGCTTATAACTGCCTGGCAACCCTGGTTCTTACCAGTACGAATCGAATGATTTATTGAAAAACTTTTTTATAATTTATCAGTTTTTCATCTAAAACGTATTCCTGTGTTTCCAAGGACGAGAAGTACGCAAAGGCGATATTTTGTCAAACCATAACGCGTGATCAATCAACTCACAGCAGTCGATTGACGCTGTGAAGAGTTCCGTAGCAAAAAGAAACGCTTTCCCCAAAGCAAAAACGAACGCTTAAAGATAAATTACAGGCAGGAAACATTTTTGGATTAATCGGTTCTTCGTCGTTGACGTCGTGTCTCCAGCGAGATGAGATCTTGTTGGCTGGGATCAAATCCACTCACGAGTCACGAATCAATTCACTTTCACACCAGAGGTGGCCGGACTCGCTTGTTCAGACTCCGACCCCAATACTGTTCCAAAATTTTTGAATCCGGGTCCGGAAATTTTTCAAATTTGAGAATCCAACTCCTTTTCAGACTCCAGCTATCATCGATCCAACCGAAATTTACCCATGTTTTTTTTAGAAAATGACCACGCAGACTCCTCCTACTGCCGAAATTGAAAAGTGACTCCGGATCCGGGTTCGGTTTTTCGCAAAATTTTGACTGCGGATCCGGATGCGAAAAACAACACAAAATGCTGCCGGAGTCGACTCCGGCATTCCGGATCCAATGGCCACCTGTTTCACACTCATGCGCATGATGACAAAGTGACCGACGTGCTTTGTCTTAGCCTCTTCCGTAATTTATTTGCTGCGAGCAATCTCGCACGCCTATGATGTGGTTGACTGTTACCATCTCCGGTCTTATCATGAGCGATCGCCACATCTCGAGCTGCCAGTTTTCTGGCGGTTACTGTGTTCCGCTGGCAACCACGAGTTGGTCTTTTTGTCGAGTTCCTTCATTGTGGAAACAATTTTTCGCGTAGAAGCGATGTTTCGCTAATGTCGACGGAAGGTGTTGTGATTTACTCGCAGTGTTTTGTGCATAGGTGTAGGAGCAGGCAAATTTTTGGGGGTGCGAAGGATTTTTGCCCAGATTACCCCAAACTTGCCCGAAAAAAACTCCAAAGAAAATGACCTCCAAAAAACGACTACATTTCATTTCATGTTGGGCGTGTTTTTTCAAATCAAAGCACTTCAAGCACCATCTTTGTCCAAATTTCCCCCAAACTTGCCTAAATTTCCCCAATATGGACTAAGCAAAAACATGACCTCCAAAAAAAGAAAAAAACGCCTGCACTTGCATTTGAAGGTTTTCACACATTTTGTCGAAATTCCTAAATTGACACAGATTTTGCCCGGATTTTAAGGAATTTTGCCCGGATTTTCATCAAATCAAAAGTTTTGGGGGTGCGCTTTCACCCCTGCACCCTCGCCTCCTACACCAGTGGTTTTGTCATTAGCGTCGTTTGTGCCAGGCAAAAGAAATTCCTTCCGTGACTGGTTGTAATGCATTTCTCGCTGTACCATTGTCAAGGAATGATTAAAATTGTGTTTAAGAATTAGGATGGACACAATGAAAATGTTTCGGTCGTGGCCTCTTGAGTGGAGTAGAAGCATGAAACAGCAAAAAATAACTTTCCAAGTTCCTGGTGATTTTGTTGATTTACTTTAGTTGATTTAATTGTGATTTTAACGATTGAGTTAAATCTTGATGTTTATTCGTGTGCAGACACTTGAAACCAATTCACCTGAGGCCATTTGATTTGAGACCACATTCATTTCAGATCACATTCGTTTGAGACCTATTCATTTGAGACCACATTCATACGAGACCACATTCATATGAGACCACATTCATTTGAGACCACATTCATTTGAGACCTATTCATTTGAGACCACTTACATTTGAGACCACACTCATTTCCACCACATTCATTTGAGACCTTTTCATGTTAGACCTGTTCATTTGAGACCACATTTATATGAGACCACATTCATATGAGAGCACATTCATGTGAGGCCACATTCATCTGTGACCATGATTATTTGAGACCACTATCATTTGAGACCTATTCATTTGAGACCACATTCTTACGAGACCACATTCATTTGAGATCACATTCGTTTGAGACCCCGCTCTTTTCAGACCACATTCACATGCGACTTTTTCATTTGAGACCACATTCATTTTATGCTACGTTAAAGTAAACCTGTTTTGATTTACTGTGAATCACATCTTTATAGTCTATCTTCCACTTCTTTGCGGGAGACCTGAAGTTTTGCAAGACGACTCTTCATTTGAAGTTTTGCAAGGTTACGCCCTTCCGTGTCCATGGTGACTCACGCTGGGTTGTAAATGCACTTGAACTTTATAACACCGTAAAGGCCAGAAAAATTATCATACGTCGGGTTTGGAAGGGAGCGTTGTACCTCTGAAATGTCATTTTGTTAGACCAAGTCGAAGAATTGTTTGTTTTGCGTTCCTGTCCGTTTCCTTATCGAGGCGCCGCAATATTTTCAGTTTTCAACTGAAAAATGAAGGACGTGAAAAGAAAAAATGTCTTTTTGCATTGGTCGAAACAATCACATGAGAAAATCAAATTTCGTGGCTTTTAAAACGTTTGACGCGTGATCTCTGCAAACGCGACTGTTTTAGCAGATAACGTTAGTTCCAGAATTCGCTAAATTTTTTCAAATGACGATCATCTTGAAACATATTTAGTAAAAATGAAGAAGCCCCGCATCTTCAGTTTTTTTCAAAAAATTCGGGCGAGAAACATGTTCTCATTATTTGGCCCAATAGTGACGTGCTATTTCAGACATTATGAGATTTTCTTCCACAGTACTGGGCGTGTTAAAGTTGATAAGAAGCAAAAGTCCGTAAAACCTTTTTTCCGACCGTTTGGTTCGTAATGTTGCTGAGGCGATCGTAGACAGGATTGTCGCCTCTGTTCAAAGTCGGTCAGTGAACACTTGTTTGCTTGTAAACGAGGTCTGTTGTCGTTAAAAGAATGTCGCCGTGCTTCAGTTTCTACTACGAAACAAATGATACGATGCGGTACATCCGGTCGCAACACTCGCCTACATCATCGATTACACGGCGTCGCCTCAGGAAGCGTGAAAGGTTTCTAGCGCGTGGCGTGAATTATGAAAAGCTTTTTTCAAGTCTGTTGAAACTTCTCACGTCGGGTGAGATTGCTGGCCAGGTCGTGTATGGTTTGCAAAGAAAAGCACTGCTCGTAAAACTTTTTCCACCATGTCAAAGACCGCACCTAAAGAACGTGGCAAGTTCGTGAATGGGCCTCTGATCACAAACGAGTATTTCACTTTCACAACTTACGGCTCGCGGTGCATTGTTACGCTTCGCTTGCATTGTTACGTTTCGCGCCGCATTGTTACGTGTCGCGCAGGATCCTGGACCGGACGCGACCTCCGAATAGCTTGGTGGCGCTCGAGATGATCACGTCGCTCATTTTCCAGCTGATCTTGCAGCTAGGAATCCAAACGACGGTCTTCTTCATTGTGCGGCAGCAGTGCTGGTACACGTCACTAACACCAGCCGAGGGTGAGTTGTGTGTTGCTGTAGTGTGCTGTTGTCTTCAGCGAGAACTATTGGAGCGTTTGAAAACTGTTCCCACTTCCTCTAAGCAGCTCTTGATGTCAGTCAGCATTGGGTCAGGATGTTGTGTCTACGGCAGGGTTCGAACTGAGAACACTTGCTTCAAAACCAGATTTAGGCATTTCTTTGAGCTTAGGCGATTCCCAAAGTGGGTTCCATAGACAAATCTAAAGGGTTCCACGAGCTATGCGAAGACCAAGTATCGCGCCAGATTGGACACCACATCAGATATTTGAATTCGACTATGAACTACTAAGCGGAACTTTTCAGAATTGTTCCAGTCCAGAAAACAAATACATTGCTCTCACTAACACGCGCTTGTTGTTGAATTGTTTGTGCTTTATGGCTACTTTCATTGTGCATAATTTGTTTGCAGTACGAAACCTTAATAACGGCAATTTAGGTGAAAAAAGCGTTTATGTTTGCTTGGCAGTTCTGTCAGGGTTTCCTTGTCCTCTTAAAGGAGCCTTGCAGTGTTCCGCGGACAAAAAAGTTTGGGAACCACTGAGTTTAGGTATAAGACAAACAATTCGCCTGTGTTGTAGAATGGAATCACGGCAGACAAGCATGACATGCCATATGTGGTTAACACATGGTTTGGTTGCCTTTGCTCTTATGTTAGAGCTGACCTCCAATCTACTGCTTCCATTCAGTGGCAGCCGGTTTGCCGTGCGTGGAGCCAGGCGTGTGGCGATCGGTCATTCATTGTAGAATGGCATGAGACGCAAAGTCGAGGGTAGATGTATTTTGCACTCCATTCACGGCTGAAATCGGATAAAAGACGTCGCTTTGTTCGATTTAACAAACTTTTTGCTGTCGGTTTGCACATGCGGCGGTGCCTGCTACTTCCACGTTGTCCTCTTTAACACGTGTTTTTCAAAAATATACAACGCAATTGTTTGTAGACGAACAAACCTAACGAACACAGATGCCCAGCCGCCTGATCTGCGCTTACCGTTCAGTCGCTTTGTTGCTGCTAGTGCACGTTAGCCAGTCTGCAGGTCAAGCGCGTCCTTTTAAACTGGAACGAAAACAGTTTGGAAGAATGACGACATTCAACGCCCGGTCACTGTCTTCCGTAAAAGGTTCCCTGCAACAAATATCTGCTATTTTTCAGCCAAGAACGCAACGAACCAAACCGACGTAACCCACTGTCCTGCGCTCGCCCGCGTGCCAGATCAATCTGACGTAAGTTTTATTTCTTTTCTTATCGCTCTGCGCACGTCAGCAACTATTATTTTTCGCTGCGCTGAATTTCTCGTCTTAAACTGCCTGTGATTCGAAGCATCTGATGTTACAACGGACCGTGCAGGTCTGTAGCCGAACAAGTCTTGTCACTTACGCGTCTGATGTCGCTTTAACGTCAATTATGACAAAATCTTATGGCCTAACAACGTGTATCAATATTTTTAGCAGGGAATAATAGATCATCGGAACCTCTTAGCGTTTGAAGGTCTTTTGCAGTTATTTATTTTGCATCTTATCATCTAAACAGGCGCTTAGGCAGCCGCTTAGTTTTGCGCATGCTAGCGGTTTAACCTTTAATTATGATATGGAAGAGGAAATAACTGCCCGGGTGGTTGGTGCGGTTGCCGAAAGTGAAAGTCATGGTAAGCTGCTACGTTTTGTGCTTCTTTTTTGAGAAGGATCATTTACAGTTGGGAATCGTGTGTATTTAACCCACCTTCAGACAGACCAGTATTTTCTGTAGTACTGTTGCAAGCAAGTTTTGCCTCAACAAATCTTTGTAAAAAACAGACTAACGAACAGAAAAAGCGTTTGAAATGGAAGGACAAACTCGATTTAAATCAAGAAAAGCCTGAAACGACAAGAACAAGAAACTGCGCATTTGAGCTCAGAGAAAGCTGCAAAAATCGGTTAAAACTGGTTACAAACCGTTACTTAATGGAAAGTCACGCAATTAAAAAGCATGTGACAAGAAACGCATGTGACAGGAAGCACCATGTGACAGGAAAGACGTCAACGGAACATGACCGAAGATATTAAAGAGAATAACCGTCAAGTGCAAGGAATGGAAAGAAGGTTCCAGATAGATTGAAAAGGACCAATCACAAAAGCGACCGATATGAAGCAGCCAATCATATGCCTTGGAAGAAGCGCGTCAATGGAAGCTCTAGCACAGCATTTAAAGAAATATGTTCACAGACTATAAGTACGGCTAAAAATCGGAAGCAAGACACTGTACTGTATTTGAGGGCAACCCGTTCAGTAGTAAGAGCTTTTACCGTATTTGAGGGCAACCCGTTCGGTAAGGAAAGCTGGAGCAAGAGATAGCAACTGTGACAAGAGAGATTATGTCGATTTCACCGTGAAGTGGAGAACTTGTTAATGCACCAGGTTACTGGAACTCTATCTCAGTTGGCATGAGGAAACTCCCCTTCGCCTAGATAGATGCTTATGTATCTAGCCGATTCCTGCTCGGCAAGCCGTGTACTTTAAGTACGCCGCAGTTCTAAGTGACGCTTGGCATTGGTCAACAATTACAGGCCCTAGCTTTTCAGTGGGCATTTTGAGGGATCGCCTGCCTGGTTCTGCTCCCATCTCCTTGCAATGATTCAAGCTTGTACTTATCATTCAGCAATGTTTGTAAAGCCACATCAGTGGCCCACACCAAGCGAATCTATCGGAATTTATTGCGTAAAGAAACTAGTTTCGTGTTTTACACATCTTCAGTCCTGCGCAAAAGTTGACATATGAAACAAAAAGAAAAAATTACGCACTGTTGCTAAGGTCAAAACTCAAAATTACTAAAATTGAAGATTACAAAAATTTTTACAAAAATTTAAGATTACTAAAATTGAAGATTACAAAAATTTAGCACAATTGCAACTCTTCCACTAATATCACTTCTCTCACCCATACACAAAATATTTGAAAAATTACTTTATAGTCGCCTGTATTCCTACATCGAACAACACAATATGCTTTCTAAAAAAACAATATGGTTTTAGAAGTGGATTGTCAACATCTTTGGCTGTATATGATATACATGAATACTTTCTGCAAAACAAAGATAAAGGACTTACCACTTGTGCTGTATTCTGTGATTTATCTAAGGCCTTTGATACTCTTGATCATGAGATACTTCTATGGAAGTTGGAACATTTCTATGGGATTAGAGGTTTACCGCACAAACTTCTTACTAGTTATGTGCAAGACAGACAGCAACATACTGTTGTTGGGGGGTATAGGTTAACTACCTGGGGGGTAACTCTAGAGGTCCCCCAGGGTTCATCGCTAGGTCCCCTACTATTTGCCTTATATGTGAATGACCTCCCACAAGCATCAAAC
>Ga0210059_1010398_pt1 | contig 14388 bp, 9 predicted proteins | sample Ectturendosymbi2_FD_188042 | JGI IMG/M metagenome (GOLD analysis project Ga0210059, IMG submission 188042) | Ecteinascidia turbinata endosymbiont from Florida, USA - Sample 2 (SPAdes) (version 2) | ecosystem: Host-associated > Tunicates > Ascidians > Unclassified | place: Key West, Florida... | reverse complement strand
TTATATTAAAACAAACTCTTAAAATTAAAAATTGCCAGTGTTAGGTGGCCACCCTCTACACATTAAATCAAAAAAATCATAAAAATAAAAAACTCGGATTTAAATCAAAACAATCCGATTTAAATCAGAAAAAAATCCGATTTTTCTGATTTTTTGAAAAAATCATGATTTTTATCAACCCTGGATATCGCCTGAACATTATACAATGCATGCAGCCCAACTTTTTATTGACCGGTCAGTAGGGTTGCCAAATGGTCGGTATTTTACTGTAAATTTAGCAGAAGCCGGAAAAAGGCCGGTATTTTGAAAATAAATATTTTCCGTAACTTCAAAGAGAACTAACGCCGATTTTCTCAAATTATACTGACTTTAGTAGTAAATCTTGTCAGGACAGTTCCTTTAGGGAAGTTTATTTACTGCCGTTGACACAAAACTTGACAGTAATTGAGTGTAGGCTGGGCTTGATTAAGTGACTGCTTTAGCCGTCTTTCGCCCAACCTGTGCTGTTTGTTTCAAGCTTTGTCGATTGAAATGTGTTTTACTGCTGAGTACTTGCAGCGCAAACATGACTTGACTTGACTTGACGTCACTCATACCGAAATGTAATGAGCCAGCCAAAATACGGGTAAATTATTAATTGTGGCTTAACAATACTCATTGTCTTTCTGTTTTTCCTGTGCCCCTTACGAATTACGACACAGCTTAGATCTGGCAGCTGGCACTGTTGACAAAAAGGCCGGTATTTTTACAAAATGCATCTGGCAACCCTACCGGTCAGGTGTGCCCCGTGCTCATGTCGAGTGTGCCCCATGCGTGGGGCACACTCGACAGAAAAAGTGCTCTTTTTAAATTGATTGTAAAATTTTTTCTGAAAGGCGTTGTTTTCATGTTTTGGCATGATATTGTGTATATAGAGTTGCTTTATTGTGTGACAAATTTTGAGCTTGTTTGGACTTGAAATAAAGTAGCAGTGTTGTCTTGTATCAATCTACGAATGATTGACCTGTGTAAAAACTGTCAAGTGCATCCATCCCATTAGTTGTGCCTGATAACTTCTATAAACTGAATTGCTTTTTGTTAGGCTAATTATTTTTCGCCTTACTATTTCCATTACATGGTAGTTTTATTACTGTGTAGTTACTTTCGTGGATTGTGTGCATTTGCAGGATTTCGTCATTGACAAAATGCATCTTGAGATTTGTAATGAGACGTTTGCACGTATCATTAACATCTAGGCCAGGTATGTCCACCAAAAATTATGTCAGTATCTTAACAAGGGCCGCAAATTGAATGACATATCAATGAGGACTGCACATTTAACGGCTTACTTAACAAACTAAATCTAGGTCAAGTTAATGCACTGAAAGCGTTCGAGTCCTAACCGCAATGGTGACAGACTTGATAAAGTGGCACTGCGGACCACTTGCATCAGAATTGTCAAATTCAAGATTATCAAAACAAAGACTGGTTGTCAGTATGTAGGACACTTTTACTACAGCGAAAACCTAAACTGGGCAGCACAAAACCTTCGACTGGACCACATCCGGCCCGCGGGTTGGACATAGCTAGGCCATCCATCAAGGGGACGGCATAGACAAACCTTTTCATAAAATGGGACCGCAGAACAAAAAAGTTTGAGAAGCCCTGGCATAGAAGATTAACACACTATATTTTGTATTGCTTCGAAAATGACAACTCCAAAACGGCATAAATAAGCTCTGTGCCCACTGAAGTGATTGTGCTTGTTTCTCTCATTAAATACGTGGTTACTATAAAAAAGGAGTTTACGTAGTGGTAATCAGATTGACAGTTAGACGATGTTTTCGAGGGCGGCAACACGGTCCCGCATGAAAATGTATACATCCAAAAAAAAAAAAACTAGAAAAAATGCTAGAAATCACGAAAATTTAACTAAGAGAACTTCTGAACTACACGAAAGAGCTACAAACTCCAAGAAAAGATCGCAATGCCATTTGTTCTTTAGAAGAATGTAACGAAAGACTTCAATTTCTGCTGAACATCTAACTAAGGCAAACGTAGAACCAAAGTCGGCACAACAAACATAGATTTCTGAGGGGGCACTACACATAAGAGGGGCACTCTTTCACGCTTTTCAGACAAACGGCCAAATATGTCACATATGCTTGGGGCCCCAAAAACTAAGATGGCCTAGGGCCTCGTGCTCCCTAAATCCGGCCCTGGGTCAAACATGATTTATTTCACAACTAATCTTGATCAACCATGTGCACATTGCACAACTTGCTAGAACTTCTTATAGGTCATTGCTAATAATAAAGCGATCAATACAATCATGGGCATCGCAGTCGTGTTGTATATTGACTGGATTTTGTTTTTCGATCTTATATTTAACTAGTTCTTAAATACGGTTGCACTTAATTATACAGACATATGAAATTCCTGCAAGTCAGTTTAAAATTCCATTTAAAATTAAGATTATTTGGTGGCAATTAAATATATTGAGAAAAGCAACGGCATCTCTCGCACATGCACACGCAACACAAACCAGAGTGGCCTACTAGAAACTTGCCAAAGATTCTTCTTTCTTTAACAAGCAGCAAAGCGGCATATCCACCGTTGCCATAAAATAAATCAAACAAACATTTGCGATGAGGCAGACCATCAGGTATTGCTGCTTGCAGTTAAAGCTACTTTACCGGGGCACCTGCTTTGTGTGTTAGGTTTACATTCCACGAAGTTTCGATCGGGCACACTAGCGCAGAACACACTTCATATGTCAATTGCAGGCAGCGATCGATTTAACATCGCAAGAATTTTTCCCACATGCCAATAAAAATAAGCAGGCATGTAATTACCATGATGCTGCGGTAAATCATCCACGTTTAGGAAAAATGCAAACGAACTCGTCGAGAAAACCTGAGGACGCAACGTGAGGTGAAGGTACCGTTGAAGGGCATATCGTTGCTGACGATACTTTGATTATACTCATGGGAGAAAATTTTGTTACAAAATGTGGGGGGGACAGCTTGGTGTGGAACCAATATATTCATCCGGTCGATGCAGAAGTGAAGTTTTATAAATACAGGGTTCACAAGATTTAAAACCAAAAAAATAAGATAAGTGAGTGCGTCATTGAAATTATTACACAATAGAAAATTATTGCAAAACGCTATCAGCGTGATGCCTGTGATCAGGCTGCTCTGACGCTATCGTTCCTTTATCAATACCAATGTTGGTGGCATGGGCGTCCGCAGGGAGGGGGGCAAAACAGGCATTTCCCCCCTGGAAATTGGAACTAAGAAGCAAAAATTTCTAGAAAGCGTGAGATCAGCGTTTTGATTCTGGTCAGTGGGGTTAATTCTTGCAATAACAGTTTGTGTGCCGATATGACACTTACACTACAAAAAAGTCATGTTCACTGTTCTGGTAGCCTAATATGCAGTGATGAGCTGGCAGTTCACTAAATTCGCTCCTTCGCCTGCAGAGGCACGTTGCGAAGCGCGGGAGCGAATTGTTGTACTATTGGCCTTTGTTGCGTAACAATAACATGGCAACAAATCTTTAAAGATGCAATTCAAGTTACGGTGGTAGGCGTTTTGCCGTATGTAACTATTGGACGCAGACTTCCTGGCAGGCAATGCTGCGAGACAGCGGTCAACGTTTGTTTCGTTTATCAGTGTTTACACAAGTTTGTGAAGTTAGTCACCAAGGAGTCTGCGCGATTTGATAACAACGACAGTGAAACTAAAACGCAAATTAGGCTACTTAAGTTCCCAGAGGAAAATAAGAATTTTGCAAAGACACCTATTGTCAAAAGCGTTATGTCATTCTTCCAATGTCAGAATGAGAACTAATGCTTTTCGAGAAGGGGCAATTGCAGACCACAAAGTGGAAGAATACTAAAATAAACTTTAAGACTAGTGGAGGAGTTCCAAGCCAGATTTGAGCATTTCCAAGAGTTAAATGCATGCTTTGCGTTCCTTGTAAATTCATTCAATGTTAATGTAGTCGGTGATGGCTGTCCAGTTCACCAACCGTTTGTCACACACTTGATTGCTGCAGAAATTAAACTGGCCGAAACGCAAGAAAATCGGGCTCAAAACACACTTTAGTCAATGCCACTCCATAGTCATTTCTGGCAACAGGTTCCAGAAAGTAAATACCCAGAATATAAACGACCAGTGTACAACTTATTTCTGTATACAGCACAACATATTGCTGCGGATTTTGTTTTTCTGTAATGAAGTTCGTAAAATCAAACCATGGTGCAACCCTGAAAAATCAACACTTGGGAGAATTAATTCGCACATCTAACAACGTACTGTCCAGATTTTTGGGGACTAGAAAATCAGTTAATAACTTAATATTGGCAATCACTGTACATCATTTAATGTAGAACTTAAATTCTTTACAGTATTTGTATTGACAGGCAAACTGGTTTTGCGACTAGCCGGTGGTTTTGGTTTTCTGCAAATGACTCTTCCATTGAACAAGTTTGCCCACCCCTGGTTTGTACCATGTGTAAAGAAGCCAGGACCGTTACAAGGGGCGCAGGGGGGAGAAGCCCCCGTGGGAAATTTTTCGCCTCCCCTGGAAAAACGTGTTGAACAAAACTTAAAACTATTGGACATGGTTCAAAAAATTTTTGCCCCTCTCAGAAAACTCTTCGCACCCCCTGGTGTCCCAAGCTGGTTACGTGCCTGCAAGAAGCATTGCTGCCAAAAAAGCGCATTTCTGGAACCAATGCTCCCTCTAAACAGGGGCGGATTCAGGAGGGGCGATCGCCCACCTTAAAATCTAAGAAAGTGACTTTATTCACCATGGTTTTGTACAATTCGGAAAATAACATACCAAAACCAATTCCGAATAAGACTTTCGTCATGTTCGAATTGCCTTATTGTTCGCGATATAAGGCCATTCTGTCGTCCATTGTTTTGTCACAGTAGTGTAGTGAAGCATACAACATTTCTTCTTACAGTAGCGAAGCCGTTATGAAACTGACTACCACTGAAATACCCCACCCTAACGTTATTAGCTGGACCCGCCTCTAAAGTGCGAAACTGCGCGGTATCACCAGATCATTCTCGCGCACTTGCAACCTTCCAAAACATTGGAAAAACACGAAAACAAGGAGAAGCTATTTGAATGAAATGTGTATTTTGCTCGTATTTTGATAAGATTTTGTGCTTATGCTAGTAATTCACAAAGTTTGTAATTCATTTAGAACTCTGCTAACTCAATCTTGAAATATCTATCCTCACTAAAACAAACATTTTCTCCATGTAAATTTTCTTATAGGGAAAACACTGTATGCAACTGTTGCCGTAACATTGGACATTTTTGTGTACGTCCATTTGCGTTGCATCGCAACAAACTGAAAAAGATAAGCAAAATGTCGACTTTGCCACCTCCCTGGAAAAATTTCTGCTGACGCCCGTGGGTTGTGGTAAACAAGTCGGAGACTATCGTCCAGTGTTCCGCCTGCCATTCGATTTCTGTTTTTACATTTTACTTGCTTCATCGTAGAAAATGTATTCTCATACGTATGTATTTACAAACATATTTTTATTGCTAAATCTTTCAGTTTTGGAAATCTATCTTTACTGACTAATTTCCAGAGGCTCTCTGCAGTCTAGCATAACGCCGTAAAAATTGTATATATTTGTCAAAAAATGCTTACTCAGTAAAATTACGTGTTGTAACACAAACGCAAAACATTACCAACAAAGCTCGCAGGCCTTAACAATTCGGTCTGCGGGCTACACAGGCCCGTAACCAGCTTGGGACACCACAAGGGGCGAAGAGTTTTCTGAGAGGGCCCCAAATTATTTGGACTATGTCCAATAGTTTCAAACTATATCCAACACATTTTTCCAGGGGGGCGTAATATTTTCTAGGGGGCTTCGGCTCCTGGTTACGGGCCTGGGGCTACATGAGACCCGCGGGCCTGTAGTTAGACCACATTGGTATAGCCTATTTGTGATTTCTACTCAAGCCCCTAAATTTCGCGTTATTGGCCAATGTGTAACTAAGTCAATACTTCTCCAACATTGTAATTTACATCCTGCTTACGAATGGTTGAAGACAGTCTTTTGCAAAACTGCCAATCCTAAACTAAAACCAAGTCTCCACAGTAGTTCTGCTTTTTGTTTTCGGCAAATACTTCGCAGAGATTTGCCTGCAAATGCAACTTTTTAACATTATACATTCGCGTCTTCAAATTTACTTGACAAGTGGCAACCAACGTTACTGCAAAGGCAGTTAAATTTCTGCACGAAACAAACAATGGCCGTACTGTAGTCTCTCATACGTGCACTCTTGTTGTTTCAAGACAATGACCTTTCTTACAGTTTACAACCAGAGATTACTACAAAAATCACGATACCACACAGGGTGAAATGTCGGACAGAAGCTGTTAAACAACCTTTCACGAACTCTAGAAACTTGCAGAATGCTAGAAATCATTTTATCGAAGCGAAAACTGATAAAAATATTAGAATCACTGATACCACATCAAACTCTGTTTCAACATCAGCTTTGCTTTGCTGTGCATCTAACATGAAACGTGATAAACGTTACTTTTATTTTTGCAACCTCTCCAAATACAAAACCTACAGAGAAAAATGTGGGGGGGACATGGCATATTATGTCTCGCCCTGAAAAAGTGAGGGGGACACGTCCCATGTTTCCCCCTCCTAATTGCGCCCATGATTATACTCATTTCATCCCCGAACTTATAGTCCGCACTTGAAGCAGCGCGTCCGCTTATTCACATTACCTTTGGCTCTTCGTCGTTTGAGCAAGTTGTTGCTGTCCACTGCTTGGCCGCACTAGATTTCGGGGCAGGTGTTGAGCAGCCATTCGATTGTCTCATCGTCCAGAACCGTCAGGCCGTGCAGTTCATGAGGAGGTCGGTGGGTTGAACATTGGAGGACAACATGGTCGACGGTTTGTTGTTCTGCGCCACACTCACAGGCCGCAGAGGAGGTCATACCCCATTTGTACAAGCAGGAGCGGAACGTCCGACACCGGTGCGGAGGCGGTCAAGCCGGACCCAGGCTCTTCTTGGGAGGGTCATTCCTGGAAAGTGGGTGCCGGTGTCGGGATGAAAGTATGGAATCTCGAAAGGTTGTCCAGCAAGTCCCCCTTCCATTGGTGATCCGTCCAGTGCGCCGCACGTATGGTGTTGTTATCAGGTGAACTGATGAGTTGTTGTGCGGCGAGCACAAATGGGTGTTTCTATTTGAGACGCCGTACATTCGCACACGGTGAACAGATCAGCGCTGAGTGGAGCAGTTGTCCTCCAGGCTCCATGTAACGGCATCTGCAGGTATTCATCTGCAGTTGCCATGTTCTTGCTCAGCACCCCTTGCACTGTCTGTCAATCTCGATCAGCATGCATGATTGCTAGGTCATCAGCATACGCATACTTTCTGGAGACGGTGGTTGGCAGGTCAGAGGTGTAGATGTTGAAGAGAAGGGGCGCCAGGACGAATCCCTGTGGGACGCTGTTCTTGAGGCGTCGCAAACTACTTCGTTTGCCGTTCACGTAATATGCTGAAAGCGGTGAAATAGGAGGTTATGTTCAGCGTGCATGGATCGACAACATCTGCTTCGCTAGTTTCATTCGGGAAGCTATCCAATTTCGCGCAGAGGCATGAGTCGTTAGCAATGCTGTAGAACCTTGAAGCAATGGATTGTGACAGGCTTGTGAAACTCATCCATGGCGAATGTTGGCAAGAGAACCGATAACGAAGTTCACGAAGTCATAATTTTGTCACATCGAACGTGTTTTGAAAACATTTTCATCATGTGCGGTTTCGCTCATGAAGCACTGATGATGCCTTGGACGGTTCTAGGACAACTGCCACCTGTACAACAACCGCCACCTAGGACTATGCCCACCCAGGACAGCTTCCACCCGGACAACTGCCACCCAGAACAACTGCCACACGGACAACTGCCACCCAGGACAACGTCCACCCGGAATACTGCCATCTAGGGCAACTACCACCTAGGACTATCGCCACCCAGGACAGCTGTTATTTTTCTCTTTATTCATTCATGTGTTCGATAATAGGAAACAGGATGGGTCACGGCTTTATCAGTGTCAATAGCCAAGTTTCCACTAAAAACTTGAGTCAAAAAATTGGCTTTTCGCGTTGGCGCCCAGGTCCCGGTAACCTGGGCCAAAAAGGCCCAAATCTACTCATCTTATTACGTCACCCACAAAAACCCGATGTCCAAAGCTTTCAGATCTTTTAAAAACCCAAAGTAGATTTGCCGCATCTTTTGAGGGTTTGAACAGCTCTCTAGCTCAATCGCCTGGCACGTTATGTAGTTGCAAAGTGGCACGAAAATGGTGACTCATGCGTAATTTCAAAGTACGGGTATATATTACACAGGTACCCAACGTGGAACGTTGGTCGGGAATGCATTTCATTCTGTTTTGTTTCTGATCCCGCTACGGATTGCCGAAACAGTGTCAAACGCAAGAGCGCAGCATGTAGGGTATACCTATAAAATCCATTTGTAGATTTACAAGAGTCTTTGGGTCACCAAAAGTGCTCTTATTTACTGTACAGCTTGTGAAAAACGGGGGGCTATCGTTTTGACCGGCTTCAAAAGTTTGGTAAATCAATCATATAATCATATAAGGCGCTTTTAAACACTGCTGATTGCTCGAAATATCGCGAAGTTCAACCAATAAAAATAGACAGTTTCTCCGCCTACAAAAAGCAACCGCTTTTGCGCGATACCCAACGATTGTCATACGGAATCTGGGATATTGAAACAAGTGAACAGTTTTAAGCGCCGCCTTATATGACTGCTCCCCAATCGTTGGGTCAGAATTATGACAATACATCTGCAATGAGTGGCATCGATCAAGGTTGTGGAGTCGGAGGTAAAATGTCCGACTTCAACTCCGACTCCTAGCTCACAAAATTTTCCGAATCCAACTCCTTCACATAATGTGAATGAAGTTTGGCTGTCAACAATGGCAAAGAAGCGAGTAGCAACTAGCAATCAATGAAAATCGTGCTGCACAGCAAGAATTCTTTGTTTCAACAAAAGGTTCAAACGAAATTGTACCGTTTCAAGTGGAAATGTTGACGTTTTCAACATGCACGAGTTAGGACTTCTAAGTTAGGAGTGCGATGTAAAAAATGATTAAATTGGACTTGTGGAGTTGCAGTCGGATAAAAAAAGCGAACTCACAGTGTTCTTAGGAAGCGACTCCGACACCACACAGAAACCTCCGACTCCTTGCGACTCCTTGCGACTCCTTGCGACTCCTTGCGACTCCGATTCCTTGCGACTCCGACTTCTTGCGACTCCGACTCCACAACCCTGGCATCGGCAATGGACTTCAAGCCAAGGTATTACACGGCCTGTAAATGTTGTGGTTGAACTCATTGTTGTGTAATAAATTTACACTGGAAAATTATGTTACATGTCGTTCGCCATAACAGCCTATCAGTGTGGGTTCCGTGTGCGGCACATTCCCTTAATATGGTTATAAAGAACGCGGCGGAATGATGTTTTGAAGAAACTCAATTTTTCGACTTTGTAGAAAAAGGTACTGTCAGGGACGCAGAATAGGGGGACACTGCCCTCCAGACCTTTGGTGAGGTGACAAAGGAGAGAAAACAACCTTATGATTTTCGTTGGAAAATCATAAAATTTCTGCAGTTTTTGCCAAAACGCGCCTTTGTAAAACCAAGTGACCATTTTGCTCTTTAAACTTCACAACAACGTATGAGGCTCAGTTTGTGTGAAGGCCGTTGGAACGCACGAGGCTCAGGCTTGACGTCAAACCTGAGATCCAAAATCGCGATGTGGCGAATACAGTTGATGTATTAACAGTTGATTTGCAAAGAATTTTCGGTGAACAAAAAGTTCATACATGTTGTTAGGCTGAGAAATGCAATTATTAATACGAATGAATATATATCAATAAATTGGTGCTTGGGAGCTGTTGTGCATTGTGTAGAATTTGTGAAGTCAGTGTTGCTCCAAAAGATTCCTGTAGCTCTGTATCTGAAAACATTTTGCGAGTTCGGGTTTACAGTAGTTACGAGGTTTGCTTTTAACTTGGCTATTCATAATATGTATTGTCCTATAACGACAATTGATTCACCTGCTGAGACTTCAGACTAATCTTTTCGTTTTAATCATCCTCCTTTCCTCTGTCACTTACTTCCAGAAGTAAGCTACTTTTACAAATGTTTGAAACCTACTTGAAAGCCGTCATTTGGCGAAAACTAATACAAGAAAATCAATGCTTTTTTCAGTTGTTTTCCTTTTTCACATTCCTCATCGGCATCAAATTTTTAACGAAGCCTCGAAAGATGCTGGCGTTTCTGTGAGTATCAAGCGAGTTACGACTCATCGCTGGTCTTGTAGAGCTCAAGCGACAAAAGCACTTCATTGTAGATATCAACAAATCAAAAGTGGGTTTGACCAGATTAGACAAAATAATACAGAGAAGGCCAGTGTCCACCTTGAAACAGAAGGATTGTTGAAGCAAATCAGTTAGAGACAGGTGTTTAAGAAACCATGGCGCTAGCGTTTGATTTTACATTAATAGATTACACAGATCAAATTGGTTCTCTACTCAGGTATCTATATTACTGTAAGGAATGATATCTTTCAGAGAGCTGATTCTACCAATAAAATCTTTCAAGACACAAAGCTGAACCTAAACACAGCTGCTGCGTTTAAAAGCGTAAAAACCTTTATTGCATCAAAGTGTGATTACTTCGAATTGTACGGGCAGCAACGAGAAAAGCTTACTGGCTCAAAATATTTTAGCTAAAGCACATGGCTATTTCGATAACGCAGCACTCACCTTGATTCTTTGGACTGCGCCCGAGCAGATGCCAGGCACATCCCATTAGAGCAGTGGTTCCCAAACTGGGGATAATATGCGATTTTTCGAGGGTTAACGCGGAACCAAAACCACAATGTTGTTCTGTATTATGAGCGATAACTGCGAAATATTGAGGGTAATGAAACATAATCGCTACCTTGATTTGGGTAATGGCTTAAACAAGTGTGGGAACTACTGCATTAGAGGATAGTTTCAAAGGAGGTAGCTTGTCTATCAACTGACGTTTAGCTGGAGGTGTTTATTCAATAAATGACGTGAACTATTTCTTCTTGCCGACAGTTACTTGACTGTAATTGATCAGTTTCTGATGTCTATGCAGATAGACCATCGTTTTCATTCCTACGAACTTGTTGCCAACCGGTTCGGCGTATTCCCTTAATTTGGTATTATGGCAAGCTTTTGCGTTTCTTGCATTGAGACCTTTCAATTGAGCAAACTCGTTCACAGATGTCACGTGCAACAAGCTCTTCCTGATAGGTCAGTGAGAAAGTCTGTCATGAAAAACGGGTTTGGTTACTCGGCTGCTACTCGTGGCATGGTGCTGTTGTATGGAAAAAAGCAGCGCCAGCGAGGTTACTCATAGGCCAATCGGAACTCAGCTGCCAATGTATCTGAACAAACGGACTGGAATGGTGAAATAAAACAATGCCAAGCGTTCATTGCATTTCTTTTCACCGGACTCAGTCTATGCTTCTAAACGTCAGCCTTTCCTCATTCAAGATAAACAGTACTTGACTGTGCCATTGTAGTTCAGCTGCAATAATTTGTGGCGCAGTTCGTCTGAACAGAAGAATTAACATAATGGACCGTAGTTTTGTGACCCCTTCTTTATCATAAATATGCATTTGCAGGAAGAACCACGATAGTGTACCAGCGAATAGGTAAGCTGTGACGAACATAGAAAAGCTGCAAATCACACATCAATGCCCGCGAAATGGGTTTTTGTTTTACAAAAACTAAACTTCCTGGAAAAATGTTTTCCTCCAAAAACTTCCATTATCACTGCTCTTTCTAGAAAGATTTTTTACCCGATTTGTGGCGTATTCATTGATTAATGGAGCTTGCAACAGCAATAGATAGTTTAGTTAACAAACAAGCTTTCGGATCTTACCATTGCCCCTCCAATTTGCGTTACTGGAGAGTAATTGACGGACAAAGTGTTGAGTTTCTTTTCACCGCTTTGCTTCACCGTTGTATCTCAAGACGTCATCCACAACAAAGAGAAAAAAATTTCACGGCTGCATGGAGACAAAAAACGTTCATTTCTTGTATGTGATTGCGTGAATTCACGTTTGCACTTGCGAAATAGGAAGTAAAAGCAATAATTTCGATCTATGCTATGGCGTGCCATGTCATGCGAATCCATCAATACCTGTTTTTCGAAGGGGTACGTTCGCATGTAGTGGATGCAAATGTTTTTTAGTGCCTCCTGCGTTGTGAATGATTGATTTCAGACATTTAACTGTTGATGGTTTGATGCAACATACGTTTGTGTGAACAGTTCAACAGTTGACATGACAGCCAGCTGCTAATATACAAGACTGCGATTTGTCGCTGTTTCCGGCTCATCCTGTGAAAACTTTGATGCTGTTGTTCGACGTAATTCGACACTAAACTATTTCACGTTGCAGTGGTCTGGCTTCACGCTTACGTTTATTGAAGAGTTTGTTTCGTATTTGCATATCAGAATATAATTACGAAAAGCAATCAAACTTTGAGTTTCACTGAAAAGTCATTAACGAAAAAAGTAGTGAGAGCTCTTATAAGACCTTTGGTGACCTCTCAACACTTCGTTTTGAAAGCCGCGTAATGACAAGCAAAGACTTCGTTGAGACACGAAGGTCGTTTTTGCTACAGACAAATATTCTGACATCATTTCCCTTTTTTGTGAAACATTTCCTCATTTTTTTCATTTTCCTACGTTCGTTTCTTCCATGAAATTAGCTGCAACAGCGATCGGTTACGATTCACGTGACATTGCTCACTTTCATTCAACATGTTTTGAAAAACTTGTTAAACCATATGCGACGCAACAACAATGTGCATCATGAAGAGGTCATCGTTTATTTTACAGTAGATTGTTTTCCAAACTCCCGCTGACCTGATGATGAAATAAATCAATGTTGGCACCTAAGAGATATTTAAGAAGTCACACACTAGCTAGACCGTGCGTTTTTTTAGGTATTCATTCTTAGTGTTATTGTCTTATTTTGGACAGTGCAATAAAACCGTAAGCATACTGCAGATCTCCCTCCATTATGTTGATGTCAATGTTCCCGGGAAAAAAGTTCAATAATTAAAATCAACGTCAATCAATAGTTCTGCTCTGCTTATCTATAGACCATCATTGTGTCATGCAAATTTCTTGAAGGGCTAGATTGTTTTAAGTGAGAATGAGAAAATGATAAAAGCTTTTCTCAAAGATTTTTTCAAGTGCGACATTACAATTTAGTTTTTCAGCACTGCTAATTATACTTTCATCGGTGATGGTTCAATTATCTCACGAGAGTCTCAGACACCGGTGGAAAAAGCGAGTTCAAAACCCAATTAAATGTGGCCACGCGGTAGCACTGAAAGTTCATCTATGTTTATAAAAACAATTGTTTCCCAGTGATGTGATTGGTTTCCAATTTAAGTTTGACGCCAGCCTTAAATTTAAGTTTGTCCCTCTTTGTGTTTTGGACGTCGAGCTGACAGGACGTGTTTTTTTTCTGCTCTGACAATTGAGTTCCCCGCAAGGTGTTTGCCTAAAGGACAAAGCATGGATGCGAGAAACACACGCTCTTGAAAGGCGATTGAAACCTTGTCACAGGCAATTAATGAACCGACCTTGAAAGACTTGTATGCTATGTTGCTGTCTGTGATACTGAGACTTGATTCTATTGAAAATGATGTATTGAAACGTATGATAGCAATTGAAGAAACCGTTAAAAACGCTCACTACAGAGTATCTGAACTAGAGCATCAAAAATCTTCATTGCAATGTCAGTTTAAAGACATGCAGACCACTAGAAAGGATGAGAATATTATTGAAGAGTATCGCTCAAAAGAGTACAACGTTCTTTTTCATGGATTGCCGCAGAAAGGCCGCATCGAAAACCATGAACAGACTGAAGCAGTAGGAAGAAAATTTTTGATTGCAGAACTACGTGTTCCTCCTACGCAAGTGGATGCAATAAAATTCAGTAATGCTCATCGACTGCCACGTAGAATCTCTACTGTCAACTCGGAAAATGCTAATAACTCTGAAAATGAAGAACGTTCCTCAGATAACCAAAAATACAGCCCTATTGTGGTTAAACTGGCAAGCATGAAAGACAACCACTCATTACTGAAACTAGCACCGGATGCCAGGAAAATGAAAGTTAACATCACAAGGCACTTACCGATGGCAATGCAGGCTCAGAGGAAAACACTTCTAAAGACAGCTTCAAGGCTGTACAACCAAGGAAAAAAAATTCAGTGGAAAGTGGTTGGCAGTGAATATTGCCTTTACGCCGACAATGAACGGGTGG
>Ga0210059_1010397_pt1 | contig 14389 bp, 9 predicted proteins | sample Ectturendosymbi2_FD_188042 | JGI IMG/M metagenome (GOLD analysis project Ga0210059, IMG submission 188042) | Ecteinascidia turbinata endosymbiont from Florida, USA - Sample 2 (SPAdes) (version 2) | ecosystem: Host-associated > Tunicates > Ascidians > Unclassified | place: Key West, Florida... | reverse complement strand
CTCATATTAAATGACTCGAGTCACGAGTCATTTAATATGAGTCGAGTCGAGTCATTTGATAAAAAACGTGACTCGAGTCGAGTCATCACAGGAAACTGCTGAGCGTGACTCGAGTCGAGTCAGAGTCACGAAAAATCGTGACTCGAGTCGAGTCGAGTCATTGACTCGAGTCACGACATCACTGGTTAAAACCCAGCTCAGGAACATGTGGCTTAATCGACCGAAAGCAGTTTTTAATTTTATTTTATCATTACTTAGAATTAATATTTGTAGCTGATTCATTCAGTAGCTGCAATTTTGTGTGTCGAGCAGCCATATAGAAATCTGTGTAAGTTTTGTGTTGGCCCTGCTTTTTTGACGTGTAACAAAAGGATTTGCGCAGTTTGGCCTTTGGTGATTGTCGTGCAATATGTGCGCATCTTGGCCGATGGATACCTGTCGAGCAACAAAAGAATATATGACCACTAGGTATGGGTACATCATGTGTAACAACTGCGCGTGTGATAGCACTAGTATAGGCTACCACATATTAACTTGCTTGCGAGCTAAACCATGTGGACATTTTGGCTTTGAGGACCTTATGTGGCTAAAAAGTGCAAACATATGCATGAAAATAACATTTTGATGTTTCAACCTATTTTAGTTTTGTTGCATGTAGAATCGCAAGCTCGGGCAAAGCATGGTTTTGATCTTCAACCGACTGCCAATATTTCTTTATTTTTCCTGCCTTTTTGGGGTCTTAACTATGAGTACTTCACATTTTTTGGGAAAATTATTTTTGTTTTTTACAAAATAAAAATTTTTCAAAATCCAGCTAGTGTGTTTTTCAGGTGAATTGAGTTTGTGAATTGCTCAGAAATTGCTGAGTTGTGGAAAAACTTGCCCCAGTTTCCTAAAATGTTTCAGTAAACCTCGGTGATGATGGGACAAAATTCTTGCCAGTTTGTCCTATGGTTCCAACAGTGTTAGTGTTCACTCATGGACCTGAGCGGGGGTTGCTACGTACCAGTGGTCTCTTATAGAAAGTTTATCAATCATTTGATTTGCCGTCAAATATCATTAATGTTACATGAAGCTTATCACGTAACAATTGAAAGCTCTAGGCTTGTTAAATTGCTCCAGGCTTTTGATTTAATGACAACTTGCATACCTTTGTTAAAGTGCATACATGTTCGTTCATATAGGCGAGATCTTGTGTCGCCCTATGGCCTGGATTCTACTTCCAGAGTTGCTCTCATGTGTGTATTTTCCAAGCTAGACCACCGTGGCACATAGTTTGGCATTTCGCTATTTTAATTTCATCTCATGCATATAAAAGCCATGGACGCTCACAAATCCTCCTGTGGACTCCTAGGTGTCCATGGACCCCTGGTTGGGAACCACTGTATTAAAACAACATTGGGCACCATTTTCTAACTCATCGGGTGCCATTCAATACCATGTTGGGCACCATTTTCTAACTTATCGGGCGCCATTTTATGGCATATTGGGTGGCATTTCATAGCCAAAAAAAATGTAGAAAAAATGTGAAATTTCGTGTGGCTCTACATTGACTCGAGCTTGCAAACCAGTGACTTGAAGCGACACGACAGTTCTTGTGTCTCGACTCTGACTCGACCAAGACACGACTGTGATTTGACTCGAAAAACTTTTAGATGGCTCTGACTCGAAAGGCTTGTGACTCTGACTAGACAAAAATGACTCAGACACATCACTGCAAAATGCACTACCATTTAGCAAATGTGCAAAATCGGATCACAACTAAAATGTTTGGTATGTTCAGAACAATCACAATAAAAAACAAAAATTTTCTCCGTCTGATCTAGATCTGATCCGTCAATTTTCAACGAAATTGTATCTGATCCAGTCCTGATCCGGATAAAACTGGCTTCAGTCCTGATCAGTTCTCAGTGTTGCCACTCTGTTGTTACGGAAAAGTACTAGATTTCATGATTTAAAAAAACACTAGATTCAGAAAAAAACACTAGATTACAAAATGAAACTTACACACAGCGACAATGCCTAGAAAAACCGTTGCAATGCCAACCCTAGACATTGTGCAACTCACTGCAACCCAGAGACAAAGAAAACGTGAGATAGCAGCAACGCTTGTGTTTGTTTGTACAGGCCACTGAATCTTTTCACAGATGACCAAGTGACTTCGCAGCGGTTTAATTAAAAACATACTGTGTTGTCTTGTGTAATTCAAGATTTAATTAGGTCGGATTTTTAGCAAATTGCAATTGCACTAAGTTAAAAGATCTCAATTACACAAAATTGTGCAATTAATTGCATACAACCCACTAATAAAAAACACTAGATAGTAATAAAAAAACACTAGAACACTAGATGCAATGAAAAAACACCAGATCTAGTGGAAAAACACTTGGAGTGGCACCACTGTCCGTGCCAGTGGTGTACAGGATCCAGATTTTGGAGTCTAATCCGGCCGAATTTTGGAATTTTTTGGATTTGGATTGGTGTGGATGTCTTTTCCGATTCAACCGGATCCGGATTATCCAAATGAAGTAAATTGTGGCCATGCAAAAAAACTTTATATGGAATGATATAAGGAAAAATTACGATTTTTTGAAATCATATTAGCCACAATCTTCTTTTCTTGTTTCTCCCGGCAAAATGCAATGTTAGCTGACTGTCGGGATCCTAACTTTCGGACTGAGGACATCTCAATTCTCAGGCAACTTGTATTTTGGAGCTGTGTGAAGAGGAGCAGGATTCTGTTGTTTTAATACGAGGAAGCCCGTCATTTTTCTGATGAAACATGTCTCATTTTTGAAATATATTTGTTAGTAGAAGAAGATCATTGTAAAATGTAACTAATTACCAGAGTTTTTTCAGCAATGAACGAAGTACACGAGTTTCTGTCTCAACAGCGCAACTTACTAAACTAAGTAGAAGTGGCCTTCACCTAAAAACTAAGTTGTAGTAATAAGCATGGTCAAGCGTATTAGCACCTTGGCCATGTTGTTGTTGTAGGTTCAAATACACCTGAAGTGGGAATAGAAACTTGTGAAGTGTTGGAGAAAGTGATTCATGTCAATGTGGTTTCATTGGACATAGAATTATGGTGCTCATTTTGTTACAGATAAAGTACAATAGCTGTTGTCATTGCATGGATTCCAGCATGAGTGTTAATTTTCAATTTTTACAAAAGACACATTTTAAATCTCCGAGGTCAGGAACTCATCACCTGTTCGCAAATATTAAATCGAACTTTAACAATGTGCTCAGATAAAACTCTAATCTATGGCTGTCCAAACTGAGCCATTAACATAAATGTGCAAGAAAATCATACAAAAAAATTTAACAACATGAACATTTACATTACGCATAACTTAGGCTACAATCCCTTTCAAATTTATAATCCTAGGCAATAGAGATGCAAAACAATAGCCTATAGGTTATCTTCAGAGCTGCAACTATCAGGGCAAACATCCAACTTTGTTGAGTATGACTCCAAAATGTGAGCAGAGGTTGGCCTGTGCGAGCGGTGGCTATACTAGAAATCTGCACAATGCGAATAAACATTGTATTTTGTACTGCATATTGCTTCTAACATCATCATCAAATCCTGTCACTAGGCCTACACATGTGCATAGGTCATTTCCGCTCACTGTTATGTTAGTCATTGTTTTTTGTCAAGTGTCTTGTGCTATTGCTCACATTATTAGCCCAACACTCTCATAGTTAACATGGATTCCGAAATTCCCCAACTCTATCGTAACTTACACATTGCATTTTTCATTGGCCATAACTTTGGAACCATCATTAGTGGTGAAATGATCGGTACTCCCACCCAGTGTCACACGTTTGTGATATATGACGACACTGCTCAGAAGACACGTCTCAATTAATTACATTCTGTTTGACAACAACAAGTATCATTAGAGAAATTAGGTCCCCTAAAAATGTTGATTGGCTCCTGCACAGACTTTAATGTTGACTCCGGCTCCTGTTCCGGCTTGAACCTAAAATATTGACTCCGGCTCCTGCTCCAGCCTAAAATGTAAACTCCGGCCGGAGTCCACTCCGGCTCCGTGATCACCACTCGTCTCTGATGCATGTCACTCTCCGTTGAGGTCCAGTGTTTCCACTTGAGAAGGCTTAATTGGCAGATTCTCCTATGTCGATGTCTGGCTCCAGTAGCTCGTGATCGTATTGCACATATTTATAGACTGATCTGACTTATTCTTTCCTTTTTGTGATAAGTTATCCTTAGGGAAATGATGTCTTTGATGGATTTGTGACATAAGACGTTTAAACTTGTGGCTTAGAGTAAGCGAATGGTATATTTTTGGCCAAGAGAAGCAGATGTATTGTGCGCATGGGGAGTGATGGTTGTGATGCAGTCAGTCAGTGCTGGACAGAGATGAGCACGGATCAGAACTGGATCAAGACTGAAGCCAATTTTGGCTGGATCAGGAGTGGATCGGACAGCAACTTTTTTGAAAATTGACCCATCAGGACTGGACCGGACTGAGAAAAATTTTGTTGCTTTGATGTGATTATTCTAACTGCATCAAAAATTTAGTTGTAATGCGATTTTACAGATTTGTTAAAAGGTAGTGTATATTTTGCCATCAATGGCAAAAGCTCTACTGGGACTATTTTGCTATTCGAACTGCATCCACCTTTGTCCAGACAGACTCCACATATAGCAGGGGTCGGCAACCCATGGCTCGCCATCAAGATGTGGCTCTTTTGATGACGGCATCTGGCTCGCTCAGTGTTGCCACTCGTAGGTAAAAATCCCTACGGTAGGGATTTTTCGGCTTTTGTAGGGAATAGGGAATCCCTACGGGAAAAATCGCCATTTTGTAGGGATCGGTGGGGATTTACCTGTTTAGATCTTTCATCGCTTTTTTCTACCTTTATGATACTTTATGTAAGCGCCTGTCAAGCAGCGCTTACATTGAGTGCGTAAGAAGCGCACTGCGAGCTCAACGGTGAAAGACATAACATCACTGATAGTAGAAACACTATCGGAAGCTTCCTTTGGCCTAACAGATTGAGGCAAAGTAAAACAAAAATGATGGAGATGCGGGGAACGCCATGGAGGAGGGCAGGTATTCGAAGCCATGATGTGCAGGAGCATACGATCTTCGATATGCTGGCTTCGTCTCATTGAGCACGAATAACTTCTGTGGGAAAAGGAGTTATGTAAGCGCCATATCAGCATTATGTTTGCCCTCAAATAGCCAGTTGTAACTGTTAAGACATGTAAATGTGGTTTTTGTCTGCATGACTGCAAAAACCTGCAAACATAGTGAATACATTGCTGCAAATTCAAACTAGCATGTGTATGTAACTAAATAATGTTTATTTTATCGCAGACTCGGGGTCCATATCACAAGCACAGTCGAATAATACAAGAGTACAAAAATGTGTAGCCATAGCGGATAGAACATTACAGAATATGTGTTAGCACACAATCAACACTGAGAGGAGTAGAACTCTTTAACAACCCCCCAACTACAGTGCCCTTTACTTATCATCATACAGGAATTCGCCAGTGGGAGAGAAATGAAAGCATTCTAACATCAAATCCTGGGGTAAACACCTAAGAGAAAAAAATAAAGAGCAAAATAAATCGGATGGGGTTGCACATTGGCGTACAGAAGCATGCAAATTGTTTTGATGAAGTTTTCTTAGGTACAAGTTTTCTTCCACAATCAATTACGACCACTTTCGATTCCGATAACGTCCATTGCCGTAAGGAGAAATCGGTCCACCGGGTACCGGAGGTGTCCAGAGATGTACTTCTAGTGACTCGCGACAAGGACGTCAATCAGGATTAAAGCCGGATTAACTCAGCGGAACGTCCCTGTGACCAAGGTCATTGCAGCCGTCCAGCTTTCGCATCTGCCGGCCTTCCTGCCTTTATCTACTGGTGCAGTGAGTTGATCATTGTTCAGACAATCTTCCAGCAAAGTAGCCTACTTATGAATATTCAGTTGGTTCTCTTCAAATTTTTCTTATATATAAATGAATGACTATCCAAGAGAAAAAACGATTCATAAATCATCGATATACAGAAGCCGGTTTCCAATTGATTCATAAACCATGCATATACGGAGGCCGGCCTGTAATCAATTCATAAACCATATTAGATGTAGGCCTACAGATCCCAGTTTGCAATCGAAATATAAATCACAGACATACAGAAGCCAGTTTCCAATCGATTTATAAATCACATACAAACGGTGGCCGACCTCTAAGCGATTCATACATCACAGATATACAGAGGCTGGTTGCCAACCGATTCATAAATCATATGATTTCAGAGGGCAGTTTCCAGTCGATTCATAAATCATAGATGTAGAGGCCAGTCTCTAGCCCATTCATAGATCATAGATATACTGAGGCCGGCCTCCAGTCGATTCATAAATCGTATTAGACATACAGCCCCGGTTTCCAATAGATTCATAAATCATATTAGATGTACAGTGGCCGGTTTCCAATCGATTTGTAATGCGTATGCGTAAAGCGGTTTTGCTGCAAAAATTTCTGTTAGCGATATATACGCTACACAAACTGCGATCAGAAGCGCATCATCGAACTTCTTTCCTCAATGATAAGCCAAATCAGAGACAAAATGGGAGAGATCACTTTGTTTCAAATTCACATTAGCATTTTTACTGTAAGCCATTTTGCTGCGACTTTTCTCAAGGTATAGGCTAAAACAGAAAAGATGCTTCACATTTATGCCTGTAACGTAAAATTCTTTAGAATCGAAGTGCAAAGACGAAGATTTGCAAAAAGAAACAATCTTACCTTTTTTATTTGCAAACTTTTCTTTCAATTGTTTTCCAAAAGTATGTGGTTTTCATGAAGCTCATGAACGTTGCGTAACGAGTGGGCTAAGATAGCAATCTTGTTGATACTTCTTACATATGCTTTTCTACTAAAACTAGTTGAAATTCGAAAACAAACAAGCATACTTAGTGATTTTTCTCCCTGATGCTTGTTTCCGAAAATCTGTTGAAATTCAAGTGCAAAAAAATTCAAGTTACAACACCTAAAAATGTTTGTATATTTTCATGCTCATGTTCAACTTGGAATATATTGCGTCCAAAGCTATTTTACACTGTTTTTTTAGTTTTTTTTTGAGGAAGCAAATTTTGGTTCAATGAAAAAGTGAAATACATGAATCTTTGTAGGTTGGATGTTTAGCGTAAAGACTGAATTTTTGTGTTTATATTTCAAGTTTTGTGCGTATAGAGTGGATGTTTCGTTTGCTCAGGGGCGGATCCAAAGGGAGGCGATTGGGGCGATCGCCTCCCTAAAACCTACAAAAGTAACATTTTTCACCATGATTCTGTACAATTCGGAAAGCACCATTCGCGATATAAAGTCCATTTGGACCCCTATTGTTTTGTCACAGCAGTGTTGTGAAATATACTTTATGTATCTTACAGTAGCCAACTCGTAATGAGACTTGACTGCGAAATATTACTGAAGTCGCCCCCCTCCTAAACTTACTGGCTAGATCCGTCCCTGTGTGTGCTGCACAAGAAACCTCCATATAAATTTCGTACCTCTGTATTGTGGAATGTTGGTGCTGTTATGCAGGTTGCAAGAATGGAAAATCACTAGTTTGCAATCAAATAGAATTGAACCACCGAGCCGTGATGCTCACCTGATTTTACCACATTGATGCACCAAAGTGTGGCAGAATCGGAATATTTGCTTTTATCAACTCATACTATGCATCGTTTTTCCGAAGCGGCTCTAGAGAAAACATTTGAAGTGAAAAATACTTTTATGACATCATAGGAAGGGTCTAACAGTGATAGCCATAAGTGCAAAATCCCTATTCGAGGGCAGCAGCAACTGAACAACGATTACAAGCGCAAATTACAAATATGAAAAAATTTCTGGCTGCATTCAAACAAATAAATTTCTTGATGATGCAATATACAAAGATGAAATTTTGCGAGTTCAATTCAAATCGAATTCAAACGCAAGACCACTACTTTTTGCCTAACTGGTGCGGGATTCCTATGCTGGAAATGGAGCGATGTCCTTCTTTCAAACTCATACTTGTCGCATTGACGCTTGCTGCACAAACAGTTTGTATTTCTGTTTTGGCAAACTTATGTCGATTACAAGCATAAACATGTTCAGGGTTGCATTCAAATTGTTTTATAACGCAAGACGGTATTATTCACCTAGTTCTTGCAACACTGATAATGGCCAAAGAATGGGCGAAATGGAAGCTATCTGCTTTTTACTTCAAGTTGAAACCCATATTAGACAGCTTGCTAGTCTGTCAATAATATATATATTTCTTTGCGTGCATTTTCAGCAAGGTCATCTTGGAATTCAATGTATATTTTTTCTTGTGCAAGTACTCCGTGAAAATGAAGATGCAAACAAATACAAACTCCAAATCCAAAAACGTTCTTATCATTTTCAAATCAGTGCAATCGCAGTGCATTCATGTATTTCGGCATTGACTGTTTTGCTATTTTTATCCAAGTGATTATTTTTGAAAGTTGATCTGATTTATGCTACTCAGTTGTGCTTGGATCATATTTCATTTGCTTGGGGCATTTTGAGTTACCTTGATGCAGAACAAATGATTTTCAAATAACATTTTTTTCAATATTTCCGAAACGTAAAAATGTATTTTTGCGTCTGTACCGATCTGATGAGAACATATGTTGACCACACACCTAAGTTTTTCAGAAAGAGCCCACAAATCAAAAAATATGGTCCTGAATAAGAAAATCGCAGTCGGGTAACCACGCAGAAGCAGTAGGCTAAGCAAAAGCTCTATATTCAGCCACGCAACCTAAACTGCAACAGACTTCGTGGTTTTTCCTACTGATGCTTGCTTTATCGAACTTGTTGGAAATGAAAACCAGACAAGCCAAAGTTGCTTTTTTATTCACACATATATTTTCAAATACTGTACATAGGCTATTATCAAATAGCCTGGTGTATTTCCAGTTTGCATGCTTCATGCAAACGAAGAATGCAAGGCGTAAGCTACCTCATATCCGAGTATACTTCGCGATTTTCTTTTATGTGGTGCCTAAATTGCGTTGGAGTTCAAGCGCAAGGACCAAGGTATACAAAAACAAGCAATATTTTCATTTGCAAATTTTCCTTTGAATGTATTACAAAGTTTCGTGCTCTTCACAGTGCTTGGGCGGACACAGCAAGCATGTCGGTATTTAACTACTCGGAGTTGGTGTGCAAACAAGCAGCAGTAACACACACATAAGATGTTTCATATTCACAAACGTTTTCGCAATTCTGGGGGCTATTTTCAAATATCATATTTCAATGTTGCGTGATTCACGTGAAAAAGAGTGCAATGTGTAAGCTAGCCTATAGTAGAGCATACTTGGCAATTTTTCTTGCTCATTCTTGTCGCCAAAGTGCATTGAAATTCAAGCGCAAAGCCAAGGGTCATGAAAACAAGAAACATTTTTATGTGTAAACTTTTCCTTCGATTGTTTTTCAAATGTTTGCACTTTTCAAGATACTTTTGAAGATTTGCAAGATGTGAGCGCAGATAGCAAGCTCGTCGATAATTCCTACTGATGCTTTTCAACTAAAACTGGTTGGAATTGATGTGCAACAAGCAGAAGTCACAAGAAAGCATACATTCACACCCATTTTAGCAATTTTAGGTGGATCTTACAAATCTTTCTACTTTTCATGTTATTTGTAAATGTTTTGTAAGGGATGGGCGCAGGTAGAATGCTTCTTACTAATTGCTATCCACTGACACTAATTGGAATGGCTAACAGCACCAGTACAGAAAACGAGGAAGCGGCGGTTCCAAAGCTGTGGCTGGTGCGAAATGTGGGTCGACCTTTGTTGCAAGGACGTCGCGCTTTGTTCATCCTGAGAAACAATTGGGACTGCACAAATAAAATGTCTGCAGAACACTACACAGCGAAAATCCAGTAAAAACAGCTATGGCCGAACTTGTTTCTCTATTCGACACCATTCATTGCAATCGCAGTACATTGGTACATTTTCGTCATTGAAATTTCGCTATTTTTGTTGATCTAAGACTAAAAGTGATTCTTTTAGAGAGTTGGTCCCATTTACGCCTTTTAGTTGTGCCTACATCCAGGGCCGGCCTTAGCAAGCGCGGGGCCCGATTGGAAGCACTTTTGCGGGGGCCCCATTCAATAGCGTGTGCAAAACTTTTTCTGGGGGACATCAAGTCGCAGTAATAGAAATTGTTGATGTGAAAGAGCAAGGCTCGAGAGCATGTCCCCGGTTTCTCCTTTCCAGCAGAGACTCCAATGGAAAATGCCGTAACACCCAATATATCCATAAGTTACTACATGCAAGTATACCTCCAGAGAGGAGGTATTGGGTGTAGTGCTATTGCACATTCAGAGTTAAAACGTTTTGCGGTAGTAGCACAAAATGCTACTGTTTTTTTATGCCAAGCACATTATTCATGGACAATCTACCGCTTCACCATTTCGCATAGTACTCTTCTGCAGTGTAACTTGGAAAACCGCGTCCCATCACTCGCGTTTATGGAGAGAACTTCTTTCGTGATTGAAGATGGTTCTCTTTTGGCTAAATAGTCCCTAACATTCTGACCAATGACACCTGTCCATTGAGGAAGGCCGTTTGTTAATCCAGTGGTTCCGACAAATTTCGATTTTAGTCTTCACAAGACTCATTAGATGCACCAGCTTCCTTCTTTGTCAGACACAGCAATTTCGAAATGACTTATCTCACTTCCCGTACGCAAAGTTGTACATTGACTATATGGCATAACATCATCACGCTCACTTCCCACGTTGTCGCCATCTTCACTATGGCGTGGCTGTTCTACAGTAGAGATTTTTGTGCATTTTGTGAGGTAGTTCTGTCAAAAAAAAGTACTTGTCCAACTCACCTCTTTCTTTTTCTGCTTTGACTTTTTTCGCCCCAGCTTTAGCCCTCTTTTGGCTGACACTTAACAATTTAGGCCTATGCCTTTTGGTCTTTGACTCATGGTTTTCTTAGTTACAGAAAAAAATATAATATTAAACAAATAACCCAAAATTGATTGTTAACACCAGTATAAAACCTACCTATCACTATATACTTTACACTTGGATAATGGTTACAGTGAAACCCGCTTAATTAATAGAGCACCAATTAGAGCAAAAACCGCTTATTAGAGCGGGTTTTCAATATCCCGGAGGTTAAAAAATTTTTCTCTGCTAACACTACAGAAATATACAAAGTAATTGAAATTTCCCAAGAACTACAAACCTACTTTTCAAAAATTTTCAGAAACGCCAAGTAGTTCAGCAGCCTTCAAAACTTCCACAAACGTCGTGCCACCTGTTCAGTCTTTTTGCAACATCTTATTTGTTTGGCTCTATATCAAAAACAATGACGCCAATCTGTGTGAGAAATTAGAATGAAACCATAACCTTTGTTTCGGCAGTACTTCATAAGGCAAATTTCACCACAAGAGCATCATGCGGATTCGCTTAAAAATAACTGTCACTTCTCTTTCGCCGAAGGTGGTGGTCTAATTCTTCAGTCAATTTGCAAAAGGCTTAACTGTTAATATTCGCTAAAGGAATTTTATATTACTTTGCAAAGAGCAGTTATTTTTTGCACGCTTGTAATAGTCTTAAGTAAGCGTAATTGAAATTAGTTTCATTTCAAACATTTTCGCCGATCTTAGGTTGCCTCATCAGATCTCTACGGTAGTGAAATTGAATAAGATGTGTGCTGACTAAGCAGCACACATTCGCAATTTCGAACTAAAGTCAACCTTCGGAAGACAAACTTCAGTACTGTAACTGTTGAAACAGCAATAATTATCGAATCATATCTTGCAGCAGCAATTGAAACTTGACCTGTCAAATACAAAACGCTTGTCACTGAAATAGAAAACAGCTTCAAAACTTAACTCTCTCTGCCTTAAGTACCTGCTATTGAAACAACTTGGCAACACATTGCCGAAAAGCAATTATCATTGTTACGACTAAAAGAACGAATTTGAGGGCGTCTAAAACTGCGCAGTTCACTTTCATTTATGGACCCCACGTTTAAATAATACCTTGGGCTCCGCACTTGCACTACATAAGCAGCTTTGATTGAAAGTATAAGTTCGTAGGCATAGCACGGGGCCCGATTGGAAGCAATCGGTCCAATCGGCTAAAGGCCGGCCCTGCCTACATCATCACAGTTGCGTGGAACGGTTTGAAATCTATCATCAATTTTGTCTAACTACCAGTATGCAGACACTGTGGCATCTCTCAAGGCTACAACAGAGAATGTGCTTTGCGTTTATGCCCGTCACATCGAACGCTTTGAAATCGAAGCGCAGGTTTCAAAGCGCAGATTCCCAATATAAAATGTTGCTGGTTGCACTGAAGTAAATTTCTAATCCGTATTGAATATGCAGAATACAAATGCAAAAATTCCCCGGTTTTCAATCATATTGAACGCAAGACCATAATATACATGCAAGCTTCGGCCTTGGTGGTGTACACCTGGGCTGAAAATGTAGCGATTAACTTGTTTGAGAATCGTATTTGACAAATTAGCTCTTGCTACTCAATGAACAATTTGCATCTATGTTTGCATACTTATGAAGATTGCAAGTACAGTATATGAACAATGCATTCAAACTATATTAGAACGCGAAACGATACTGTTCACTTAACTTTGTGGAGAACTAATACGCCAAAGCATATTTGAGATGGTAGCTGCTCGCTGCTTACTTCAAGTTGAAACTCATATTAGATAGCTTGCTAATCACTAAATAAAAATTTCCACAAAAGCGTTAGTAGACTTCCAATAAACTGTATGTAATTTTTGTTTTTTCTGCAATATTTCTGGAAGTTTCCTGGAGTTGGGAAGACCAAATTGAACTCCGAATAATGTCATCTACTCTTTTTTCGATAAACTGCGCAGTTTCTTTCCATTTGCTTTTCTGTGTGTGTGTTTTACCAAGATCTCTTTGAATCTAAATCGAGTTTTTCGTGTGCAAGCACTGCGTGAAATTGAAGTGCAAATAAACACAAGTTGTAAAAAGGAAATTTTTTATCATTTTCAAATCAGTGCAATTGCAGTTAGTGCAATCGAAGGACATTCATATTTTTCGACATTGAGATTTTTGTTTATTTCGTCGAAGTGATCTTTCGTATAGTTGATCTGGATCATGCCGGTCGGTTGTGCTTGCAATATATTGCATTTGCTTGATGATCTCTGATTTATTTTTATGAAGAACAAGTCATTTTAGTAAAGTTCTTTCTCAATACTGCCGAGTCGTCAAAAGGTATAAACCTATTTGGTTGTACCGAACACGTAATGACATGTATTTTGATCACAAACCTAAGCTTTTCAGAAAGCGCCCACAAATCAAGAAATAAGGTCCTGAATAAAAATATCCGAGCTGTGAGACCACGCAGAAGCAACAGCTCTGATTTCAGCCACGCAGGCTAATCTACTGCAAAGCAAGCTTCGTGTTTCTTGTCTCCAAAACGTCAAGTTCAAAACACATGACAATCGAAAATTTAAATGCTTTTATCTTCACACAGTTTTTGTACAAGTCTGTTGGGCTTTTTTCAAATACTGAATTTCGACTTTGCATGCTTTATGTGAAGACGCGCAGGCTATCCCATAGCAGTGCTCATGTAACCATTTTCCTTACTGATAACGCCAATGTACGTTGTAATTCAAGAGCAGGGACCAATAAATGCAAAAAGAAGCAATATTTTTCAATTGCGCACATTTCACTGACTATTTTGTAAATGTTTATAGTTTTCATGATGCTCGTGAACGTTGTGTAAGGTGTGTGCTAACATAGCAAGTTTGTCGATATTTCCTACTGATCTTTGTCTGCTAAAACCTTGGATTCGTTGTGCAAACTACCGAAATCACATAAGCAAAATGTTTTACATTCACACAATTTTTTTGCGAATCTGGGTGGCTCTTTTCACATATTGTATTTCGACTTTGCACGTTTCATGTGAACGAAAAGTCGAGAGTGCAATGCGTAGGCTAACCCAAGGCAAAGCATATATTCACTTTTCTTGCTAATGCTTGTTGCCTAAAGTGCGTTGGATTTTATTTTCACAAGCAAGAATTGCAAAAATAAGTAATCTTTTTCGTTGCAAACTTTGTCTTGGAATTAGTTTCATATGTTTACGATTGTGGGTGCATCTTTTGAAATGTTTCGACTTTGCATGTTTCATGTGAAAAACAGGTGCAATGCGTAGGCTAAACTATGGCAGAGCAAGAACATACAGGGTGACCCAAAAAGATGTGTACCCATGAAAATTTCAATTGTGACTTTGATTAAAAAGCTATTTATTTCAAATTACAACCACACATTATTCAGTTTATGGAAGACCATTCACCAGAGTTTCAACTA
>Ga0210059_1010396_pt1 | contig 14390 bp, 8 predicted proteins | sample Ectturendosymbi2_FD_188042 | JGI IMG/M metagenome (GOLD analysis project Ga0210059, IMG submission 188042) | Ecteinascidia turbinata endosymbiont from Florida, USA - Sample 2 (SPAdes) (version 2) | ecosystem: Host-associated > Tunicates > Ascidians > Unclassified | place: Key West, Florida... | reverse complement strand
TACCGTCCTTGCTACGTCTATGATCGAACTCACGTAGGAACTTCGGATGTAGCTAAATGCGGCACTGTTTAGTCTAACCCCTAAACTTTTCCGTTATAGGGGTGCGAACCGCCCTGCCCCCCACTGCCAAACTAAATGTAAAAAACTGGGCCCCCACCAAGCTTGCATTTTGCTATTTACTATTAATTTGGTTTCGGTAGATTGTTGTTTTTTGCGTTTTTCGGAGTGTTTTCCGGTGACTTCCGGTTTTTGTGCAGCCGTTCAATACCGGATTTGCTATTGTTTCTCAAATATTTTTAGAGTGTTAGCCAGTGGGCTCCCTTCAGCTAAGTTTCCTCCTGGTTCAAACCTCTAGTTACGTCACTGCACCTGATCAAAACGAGATTGTACTGCAAATAAGAGCCATTTGTAGGTCTAGCAGCAGTATCCTGCAATAAAAGCATAATTGTTTCTTAGGTGACTGAGCAATACAGTAGTTTTGTCAGCGTTTCCATCGCGTAAAGCGTGATTGGTATTTTTAAATGTGATTTTTTTCCATTTGACTTTTCTTCAGTGAAGTCATTAAGAAATCAGATTGCTATCGAGTACTATCGCAAGTTTGTACTGCTCCCATGCTAAGCAAACCAGAGAAGATCTCGATGAGCTTGAATAGCAAGCAAAAGCCACTTTGCCAACTGGCAACCGCAGAACTTCCCCCAGCCAGGGAAACATAAAAAATGACAAAAGCGCATTTGGGTTCAATGCCCTAGATCAGAGATAGTAAACTTATTTACTACCGTATCACGGACCGTATAAATGGTTGAATACCGCTGGCGGGTCGCAAAAGCAATTCATTTAATTAAAAAATTCAGCTTTTATCTAACTGTGAGGGATAAGGGATTCTCTTGACATACTATCTAAGTATGTGCTTTTCAATGAGCTTCGTTTTGACGCAATTTCGTATTCCAAACTGGGTAACGCAAATTCTGATGCGGGCCATATCAAATGTTCACGCGGGCCGTATTTGGCCTGCCGGCCGCAGGTTCCCCACCCCTGCCTTAGATTAGTGGTTCTCAGTTTTTCCAACCACGCGGACCCTTATTTCTCAGCTTGAAGGTCACTAACTGTTCAGGTGAAAGGTCCTTTTCAAGATTCCAAAGAATTAAAAGTGAATTAAAGGATCGCAATCTTCCAGAAGAGGTTGTCGACACTCAGCATTCGGTACATTGAAAGTGCCAAATTTAGGCAAACCAATTGTAATGAATTCTTAGATAATTTTGTTATGAAGAAGTCAGGACAAAAACTTTTTCACTGTTTACTGTGTTGTGTTCAGCCTTACTTGATTCAGTGATTGTAGCTTTTTATTTCGTTATGCGCATTTCAATAATGACAGCATAAGGGAAATTTAGACCAGTCCAGTCGCCACGGTGGGCATTGGGGAGCTCAGCCCTTCCAAATTTAAATATGAAACACTATATAAATCAATGAAGATTTTATCAAATTTTCAGAATGTCTAGTCCCCTTACGCAAATTTAAATCCCTTATTCAAGACTTTCTGGCGACGGTTCTGTTTTTTAAACCCTCACGTCTTTTCATCTTTTCACGCGACAGTTTAGTTGCGTTCGATTTTTACCAGTCTGAAAAAGTAAGAAACACGCGAATCGTGAACGCAACAGTTCCAACCATTTGGGTGCGTTTCACGTGACGTGTTTTGCTCATGTGTGTGAGATTTTTACAGATAAGGTAAGCGAGTTGCAACGTGGTCCTCACGGTGTGCTTTAAAAGTCTTTATGCCGCCACACACACTACAGTATATAGGTGCAGTGTGTTTGTTTTTTTGAACACAGATAAGAAAATACAGATGTGATTCATATAAAAAACGTAGGCCATGTGTTTTGTCAAATATTTCAATTGTGGCGATTTCGGTTGGTTTGGCTGCGGCAGTAATCCTCTTCCCGCCAGCCAAGTAGGATTTCAACAATTCAGTAGCGATTCTAGAATGAAAAAAACGGGGGGGGGGCACCGGGGCCAAGGAAAAAAGTGCGTGGGCCAACATGAATGTCTCTCCTGCATGGTGATTTTCCGTTGTAATGAAGAATGATTTGCTATGATTAAACCTACCAATCCCAACAGGCTTGTGAATATCGTCTGAACCGTCGCCAGAAAGTCTTCAAATCGATTAAAATTTTGCTGGCTGAAAGTTATCCGCTGTATATCTCAGTCAAACGAACTTGAAGGTGAAATTAGGCAAAAAACTGGGGGCCAAACAAGGGGCCAGCCGAAAACCTGGGGGAGCCATAGGGTTGCCAGATGGTCGGTATTTCACCGGCCTGGCCAGTATTTTATTGCTAATTTAGCAGAGGCCTGTAAAAGGCCGGTATTTTGAAAATCAGTGCCTGAAGCCGGTATTTTGAAAATAAACACTTTGTCATAACTTCAAAAAGAACTAACGCCGAATTTCTCAAATTATAATGACTCAAGTAGTGAATCTTGTCAGGACAGTTCTTTCAGTGAAGTTTGTTTGCTGCTGTTGACGCAATCCTTGGTGTGATTTTCGCGTCACGCACACACCGAAATGTAATGAGCCAGCCAAAATACAAGCAAATTATTAATTGTGGTTTAACAATACTGATTGTCTTTCTGTTTTCCCTTTGCCGCTTACGAAATACGACACAGCTTAGATCTGGCACTGTTGACAAATCAAAATGGCAGTTATATAGTTAATAATCCTGTTCCCGCCAGCACAGCACGATTTCAACAATTCCGTGTCATTGAACGTTTTTGCGTCGAAGGCAGCAACAAACGCAGTGATCATGGGCACTCCAGTAATGATTTAGAATTTTTTACTGACCGTACTTTCAGAGCGTCATTTTCGGATTTTTCCAAATTGATTAACGCTTTCCATATTTTCCTCGCAACAATGGGAGATGGGGCATCACAAGTGGATTAGCCTAGGGCCTTACATCAGTTAAATCCGGCCCTGCGTAATGCACTTGCTTTCAGAAGTTGTAAGAAGGCTGTTGTACTCTAACTTTTGTCACTTCTTGTAATCTGGTACTCCCTTTATACAGTTCGTTCTAATTTTTTTCGGCAAACCGAAAGTCAACGTTGACATTTTGTTCCGAAATCACGTTGCTGTTCAAAATTGTCGTTTGTCGAAATATTCATTTGCTCTGAAATGCTCGGCGATAATGAAATACTGCGTAATAGTTTCCAATTGCAGCATTTGGTGTTGCTCTTTCAAATCTTCATCGTTTCTGCCGCCAAACTGTGGCGCAGACGTTACCTGTTCCACGCTCATCAGGATGAACACTGGTCCATACAGTCGCTTTTTGATTAACTTCCAGCTCAAATTCCAACCGTCGCTATGTTTCGATACTTTCAGTGATGGATAGAAACGAATAGAATTATTCTTGTGATCGGTGTAGAAACGTCAGCGGTGTAAAAATGTATAACTAAGGGAATTTTGCAGACAAATATCATTTGCTGTCAGGTTAGGTCGAAGAAGACCTTGAGCCTTAACATGAACAGCTGTGTTTGTTTGGTCCTGTACGTATAGCTGAGGGAATTTTGTTTAAATCGATCAGCATGTCTGCAGGTTAAAAGTATGCTGTCACGCAACAACTTCTAACGTGAAACGAATTTGACAGTCGAAGTTGATACGTGTATGTGCGCAAAATCTAACAAAGCTTTCGTTGCTGATTGGTTGTTAACCATATTTGAAAGTTGTTTAACTCCCACTAAAAGTAATTCAAGTGCTGATGTCTTTTGCATTAACCTGTTTTTTTCATGTTTACATTAACCTGTATTTTGCATTTACCTGATGTTTGCATTGACCTGTTTTTTTCCAAATGTTTGTCACATAAGATTGGTGTGCAGGGTTCCAACCAGTGGTACGAAATGCAAGATCTCCATGTGAGTGACATTCTGCCACAGATGATCACCCTATCAGAAGCATACATACAAATTTGGGCGCTCCGTCAGGATGAAAAGAAAGCTGAGGGCTCGAATGGTGAGCCTATGGCGACATGAAGCTGCTGCGGTTACTGTTGCAGTGAGTAGCGCTCTCGCACCTCTTTCGAGCGAGGTGACTCCCACAAGAGTATATGAGCAGAAGTGGATGCTGGATCGCAATTTCTTGTGACAACAGCAACAAGTTAAGGCTCCGAACCATCGATTTTGCTGCTCCTTTCATTTTTATCAACACCGGATTTGATGTTTCCTTTTATAAACTAGCGTGCTTTTGTTTCGCCCGCGAAATTCCAATAAACTTGACCGATGTTTCAGGAAATTGTATTGGCATTAACGCCCGATGAAGGCGATACAGCCGAGCAGAACCACTGTTACGCCATAGAGTTACGTGAAGCTGCAGTCAATGACGAAAGGGAAATTCCCACAGAGGGAAATGCCAACTTAACCCTTTGAAGCAGTTCTTCTTAACCGGGTGAATGGTTCACCCCAAAGTGAACGCGAAGTTTTTGCAAGGGTGAATGAAATTTAATTCGGGATTTGTTTGAGTACACTTGCAAGAGGTTTGTGGAAGAAGGGACCAAATAAATCAAATCATCTGTCCTGTCCACTTAAGAAAACACGCCTCATTTTCAGGTGTAGTGACTGCACCTGCAGTGGACTCAATGCAATGTCTCTGTGCCCACAGCAACGCCTCCAAGTAGCACCCACTGATATCGCAAAAGATGCTGTGTAAATGACTCGACCGGTTTGTCCAACGGTAACTAGGACAGTTACCAAGCCCGTAAGCAGCTTGGGACACCAGGGGCGAAGAGTACGCTGAGAGGGAACCAACTTTTTTAAACTGTGTACAACACATTTTCCAAGGAGGGCGAAAATTTTTGTATGGGGGCTTTGCCCCCCTGCTCCTTCCTAGTTACTGACCTGGCAGTTACTACCATGAAATACGCGAAAATGATCAAAACCATCCCGTATCGGTCGTCGCGCGCGCCAGCAATGACCGCGCTCGGGCTTCAGGCAGAGGAGCTCGTTCGGCAAATTCGCGACAGTCTCCCCATCAGCTATCCACAATGGAGGCCCCACGTTGCGCGCGCTACGCATCTGGGGACAGCGCAGAGTGTTTCTACTCTAGAAGACTAGGGCCACGCGTAAATCGCAATCTCGCCATAAGCAGGTGAAACATGTCACTCACGGGGAAGAGCACGAACTGGTCGAGGAAACCAAGCAACATTCCCTGGGTTAGCATCGCTTCGATAAAGCGTCGTGGCACTAACACTGTAGAGCTGCAGGATGGGTGCAAACTCTTGTACTCTGGCGTTGAGCCAGCACAGTTTGCCCAGGCTGGAGTTAGTGTACGTAAGCCTTCAAGCTGGCAAACTGTGTTGAATGAATTCCACTAGGAAGAAGGATGTGCATGTTGAGGTTAAAGTTGTTGGGCCGCTCCCTGTGTTTGGTACAGGCATACGGCCCAAACTCCAAGTGTACTGTACCCAAAATACGTGGAAGCATGGGCGCAATTTTGTAAAATGTGGGAGGGACCGCTTGGTGTGAAACCAATATACAGTAGTCATCGGGTCGATGCAGAAGTGAAGGTTTATTTATACAGATTCTCAATCTTGTTTCTAGAGGCAGGCGCGTAGCCAGGGGGGCAATTGCCTCCCCCAATTCTAAAAGTTACGCCAAAAGTTTTCAGGTTAATAAAGCTTTTGATGTGTAAGCCAAAGAAATACTTCAGTGCAAATCAACGAAACTGCTAGCAACCTTTTCTACTTAAGCTTTTAGTCGATCCTGATCAAAGCAGCATGCTAATAGCCCACGATTAATCAAATGTTGTGTACAGTGTAAATGCTGGAGAACTCGTATCATGGCTGAGATTTACCTGAGGTTTGCTCCCTGTGAAAGTTGATAATAATGAAATACAAACGTGCATCTAAGCGCTTGCAATTACTAATCGAAAGCAAAGCAAGGAGTAACGCTTTTCGCAGCTGTTTCTAATGCACCAGTTTGAGTTTGCTGTATCCCACCTAATGGTGATGTAAACTTCATTGTGCGACCATCCCAAAATTTCTGATAACGCTGACGTGCTACAAACACTGTATAACTTACCCTTGTCTGCAGCATCAACTGTAGCCTTAAATCAGTGCATGTCAAACTTTCGTTATAGTGGCCCAAAACGCCTTTCAGTCGCAAGTAAAGGCCCATGCTGGTTTTGATAGCCCAGTATCAAACTTATGCTGTATTCAGTTACCTGTTATATGAAAATGCTATGTTAATCTTATGAACTGCTTGTATAATGACAAAAAGAATGCTCAGTTAACGTCAAAAAAATCAAAGGTCCATAGTTGTTACAGTAATTTACGTTTTAGGCCACGCAACCACAACATAGAAAGTGTTGCGCGGCCCAATGAAAAGTGCTAAATGGCCCACAGTTTGCCGAAGACTACCTTAAATGAACATCGGAATTTTTTGTTTTTGCGCGATTTTAAAACTCAGTGGGTTAATATGGCGGCAGTGCCGGATTTACCTATAGGCTTAAGCCTAGGGCCTCAAGATCCAAGGGGGCATCCAACAAACTGTGGTACACATAGAGTCAATGGCCGGTATATGATCATTTAAATTAAACTTCGTCAAAAATTTATGTCTGATTTATTACTCACGAAATTTGGTTTTATTCAACTTTGGTGGTGATCACGCCAGAGTCTTCCAACGAGTTCCCATGAACGTCAACATGACGGTTGGTCACGCCGCATGCCATCTATTGTGTCTATATACTCAAAGCACACTGGACGCGTCCTGCTTTTGCTGAATCGTACCGATTGTTACGTTTGACTCTATCAGAAGAGCTTGTGGATGTTTGCGTTTGAAATGCACCTGATCAGTGGCGTAACTGACGGGTGGCAAGGGTGCGAACCGCACCGCCCCCTGCCAAACGAAATGTAAAAACTGGGCCCCTACCTAGCTTGTATTTTGGTATTTGCTATTCTTTTGATTTCAGTAGATAGTTGTTTTTTTTGCATTTTTCGGAGTGTTTTCCAGTGATTTCGGGTTTTGTATAGCCGTTCAATACCGAATTTGCTATTGTTTCTTCACTATTTTCTGAGTGTTGGCCAGTGGGCTCTCTTCAGCCAAGTTTCTCCCTGGCTCAAACCTTACTGCATCTGATCAAAGCTTAAGGTTGTACTGCAGTTAAGAGCTATGTGTAGGGCTACCAGCAGTATCCTACAATAAAAGCACAATGGTTTCTTCGGTGACTGAGCAATACAGTAATTTTGACAGCGTTTGTATCGCGTAAAGCTTGATTGATATTTTTACATGCGATTTTTGCATTTGAATTTTCTTCAGTAAAGTCATTCAGAAATTGCCATTAAGTACTTGCGCAAGTTTGTACTGCTTCCATGTTAAGCAAATCAGAGATCTTGTTGAGCTTGAATAGCAAGCAAAGGCTACTTTGGCAACGCGCAACCGCAGAACTCTTTCCCAGCGACACAGGGAAACAGCAAAAAAGAGACAAAAGCGCGTTTGGGTTGGATGCCTTAGATTAGTGGATCTTCGTTTATCCAAACAAGCGAAGCCTTATTTCTTAACTTGATGGTCACTAACTGCTCAGGCGGAAGGTCCTTTTCAAGATTCAAAGGAATTAAAAATGAATTAGGGGCGCAGTGTTCTAGGATAGGTTGTCCACACTAAGCATTCGATACTGTAGCAGAACAATCACATTGTTTACTACATGTAAAAGAACTTAAAGTTACAAAAACAGAACTTTAAAGGCAAACTGGAGACTAATTGCAAGACTACTGAATAGCTGCTAGGCTGTACAGTTACTGGAAGGCTGGAAATACAGCAGTCTCAACCAAAGAAATCCGAAATCAATGAAGCATGAAAAAACGTCAGAGATACGTCAGAATCTCAGAAACAAGTGGATTGAAGGCTTACAAACAAATCTATCAGTCCTTTACAAAATTACAGGGACCTTCCCAGTGTCAAAACAACACTTTATATAAAAGGTGTGAACGTCTTGTGACTTTTAATCACTTATCAAGTGATTACATAATGATCATGGGATCTGATAATGTTCATCAACAACAACCGGAAAAAAAAGTTGTTATCTCCTAGCAACCAGAGGAAACATGGCTGTCATTTCCTAGCAACACCAAAGGTGCAAGCACCTTTTAGGTGTTTTACCTTGAAAAATAAGCATAAAAAAGAGTAGCTCTGCAGACTCAAATCAGAGTGCTGCTAGCATCACCTGAAGGACAAGTCCTTCCTGACGGCTTCACTCTCTCTCGGATGGTCCTGCCCAATTTGGTCAGACATCAGAGATAAAAACCCGAAGACTCTGCCTCCGAAGTACTGTGAGTGCCTCGCCCAATGTCAGGAGGTTCCTGTCACGGCCAACGGCCTGAGTTCTTCAACCTAAAAATGAAATTAGGATCATTTTTAGTTTACAGATGTGACTAACCCCACTAGGTTCTGTCGCTCTGTATCACAAAACGGTTTGTCCGGGACACCCCTTAACAAATTGTTTCATAAATTGGCTTGTCCTACATAACCTCCGACAGACTGTTTCATAAAAATAGCTTGTCAAATCTCTGTTACTATGAACCATAAGTTCTAGATAACCTACTTGGATATATCTAAAAACATTTTGGACTAATGAAACTCTGTCATTTTGTACAATAAATTAACTTTGTCAGAATGAAGTTCTGTCACAATAAATGAAAACATTAGAATATCAAAACTACTTAATGTTAAAACAAGTTATCACTAGGGTTAAACGCTTGCAAGTCAATAGACTATGTTTACCTCACAAACCAGGAAACAGCTGAGGTATTAAGATGCTGACTCATAATTTCCTGACTGAGGCAAACACCTTAAACAGGAAATGCCAACCATAGTCAGACGATTTAATATAAGCTCTACTTCCACTAGAGATAAAGCTATCTAAATAGATAATCGCTATAACTGTTTAAAACTGTATTGCTAATTGCAGATACACCTCAGAAAAAGCACTCTGTGTCTGTAAAATTCGAGAGAACTTGTGTGAACTGTAAAAGATTCTAAATTGGTGAGTGTTCTTATTTAACAATGCGACAATGATATATTAAACAATAAAACACAATTGAACAACCTTTATTTGTATTGAGTGATTATAACTTAAAGTAGGGAGGTGTCAGAAGCAATAGGGGAATCAAACAGGTATTGACCTGCGAATATTTCCCTTGATTTAACTGCTAGATCGAACCCACGCATTAGCAATAGTTAAGTCTAAAGCATGCGGATTGTAAAGTTTCATTAGAGACCTAACAACCACGTGTACAATACATTGAAAGTGGCAAACTTAGGCAAACAAATTGTAATGAATTCTGAGATGATTTTGTTATGAAGAAGGCAGGACAAAACCTTTTCAACAGTTTACTGTGCTATGTTCAGCCTTACTTGAATCGATGATTGTCGCTTTTAATTTCTTTATACGTGTTTCAACAATAACAGCATAAACGAAATTTAAGCCAGTCCAGTCGCCGTTAAACCAGTCGTCCAGTCGTGGTGGGCATTGGTGAGCTCAGCCCTTACAAACTTAAATATGAAAAACTATAAATAGTAAAGTTTTTATCACATTTTCAGAATGTCAATTCCCCTTGCACCAATTAAAATCCCCTACTCAAGACTTTCTGGCGACGGTTCTAGTTTTTAAACTTCACATCTATTCACGCGACAGCTTAGTTGCATTCGATTCTTACCACTCTGAAAAAGTAAGAAATACGCGAATAGTGAACCTAACCGTTACAACCATTTGAGTGCGTTTTACTTGACGTGTTTTGCTCGTGTGTGTGAGATTTTTACAGCCGTTGTAAGCGAGTTGCAACGTGGTCCTCACGTTGTGCTTTAAAGTCTTAAGCCGCCACACATACTACATAGGTGCGGTGCCGTGTGTTTGTTTTTTTTTAACACAGGTAAGAAAAAAATATGTGATTCTTATAAAAAACGTAGGCCATGTGTTTTGTCAAATATTTCAATTGTGGCGATTTCGGTTGGTTTGCCTGTGTTCTCGCCAGCTATGTAGGATTTCAACAAATCCGTGCAACTGAAAGCTTTTGCGTCAAAGGCAGCAACAAGAGCAGTGATCGTGGGTACTCCAGTAATGATTTCTAATTTTTTACTGACCGTAGTTTCAGAACGTCATTTTCGGATTTTCGCAAATTGATTGACGCTTTCCATTTTCTCCTCGCACCAATGAAAGAAGGGGTCTCACAAGTGGATTAGCCTAGGGCCTCAGATCTGTTAAATCCGGCCCTGTATGGCGGTGATATACGTTTTATGCCTTGAAGCTCAAACTTTGGCTAAGAAGCAATCCAGTTTCAGTCTTTTTTATTACGCAATTAGGCCACAGACACTGTTCTCGATATTTACAGTATTTGTCTATGGAAAGAGATCCTTTCTCAGCAAAGAATCAGACACTTTAAGATCTTACAGAGTATATATTTCGCCTACGATGTAGGCATCATCAGCTCTTATTCAAATAGAATCTTTACAGTATTTGTGTTGACATGTACTGCGACGGTTCAATCGCAATTATGTGGAGCCTTAACGTTTTCATCGATGATTTCACAGTACTTTGCCTGCGAGGGGAAAGTTTTGTCAAGTATTCAGAGTCCGATCTGCACATATTCTGACGCTGTTCCAACTTACACCTGATGTTAATTGCCAGTTGCCTATCATACACTAAATTTGAAATCATTTAGCTGCCACAGGAAGAGTCAGCAGCATAATCTAACTTAAGTAGGAAGATACTTTTGTAAGTGCTGAGGATATTGACACTGCCATTACTAACAACAAACAGCTTACATAAAGCGCATGTGACTAAAATGAAACTAAATTGAATTTTTTCCCAATCGATTGGCATTCCTTTATTAAACAGCAATGGATTTAAAAAAGACTTCAACCGCTTACGCAACAATGGCTGGATTAGCGGTTCCTTACCTTTTTTGAGCGCGACCCAAATCTGAGTTTGATGAACACCTCGCGATTTAGCCTCAAACGTACGAAAAAATTACGATTGCATGAATGATTGGCAGTAAGTTGCTAAGTCGTTTTTGAAAGTCAGCAACCAGCTCTTTTCTCAAGTGTGTACGCTACAGATAGACACAAACAACCTGTGGTAGCGTTGAAAATACACAACTCCGGTTTGGATCGCCTCGGTGCGACCCATTTTTTGACCCTTTGCCACCCTTGTGTGGGTTTCGACCCATACTTTGTGACCACTGGGATAGATCAACGAACCAATCTTTGTGTTAAGCTGCAGCGACAAGTATTTCTTAATTTTAGTGCAGAACCTTGGTGATATTCAATCGTAGCTGCGTTTTCGCAAATTCACATTTTGTGTAAACTGAGTGGGTCAAGCGCATGCTAGTTTGTTTGGAGGACATTATGTAACTTTTCCCACTTTGCGATATTGTCTATATCATATTTGTGAATTGTATTCAGGGCCGGATTTAACTGATGCGAGGCCCCAGGCTAATCCACTTGTGAGGCCCCCTCTTCCATTGTTGAGAGGAAAAAAATGGAAAGCGTTAATCAATTTGCGAAAATTCGAAAATGACGCTCTGAAAATACGGTCAGTAAAAAATTCTAAATCATTACTGGAGTGCCCATGATCACTGCGTTTGTTGCTGCCTTCGACGCAAAAACGTTCAATGACACGGAATTGTTGAAATCGTGCTGTGCTGGCGGGAACAGGATTATTAACTATATAACTGCCATTTTGATTTGTCAACAGTGCCAGATCTAAGCTGTGTCGTATTTCGTAAGCGGCAAAGGGAAAACAGAAAGACAATCAGTATTGTTAAACCACAATTAATAATTTGCTTGTATTTTGGCTGGCTCATTACATTTCGGTGTGTGCGTGACGCGAAAATCACACCAAGGATTGCGTCAACAGCAGCAAACAAACTTCACTGAAAGAACTGTCCTGACAAGATTCACTACTTGAGTCATTATAATTTGAGAAATTCGGCGTTAGTTCTTTTTGAAGTTATGACAAAGTGTTTATTTTCAAAATACCGGCTTCAGGCACTGATTTTCAAAATACCGGCCTTTTACAGGCCTCTGCTAAATTAGCAATAAAATACTGGCCAGGCCGGTGAAATACCGACCATCTGGCAACCCTATGGCTCCCCCAGGTTTTCGGCTGGCCCCTTGTTTGGCCCCCAGTTTTTTGCCTAATTTCACCTTCAAGTTCGTTTGACTGAGATATACAGCGGATAACTTTCAGCCAGCAAAATTTTAATCGATTTGAAGACTTTCTGGCGACGGTTCAGACGATATTCACAAGCCTGTTGGGATTGGTAGGTTTAATCATAGCAAATCATTCTTCATTACAACGGAAAATCACCATGCAGGAGAGACATTCATGTTGGCCCACGCACTTTTTTCCTTGGCCCCGGTGCCCCCCCCCCGTTTTTTTCATTCTAGAATCGCTACTGAATTGTTGAAATCCTACTTGGCTGGCGGGAAGAGGATTACTGCCGCAGCCAAACCAACCGAAATCGCCACAATTGAAATATTTGACAAAACACATGGCCTACGTTTTTTATATGAATCACATCTGTATTTTCTTATCTGTGTTCAAAAAAACAAACACACTGCACCTATATACTGTAGTGTGTGTGGCGGCATAAAGACTTTTAAAGCACACCGTGAGGACCACGTTGCAACTCGCTTACCTTATCTGTAAAAATCTCACACACATGAGCAAAACACGTCACGTGAAACGCACCCAAATGGTTGGAACTGTTGCGTTCACGATTCGCGTGTTTCTTACTTTTTCAGACTGGTAAAAATCGAACGCAACTAAACTGTCGCGTGAAAAGATGAAAAGACGTGAGGGTTTAAAAAACAGAACCGTCGCCAGAAAGTCTTGAATAAGGGATTTAAATTTGCGTAAGGGGACTAGACATTCTGAAAATTTGATAAAATCTTCATTGATTTATATAGTGTTTCATATTTAAATTTGGAAGGGCTGAGCTCCCCAATGCCCACCGTGGCGACTGGACTGGTCTAAATTTCCCTTATGCTGTCATTATTGAAATGCGCATAACGAAATAAAAAGCTACAATCACTGAATCAAGTAAGGCTGAACACAACACAGTAAACAGTGAAAAAGTTTTTGTCCTGACTTCTTCATAACAAAATTATCTAAGAATTCATTACAATTGGTTTGCCTAAATTTGGCACTTTCAATGTACCGAATGCTGAGTGTCGACAACCTCTTCTGGAAGATTGCGATCCTTTAATTCACTTTTAATTCTTTGGAATCTTGAAAAGGACCTTTCACCTGAACAGTTAGTGACCTTCAAGCTGAGAAATAAGGGTCCGCGTGGTTGGAAAAACTGAGAACCACTAATCTAAGGCAGGGGTGGGGAACCTGCGGCCGGCAGGCCAAATACGGCCCGCGTGAACATTTGATATGGCCCGCATCAGAATTTGCGTTACCCAGTTTGGAATACGAAATTGCGTCAAAACGAAGCTCATTGAAAAGCACATACTTAGATAGTATGTCAAGAGAATCCCTTATCCCTCACAGTTAGATAAAAGCTGAATTTTTTAATTAAATGAATTGCTTTTGCGACCCGCCAGCGGTATTCAACCATTTATACGGTCCGTGATACGGTAGTAAATAAGTTTACTATCTCTGATCTAGGGCATTGAACCCAAATGCGCTTTTGTCATTTTTTATGTTTCCCTGGCTGGGGGAAGTTCTGCGGTTGCCAGTTGGCAAAGTGGCTTTTGCTTGCTATTCAAGCTCATCGAGATCTTCTCTGGTTTGCTTAGCATGGGAGCAGTACAAACTTGCGATAGTACTCGATAGCAATCTGATTTCTTAATGACTTCACTGAAGAAAAGTCAAATGGAAAAAAATCACATTTAAAAATACCAATCACGCTTTACGCGATGGAAACGCTGACAAAACTACTGTATTGCTCAGTCACCTAAGAAACAATTATGCTTTTATTGCAGGATACTGCTGCTAGACCTACAAATGGCTCTTATTTGCAGTACAATCTCGTTTTGATCAGGTGCAGTGACGTAACTAGAGGTTTGAACCAGGAGGAAACTTAGCTGAAGGGAGCCCACTGGCTAACACTCTAAAAATATTTGAGAAACAATAGCAAATCCGGTATTGAACGGCTGCACAAAAACCGGAAGTCACCGGAAAACACTCCGAAAAACGCAAAAAACAACAATCTACCGAAACCAAATTAATAGTAAATAGCAAAATGCAAGCTTGGTGGGGGCCCAGTTTTTTACATTTAGTTTGGCAGTGGGGGGCAGGGCGGTTCGCACCCCTATAACGGAAAAGTTTAGGGGTTAGACTAAACAGTGCCGCATTTAGCTACATCCGAAGTTCCTACGTGAGTTCGATCATAGACGTAGCAAGGACGGTA
>Ga0210059_1010395_pt1 | contig 14390 bp, 6 predicted proteins | sample Ectturendosymbi2_FD_188042 | JGI IMG/M metagenome (GOLD analysis project Ga0210059, IMG submission 188042) | Ecteinascidia turbinata endosymbiont from Florida, USA - Sample 2 (SPAdes) (version 2) | ecosystem: Host-associated > Tunicates > Ascidians > Unclassified | place: Key West, Florida... | reverse complement strand
GACGTTGGCCCTCGCTTCCGGCGCTCATGCACAGGGCAGATATGGTTGGGTTTATTGTAACAAAAAGAAAGGACTGTGATGTCAGACTGCGAGCAGCCCGCAAAGTTTGATTTTCGGACTACAACGAGTTTTTACGCAACACATCTTTCCGATTGCCAATTAAGATTTTCTTATGTCACAAGACTTAAAACTGAGGAAAATTGCTGCTTTGACATTTTAAGATTTGCTATGGCTCGGAGCGCCTCTCATTTGATCGAATTCGATTCTCTATAAACCAGGATGATATGACGCGTGTACTAGCAAGTGAAATCCAAAATACGAAATTGTGCTTATGAAATTTACGCAAGACATGTTTGTACGACTGACGTCAGATTCCACGTAGAATGATGTAGTCAGAGGAACAACAGGTAAATTTCGACAAACAACAGCACTAGATTTAGCAACTGACAAATTAGATGCACCCTCGCCAAAAACGCATTACAACTTTTCATCGTTTTGATGCAAGCACTGAACTGACAAAGATAAACTGGTACCTGGCGTGTGAGGGCGGTATGAGTCGAAATGGCAGAAAATATTTCACATGTTTTGCTATCAAACTCAACTACAGGATACGGTGCGGTCGATAAATACAAATTAACGCGTGTGTCATACACAGCACTCCAACGATCGATGTTGCTCAAGCTAGCGTTTCCACAACGGAGGATGCGATGAAGGAGAAGACATACATAACGCACAAAGCTCCAACATATCCAGCACACTGCAGTACTGTTATGGACCTGGTAAACTATATCGGGTACGTCGACAACCTCTTAAATTTGGAAAGATATGCAGATTTGTTTTTTCAGTCAATGCTTTGGACGTGAAAAGGCAGTATGATGCGCAAAATGGTCAAGGTCAAAAAAAGAGAAGGCAAACAATGACAGCGGATTCGCTGGTATAACGCACTTTATTCAAAATCTACGAATTTTTGCCCACGGTCGTGAACTGATTTTAATCGTTTTATGTTGCGCAGTAGCGCTGTTTCTGACATATACTTTTTTGTCGCTTCACCCAATGAGGAAGGCATGAATTTTTGCAACGTGATACATACAAGCGTTATGCGTCTTCATGTTAATCACAGAACAGAAAGGTACAACCCGCGGCTTTCCCCTCAGAAAAAGTAAATTTGAGATACCTTGAACATGAGACCGGAACGCAGAACTGCGATTTCATAACGAACTTGTTATTAAAAGAAACTACAACTGGCGATAACGCAAATCTCATGATTCACCTCTAATTTGACAAGAAAACATTGGACCAGTTCACGCTTCGCATCCACGAAAGGCCTGAACCATTGTGAAAGTCTTCACCGTTCTTGATTGCAGAGCAATGCAGCTTGAATCACGTCACCATCACATGACGTACTCAGCTTGCTTTTCTATGATCAGAGAGTTTAGCAAAGACGGCACTTTCACAGTGCATACATTTTCACTTGATACGGACAGAAACTTTGCATCCAGTGGAACCGACATGAAACGCTGAACAAGTCTTGTGAGATCTTTATCTTCACCTTGGTGGACACAAGCCTTGCAATCAGCGAGTTTACATTTTAATGCCAAAGCAGGAAGCTTTCCAAAGCAAGCCGGCAGCTTTCTTAAGAACTTCTTGGGAATCGTGGCCAAATTTCCGAAATCGATGAATTTCACGGAGACATTATTCTCTCCGACTTCTTCTATGTTTGCTCTGTACCAAGACTGATCTTCTTCGAACAGGGCGGCACAAGTCATGTTGCAAACCCATTTGCCGTCGGCATAACTCGTTTTGTTGCAATGATCGGTCAACGAAACAATCAACTGCGACAAGTCTTTTAATTGCTCTGTAACCAGCTGGCAATACAGGACGTCGAGGTTTGAAAAAGCTGTCAGATTTATTTTTACAACAGTATCTAGGGATGGAAGATCTGGGTTGACAGCATCACAGTAAGCTTCTGCAGGCAAATCCACTTCAACAGCTTGATTTGCGTCACTTTCAGGAACAGAAGACTGCGACGTAGCAAGATTGGCGGCTCGCAAATACTCGTTCAAGCTTGCCCCATCGTCTAAATAAACCAGCAAAGGCACGTCGTCTCCTTTTGAAACAACTTTTTTATCGACTTCAACCCGAAATGTATTGTTCTGCAATTTTTTAAAAAGGGTCTTGCACTCAGCAGACCACTCACCGTTCAGCGGGCTGCAGCCACTGAGGAAAACTTTAACAGCTTGAGCAGGAATACATTGAAATTGGTCTGGAAGCGGCTGAATGAAGTTTGCATCAACTAGTTCAGTGTTGCCAAAATCAACAAAATGCACTTTGCATTTTGATTCGCTCACTACCTCAACCACTAAGGCACGATACCAAACCCCGTCTTCTTCATACAACGCAGCACAAACGCTGTTGAGATTGGGTGTCCATTCCTGTCTGCTCTTCTCATAGTGGCTAGTCATTTTCTGTTGCAGAAGATTTAACTGAACAAGGTTTTCATTCATTATTTGGATGAAGAAGTTATCTGGAGTGTCAGCAAAACAAACAAGTGCTTGAAATTTGTCACAAGGTACTTTCAAGGAGGGCAAACTCAATAATGTGCTGACCTTGGATGGAGTCACGTCAGCACAGTTTGAAGGATGCTGCTGCTGCTGATCAAGTGACGGTTTTATCTCTTTGATCTCACTGACACTTACAGATGTTGTAACAGAGCCAACTGTTTGTTGGTCGCTGGTTTCGCTTGAACATTTTCCTGTGTCTGGAGGACATTCAGTCTCAGATACTTTCAGGTCAGTTGTCGCAGACTTCAAAGAGGTGCTGGAAACAGTTACCTCCAAACCACCAGAAAGGGAAGAATCCATGGATCGAGTTCTGTTTGGGAGCTTCTGAGGTAAACAACCATCTGCATTGCCACCTGTCGAAGTTCCCATTTTAGGGGCATTAACATCAGTCTGCTGAACGTTTTTCAATTGTTCATTAAGTGTGATGTTAGAGCTGCTGATTTTCTTGCATTCACTCGATTCGAGTTTGAGTGAAGAAGAGCTTGTAGATGCTGTAAGTCCTCGTTTCAACAGCTCTTCACTGAACTTTACTCCTTCAGCAGAAAACTCGACCTCAACCACATGTTTATCAACTCTCATAATGTTGGCATTTACCACCATGCCAGACTCTTGCAAGGTGCACAGAACAAATTTTATAGCTTCTTCCGACCACCTGCACAACCTGTCAATTTCAGCCAATCGACAAGCAAATGAAAAAGCAGGGGCATCAAAAAACTTATCTTGTAACTGAAACAGCTTACTAAGATCAACCACTTCCGAATTACCATAGTCTATATATTTCACTCTAGCACTCATATCCATGACCTCTTCCAGTTGGACACGATACCACTTTTTATCCTGGGAAAACACTGATGCACAGATGTCACCAACTTTTGCATTTCGATGCCTTGCATAGCTGTTGGTCATGTAATGATTGTTCAAAGCTATCTGGAATTGATGCAAATGACTGAAGATTGAAGCATCATCAAGCTGGCAATAAAACAATCCTTGATTGATGTCCAAGTCAATAACTACAACTTTTTTTGTAGAGCCACAAACCAAATCTGGGTGCAGACTAAAATTATGTTTGGAAGACCCAGACAAGCCATTACTATCTTTTGCAGTGAACAACTCCTTAGCTTTATCTGCCATTGAAATTGACATGTTCTGCAAGATCTCTTTGTCAGGGTTTTGGGATTTATCAGTATCACAATCGATCTTTGTCTTGGTGAGGTTGTGGTTTGCTTTTTTCATGCACAGCTGCTTGTGATCACGCCAGTCCTTCGCTTGGCATGTCTGACCACAGTAATAAGCATCACCACAAGAGCTACAAGAAGCCTTGGTTGGTTTGCCACAAACTTTGCAGGGAAACTCACCTGGCTTCATTTGCTGTCTTCTCAAGCTTTCATGCTCAGTTGAATTAGAATTTGGATGTGAAGGTGAATCCAAGCTTTTTTTCTTAAAAGAAGTGCTTGGTTTAATCCCACATTCCTCTGACTGATCAAAATTTTTTGCTGATGGATGCGCGTATTTGCCCATTTTCTTGGTGAAGCCCTTGTGACTGTCATTTAGATCTAATGGGTTTCTATAAAACTCACTATCAACTTTCTTGATTAAGTTTTTCAAATCGCTTTCCACCAGAGGACCTTTTTCTAGTTTCTTGAGCAATGATATGTTATCATTGCAATCTTCATCCTTTACTTGCTTCTGCCGAGCATGCTCCACTCTTACAACATGCTTTCCCAATCGAATGCCATTAAGATTCAGAAGAGCAAGATCTGCATCACGAGCAGAACTGAATTCTACAAAACCTCCTCTTCCAAAACTTGGTATCTTGGCTGGTAAGAGCTTAACATATTTTACTTTGCCATATGCACCAAAAAGATTTCGCATGGCATTCTCTGACATTTCAAGAGGTATTCCTTTAACATACAAGTTAAGTGCTGACTTCATGGAAGTACAATCATAGTTTGGTGCACCATAATTAAAGCCAACATCAGCACTCAACTTCCGACAGTTATAAGCTTCTCGCTGTGGATTGTGTTTAGCCATTTCACAGGACATGGCTGCACAATACATATGCTTAATTATATGTGCTACAAAATGACAAAAAAGACAGTTACAATACACACTAAGTGACAGATTTATCATATGCTCAAAACATTAAGTGACAACTTGCCCATATTATTACAGATATTTCAGCCTATTCTTGTCCAGGGAAACAAATTATACCTTAAATTTACCTTTTCTTAACTGTGTTAGGTCCTGTAACTTTTAACAAGTGAACCAATTGCACAATCAAGGGCACAACATTTGGTATCCTGGACTGTCATGGCAGACCTATTTCTGGAGACAGCTAAACTACCTTGGTTACCAGTGATGGAGTCTAGAGAGTTGGTCTCGTCTCGAGACCCATTTTTGCAAGTCTCGGTCTCGAAGGTTTCAACTCCCGAGACTGAATATTGCAAAGAAATGGTTTATTAATGTTTCTATAATTCAACAATTTTTTGTTTATTGTATTTTTAGGCAAGAAACAACCAAAACACGTCAGAAAATTGCCAGAAATTAAAAAAAGTTAACTCAGATGTGATAATGACGTTTTTTTTATTTTGGCAAAATGCACAAATTTTGAAGTCTCGAGTTTCAGTCTCGGAGTTTTTGATGAAGTCTCAGTCTCTAAGGTTATGGTCTCAACTACATCACTGTTGGTTACTATGGAAAGTCAAGAAATTCTGTAACCGCAACCTTAATACTCTGACATTGTGATAGTCATTCTGGTTGACATCTTAGGCAACACTAGTATTTCTCCATTGGCTACCACTGGTGCGTCTTTTGAGGTACTGTGACATATGGCGTATGCTCTCTTGCAGAATGAGAATAACAGCAGACACACTATTTGGTGTTTTAAACATACCAAAAGATGGCACACTACAAAAATTGATTATTTGCCCAAAGGACAGCTTAGCGCATTGCTGACTTGCTGTTGCATATTATTCACATGAGCTTATTATAACATTTGTTCAGTGACAGTTTATCAAATGGGCAAATTAGCTGAATCTGCTCACGAAGTGTTTGACTAAGAAATTATTTGCATCAGTTACACATTTTCAATCTTGTAAATTGCAAGCAAAGGCTTGCAGCTGAAATGATGAAACACTAATGCAAGTCTTAAAGAAATCATGCCAACTGCTGTTTTAAACACATGCCAAGGCTTTCAGAATTAGTGAAAACATTCGAACTGTAGTTTAAAGCACTCGCCATGACCATTATGCTGTTATCCCCAAAACTGGAAGACTAAGCCGGCACCAACTGCTAACACATTCACTGCTAGTGTACGGGATACTCGTACATCTTTGAAATCATGCATTGAGTCAATATTTTTTCACCACTGCAACTCCGTAACTCCCCAGTCGATTGTGCTAAAGAGCTGTTCAAACCCTCAAAAGACTCAGCGAATTTTCTGGTTTGCAATGTAAAAAAAAACTTAAGTTTTGTTTTTTTGTGGGCGATGTCATAAGTGGGGTAGGTTTTAGGCCAGGGGCGCATCTAGGGGGTCTGTTTGGCTGTCATGACAAGCCCCTTTGCATCGCAGATACTCAGCATTAAAGCTGATAAAATTTCAAACGCTGTCGCTGCAGGTCACTAATGTGGGTGGTTTGGAACAGGCACCAGCTAGCATTTCCCTTCTACTGTTGGATAGCACTGCAGTATTACGCAACAGTAACGTCCCTGCCTTGTCTAAATGGCGCCTGCACCATAACATGGAACAATTCATGGTTTTAAACACTTTAAATTGATTTTGCATCGAATGCACATGTTTTGGAATTTCCTATTTTGGTAGTGCCAGCTACAATGCAAGCAAAGCTGTCAGAAGCTCATACACTGGCCCGTACACACAGAGCTCTTGTAATATTTTACTTCATGGCAGGAGGACAGTCTCCAATCGCAATCGTTTTGCAGATTCGGCCTAAATTTTATTTGCTATTTGCACCTACTAGGTTTTGACAAAATTAAATAAGTTTAGGTTTTCCTCAGGGTCACACTAAGTAATGCAGGTTTGTGTCCACTGAAGCTGTATTTTTCCCAGGCCTGTAACCAGCTTGGGACACCAGGGGGGCGAGAGTTTTCTGAGAGGGAGAAAATTTTGTAAACTATGTCCAATACATTTTTCCAGGAGGGGGGCAAAAAATTTTCGGGCCTAATTTTTACAAGGAATTTCTCATAATAAAAGGCGCAACATGTAGCCTCAGAAATTGTGGTTGCATTATCTGATCAAAATATCAGTCAAGCGTTGTAATTCCAAAATTGTTTTTTTAGAATTGAGCAATCAATGATGTTGTTTGCTACGCAAGAAGTTTTATATTGATTTCAAGAAAGTCATTTTTACTTTTGGCAAGTAACTTTGCAGAAAAATCAAAGAAATGTACAGGATGACAGTGACATTGTAGGGACTTGCAAACCTTCCACAATTATGCGAGCTGCATTGAACAGATTCCATTTGAATAAAATTGTGAAATATTACAATATATATTGTGAAATATTATCATGCAGTGAAATATTACAAACATTCTATTTGAATAAGAGCTGATGGTGCCTACTTTGTAGGTGAAAAATATATAGTCTGTAAGATCTTAGTGTCTGATTCTTTGCTGAGAAAGGATTCCTTCCATAGACAAGTCACTTTTACAATATGATATAAAATCATTAGAGCAACTGCAACTCAATCGTTTTCTCTGCAGTGATTTTGCAAGCATATTTGTAATAACGTCATCTTGATACACAGCGCTTCACAGAAGCAGTTGTGCAGCTGAATTTCAGCATGGATTTTATAAGTGTATATACGCATGATTAAAACAGCTCTAATTTGCATTAATTAATCAGAGGTGAAGTAGCAACTTCGGCTTTCAAAGACTCTGTGGTGAAAACTAGCATAGCAGCTTTTATGAGCCGATATACTGTATATCGGCGGAATGTGGCCGATATGATACTTTGGCAACATCGTAAAATTCATCGGTCGATTTCAAGTCTTAACAAAAACGTGGTTTTATGCTGAAAAGTGATATCAACAGCTGCCCTTCTGTGACAGACTCCTTTTTTTCACGCTAGATGCGCCACGGTTTTAGGCGATTTTGGCCAAGGTTACCTGGCCCCAGGACCCAATTGCTACATGGAAAAACTTAGTTCAAGTTCCCTCTTGCAATCACAAAAATCGCTTGGCAAAAATTAAAATGCGATTTGCAGTTTTTGGAATCTATAGTTTGCACCCCATACAACCAACCCTTCAACTCATGCACCGGCCACTGTGGTGGCCGGTACTCTTTTGGCCATAACTCCCAGCTGCTGCAGCTAGAGAGGTGTGTAAACCCTCTACAGATTCAGTAAGTTTTCTAGTTCCGAGTCGATAAACATTTTTCAGTTTTGGGTTCTTTTGGGGGGACGTCACAAGTGGGGGTGTTTTAATGGCCTACTTTACCCGGCCCTGGCCACCAATTGAATGTGCCAACATTTTGGCCCAATTTATTTTTAGAAACTAGGTTACCCTACCAGTCTTTAGAGCCCTTTATTGGCTTTCTAGCATGTCTGGATCTAAAATTATGCCACAAAAACCAAAGTGGTCAAAATTTCTAACCCGACAAACACTAACCTGGGGTGTAAAAAAAAACATTTGTATATGGCCAAAATTCGCCGCTAGAATAGACTAGACAGCTATTCAAGCCCTTAAAAGACTCGTGAAGACTAGTAGTTTAGACTGGAAAAAAATTTTCAGCTTGAGATCTTGGGTTTTTTGTTGATGTTTACATATTGAGAGGATGTTTATGCATATTTGTTTACATTTGGATAATGACGTCATATCCTGGGAGTCGAACAATCCATCAGATTTTGTGACTCAAAGTTTTTTTGGATTCTAGGCTACAATACGAGTCTTTAGAGGGTTTGATGTACTTTCTAGCATTTCTGGTTCAAAAGTTGTGGCCAAACTTCTGGAAATTAATTAAGGAAATCCCCTGAAATTACTCAGACATGTCCTTAATGATTTGGGGTCTTCTGGCCCTAACTTGGGCACCAAAAACGCTAGGAAGTCGATCTAGGCCTCTACAGCTTCATATTCCAGCATAGAATACAACTAAACTTTGAGCCACAATTTCTTCACATTGTCCAGGTGATGGCGTCATAATAGAACAACCAAAAATAGAGAAACCTACCCTTTTTCTAACGACACCCATTGAAAACCCCGAACCCCAATCTCAAAAGTTTTTTTTCAGTGCAAACTACAAGACTTCACGAGTCTTTTAAGGGTTCGAATAGCTCGCTGGCATGTTCTAGTGGCAAGTTATTGAAAATTGAAATGCCACCAGTGGGAGACTCAATGTATTTTCTGCAATTTTCTGATTTTGGGGTAAAATGGGACTTTTGGACAATAACTTTGGTTCCAGACATGCTAGGTCAATCAAGGGCTCTATAGACGCAGGAGATCATCTAGTTTCCAATGGCTCATTGGATTGGCGTCCACGGCCAGTCAAAGTTGGTCAAAAATTCAAAAACACCCCACTCTGTGAGCTCCTCCCAGGAGAACCCCTAACCAAATCAAAACATTTTTTTAATCGAAACTAGAAGACTTGCCACATCCGTAGAGGGTTTGAACAGCTCTCTAGCTATAGCGGATGACGAGTTATAACCAAAAAAGTGCCGGCCACCATCATGGCCGGCGCGGGAGGTAAAGGGACACTTTGGTGTCCGGCTGGTTTTGGGAATTCTTGCGCCAAAACAACCGGATCGCACGTTGCTTTGTGCGAGTGTAACTCTGGCACCGAAAGTGGTAGAGAGCTGTTCAGAGGACTGAAAGATGCCGAAAGTCTTCTAGTCTGCACTCGAAAAAAAATTTTTGCTTGGGCGGTGCAGGTTTTTGTGAGTGATGTCATAAGTGGAGGACTTTTAGGCCACCTTGGCTTACTTCGTCTGGCCCTGGGCGCCAACCGTTAGGTGGTAGTATTTCACTGAAGTTCTTACTGGAAACTTGGGTACAATCCGAGTCTTTTGATACTTTAAATGACCTGCTGGGGTTTCGGGTTCAAAAGTTATGATTTAAACTAGTAAAAATATTTGACTAATTAATTAATTTGTTTATTTTAGATCATAACTTTTGAGCCAGAAACGGTAGAAGTCGATCAAAGGCTGAAAGACTCGGACTTGAGCTTAGTTTCTAATGAAAACTTCAGTGAAACACTTTGGCCTAGCGGTTGGGCCCTAGGCCAGGCAACATAAGCCAAAATGACCCCAAAACTACTTTACTTATGAAGTCAGTCACAAACAATCGGCACCCCCAAACAAAAAAATTCTTTTCGGGTGCAATCTACTATACTAGCCGATCCGCTTAGAGTCCTTGAATAGCTCTCTAGCGCAATCGGCAGAGAAGCTAGGGCGTTGGTAAGGCAACCGAAAACCTGTTTTTTCGGCCGAAATTGAAGTACAAATATATCGTACGCCGGCTCTCAAAGTGTTAAGACCTGCAGGAGCCATTTAAATGACATATATTTTGTTTGAATTTAGCTGTTTTTTAGTTAAATTTCGGGACTTTCAAGGGTCCGAATGGGTTTTTAGCATTTTCGGTTCCAAGATTAGGGCCAAAAAACATTAAAATTAATTAGGGAAATCGCCCAAAAGTATTGAGAAAAACCCCTTACCAATAGCTGTTTTTTGGCCTAACTTTTGAACCAGAAACTCCATCAGGGGCTCTAAAAACGCGTATTCTCGCCTGGAATCCAAAAATACTCCAAGCCAAAATATTGGCACGTGGGATCGGACGATGATGTCATATAATTAACCAGAAAACATGCCCCTGTCATGATCCCATTGGCCCAAAACCCCCCAACCAAATAATTGTTTTTTTATTCTGAACTACACGCCGCCACTAGTCATTACAGGGTTTGAACAGTTCTCTAGCTCAATCTGCTGCCAAGTTATGGCTATCCAAAGTTTGCCCTGAAAGGGCAAATTATGCTTTTCTGAAAAGTTTTGAATTAGGCCAAAAACTGGGTTTTTGACCCATAATTTCGGCTACAGATACGCTAGCAAGTCAATCAAGGGCTCTATAGATGCGGATTTTGACCTAGTTTTCAACAAAACTTTGAGCCAATAGAATGGGTCAATGGGTTGGAGCCCAGCGCCATCCAAAATTTCCAAAACATGCCTCATTGTGACGTCACCTCCAGAAAACCCCACCAAAAACGAAAAACGTTTTTTTGATGTCAACTAAAAGACTTGCTGAATCTGTACAGGGTTTGAACAGCTCTCTAGCTCTAGTGGCTGACGATTTATGGCCAAAAAAGGGCAGGCCAATCGCGGCCGGTAAAGGGTTAATAACTACAGTGGAGTCAAATTGAGAATATCATAAAGGTAAAACACTATGCAGAATGGATTGAAGATTCACCAAACCAAGTACTGTAAGACCACCTTTCTCGCCTTAACACGCCTATCTTATATAGCATTCAATTGGCAAGTAGTGGGCAAAACAACATTGCTATGTCAGAAATCGCAACAAACGCATGATAGATAGATTTATTTGGTAGTACTGAATTAACTTCGCTAGATGTACTCTCTAAAATAACACAAAAACGCCGGAGCACTAAAACAACAGAGGTTATCTAGTCAGGTGCACCATGACTATTACAGAAGTGCAACTGAACTTGAAAAGCATATCAATATCTGTTGTTGTAGTTTCAATAAAATATCGATAAAGAGAAAAACACTGCATTGCAAGAAAAGTTTGACTCAATGATAAATTTTGACCTAATTATGAATTGACTTTTTTTTGACCTAACAACTTGTGATTCCGTCATGTTATGAGTGTGAAATTTGGTGTGTGTACGTTTCATAAGCTTTAGAAAAGACAAAAAAAATTTGACTTTGTTGACTTTTGATAGCGCGAGTTATGACCAAAAACAACGAAATTAGTTATTACACCACTAACTAAATAATTAACTATTTTCATTATGGGTCATTCCATGCCAAGTCATCCAGAGCTATATATCTGACTGTAAGCAAAATCCATCGTTTCATAAGTAGCGAGAGATCTCGTTATTCGGATTTTGAAACACTTTGAATTTTTTAAATCGGATCAGTATTTGCGAAGTTATTGTTGGTTGAAATTAGCAGTGTTTCCATTAAATTTTTGTGCATATTTTTTTGTGAATTTAGTACTCTGACATGAAAACCTTTATATCTATTCTTTATCATCTGTGGATATTTTTAGCAGGAATTTTGCAAGAATGTGTCAGAAGGTGTGTTTATTAAAAATCAATTATTGGCACTTTCCTTATGACCTTTGAAATTATGTAAATCAAGGTCAAATAAGACAGTTTTTGTGTGCACTCATGCATGACCATATTTGATCGCTTAGAACTCGTAGTGGTCATCTAGTATGAAGTTGATTCTTGTTTCATTTGAAAACTATAGAATAGAACAGGGGTGGCCAACATGTCTTCGACTGGGATCAACTAGAAAATTTCTTGATAACTTGCATTGACCAGTCAGTAATAAAGTCACAAGCACAAAGTGCCCAAGTTTAGTATCGCACATGCAAACACAGAGCACCATCACCTTAGTAAGTGATGCGCAGATGGAATGCAAAGTGTCTGTCATGCCTAAATCATGATGGTCATGCAATAGAAAAACATATTACAACACCTTTGCAACATCTGCTTAGCTAGCCTATGGTCAGCCATCACAAGAGGTGCCAATAATCCAAAGAATATACCTGACCAAACAACTGATGGATAATTTGTGTAATTCCTCGAATATTGACTAAAAAGTGTTTTTAGGTATCTTGCCAATTCAATGCAAAACAGGCGCGATCGACCTGTTGGCCATCCCTGGAATAGATTCTACCGAAGTCTGTTTCATATCAGGTGATCATCAGCATGATGTGCCAATATTTTATTGTTGTGCAGTTTAGAAAATAATGTGCCATTCAGAATATAATCCCAATCAGAAGACAGTTGAGTATTTTACGGATAGATGTGCAGCTCAATATAAAAATTGTAAAAGCTTTTGCACTCTGTCAACATTCAAAGCAGATTTTGGCTCCTTAGTAATTATTTGCAAGAAGTCACACAAATCACCATGCAATGGCATTGATGGTAATGTGAAATTATCAGCTGTATTAGAAAGCAGACTGCAGTGAAAAATTTCAAACTATTCATTGTGTTAGCCTTTCAAGTAAAACTATTGCCATGCAGCAAGAGCTTGATTTCACTTATCTTATGCTATCAAGAGTACACAAATCTTCTACTACTTTCATTCAATACAAATTAGAATGAAAGGAATAAGTCCCATTAGCATTTATTCTTTAGTTGTGCAAACTTCAAGTAAATTATCAACCCAAACCAATACGTTTAAAAGGAAAATATTTCGCAGCTGTGTATGACAAAAACTTATTAAAAACCCTAGCAAGTCATCCAAAGTATCAAAGGACTCGGACTGTAGCCTAGTTTCCGATCAAAACTTCAGTGAAATACTACCATCTAACGGTTAGCGCCCAGGGCCAAGTAAAGTGGGCCAAGGCTGCCTAAAAGCCCTCCACTTATGATGTCACTCACAAAAAATCCGCAACCCCCAACCAAAAAAAATTTTTTCGAGTGCCAACTAGAAGACTTGCTGGATCGTTTGACACTTCAACCAGGTCCATAACCCATACAGGAGCAGAGTAATTCCCACGCAAAGCCACATGCGTTTCAGTGTTTTTTTCGAAAATCCCCTTTTTTGGCCGGACGCCGAAGTGTTAAGGGTTTGAACAGCTCTCTAGCCCAATCGGCTAAGGAGCTATGCGGTTGGTATGACAACCAAAATATGCTTGATTTCAGCCTGATTTCCAAGTATGGTATATTCGTATGCCAGCAGCGAAAATAACTAACACAACATGTTAATTGAAGCAACACTGACCCTGCCTTTATTGAAGCAAATTTGTATATATATATAATTTCTTTGAAGTCAGTTTTTTCTGTTTCGTCCCTTTCTATACTTAAGAAAGCTATTGTAGATCACATAGTCTGTCCTGATTCATTGAGATTCAGAGGTATGAAATGATCAGTTGTAGTTTACTGAAAGATCGATCCTAGCTTGCAAGAGACTGCCATCATCAGCATTATTTTGCAAAGCAATTTGAAAAGACGCTTTTCATCACCACATTGAACTATACTATTAATGCAAGGAGGTCTTTAGAACATGATATTTTTAAGTTGCACGACTTGACACTAGCATTTTGAAATCTAGAATGTCCTTGCATACTTGCTTGCCACCTATGTCTGAACTAAACAAAGCTCCTAAATTCTCACACATAGATTTTAGTTTTTCATAGTTAGGACCGTAACAAAGGCCTTGGACATCCAACATAAAGCCAAATTTGAAAAACTAACAAAGAACTAGATGAAGTGGCCTTTTGGCCTAAAACTACTCTACTTATGACGACACTCACAAACAATCCTAATACCCAAAAATTTTTGTTCATTGCAGACTTGAAGACTTGCCGAGTCTTTCAACAGCTCTCTAGTACCTAAAGCGCTGGAGCTATGCCCATGCAAGGATATGTGCAAACTACTGGTTTTTAGGCTGACACAGCCCGGCAGCTAAGGTGTTAATCAGTCAGGGTCAGAGACAAAGTAGCAACTTGGGATTTCGAACACACTGCACAGAACAACAGCATAACGCTTCTATGGGAAAATACTGTTGATATACAGGGTGTTTCACAATTGTTGAAACAAAGTGGCAGCTTCTAAAACCTTTATCGATGACCTTATTCATTTTTCTCTTTCCAGATTGTCATAGGGAAATAGTTAACCTTTCTATATATTAAAC
>Ga0210059_1010394_pt1 | contig 14391 bp, 7 predicted proteins | sample Ectturendosymbi2_FD_188042 | JGI IMG/M metagenome (GOLD analysis project Ga0210059, IMG submission 188042) | Ecteinascidia turbinata endosymbiont from Florida, USA - Sample 2 (SPAdes) (version 2) | ecosystem: Host-associated > Tunicates > Ascidians > Unclassified | place: Key West, Florida... | reverse complement strand
CACCACTAGCGTACGGAGGGGGTGGCCACTGTGCCATGGCCACCCCCTCAGACCCTAAAAATAAAAAAATGTAAAAACAGTATTGTCTAATATTTGCTTCCAGAATGCACAAAAATGCGTATTTTTAGGTGTAATTGTGCAAAATTTTCCCAGGGGCATGCCCCCGGATCCCCCTAGAATGGTCGTGCCTTCGGCACTTCCCCTGAAGTTGATTTGTGACGTCACATGATTGTGGCGAAACTTGGCCCTTCCCTCGGAAATTTTCTGCGTACGCCACTGAAGAGCACATAATTTTAACAAGCCCGGCGCGTTTATCGTAGTTTTCAACGCTGGTGGACATGACTGTGTGCACATTGTGTGCACATGATTACGAGTTGTTTTAGCAAACGTAAGACTTCCAGAAATTTCAAACGATCCTTTTGACATTTATGGCAAGATTTAAAATTAGGAAAAGATCGCTACACCCTCAAAAACATATCTTCAGCGTTGAAAGAAAATTGTTTCAAAATACGTCTGGTAAAATGTTGCTTTTCAGAAGCTTTAAAATGCTTGGTGATTCAGATGGTACTCTTGCAGGATTAAAGATCACCTGGCTCAGTGGTTGGCAAACTTTTCATAGAGAGGATTACATCAGTGGGCCATGAAAAATCAAAGGCCTGCATCTTTCAAAAGGAGGCGGCGCGCTGTAAGATAATAAAGATAATAACTCAACATATAAACAGCATCGCCAATAAAAACAAGGAGCTAATTCATCCTTTTTCTAATTAGCTGCGAGCTTCAGCGGGCAACACAGAACCCTATCCTTGACCTATATAAACTGAATTTTTCGATAACGTTCGAAATTTGAACGTGTTCTACTTTTGCATCTGTTCGCAAAATATTGCGAAAGCAGCTATGGATGCCACAGGAAACGTACTCGAAACGGTGGGGTAGGGGGGTACCGGGAGCAGGTGAGGGTGTCACAATGCCCCGGTCGCCGCTGAATCACTGGAGGACGCCGAAAAGTCCCAACAATATCGCAGGTACTTTCTTCAGTACAGCATATTTACTTCCAAAAGACCTTCGGTTCGAACAAGGGGGCGCCAAATTTGTTTCTTGCCCGGGGCACCATCTAACATCGGTACGCCCCGTGCGGTTGGGCGTCAACACACCACAAGGGTGAAACAGCCGAATCTAATCGCAGGGGGCAAGTCGTGTTTTTATTGCGTCGGACGGAGCATGATTTCTTGAAAGTAAGTCAAGAACATTTATATAGCCCTGGGGTTTGTACGTGTGTTGTTCACCGCTTGTAAATTCTCAATCAGTCATCCGAAGAATTGTTTCTTACGAGGCTGTTGCATTTCAAGACGCCTGCTCGTGATGCAACATCCAAAAACTTGTATGCAGCAGCCGGACCATTGCGATGGCAAAGAAAAGAAGCAGAATCTTTGTCCTTGCACTCTTCTAGCACAGGTTATTTTTTTAAAGATTGATCAGTTTTGCTTGCAACTCCCCTGAGAACCGCAAATCAGAAAGGTTATTTTCTCGGCACGAAAATGGCGTTCTCACGTAAACTTTCAACTGAAACCCTGGCAAGTAGATGGAAATGTGTTTTTATACCGAGACGTCGGCGCGCAGAACGTTGCACAAAACTTAAAACAATTACTTCTGCCTCACCAGAGAAAACGCGGCACGTCAACCCGGTTGTCGAATTATGTCGGGTACCTTCGGCTGTCCGCGTGGCAACAGCATTCGCCATGTGGATATATTATATCTTGGCAGACGGCGGACAACGTGGCCCAGGGTGCGATCATTTCAGGCAGTCTGGTCTAGCGACGGAACCCGTGTTTATTTAAAAGATCGGCGCATCGTGAAGCTCGGCAAAGCAGATTCCCCGACGACTGCGAAAGCGCGTTTTGGTCTAGAGGAAGAAGCGAAAGTAGAGTCCAGGGGTCGTGACCAAGGCATCAGCAAGGAAAACAAACTGCTACGCCAGCAGAGCAAATACAGTGGGAGAAATTCCTAAATTCCTAGGATGCTTGCCAGGTGAATAATGTGGTACTTTATGGATTTCGGAGGGTTATCAAAATGTTTAGAATCTGACTAACAATGCAAAATGTGGGTAGGATCTGACTCGACTTATTAAACTCCTCTCGGAACGTCGGGGAAATTGAATCCTTCGAAAGTGACGCGTTCTTATCGGAGTATATGTGTATCACATCCTTCATACTTTTACGTTTCTCAACATTTACGTGGGTTATATCGATAACAGCGTTTGGCTTGGCCCACAAGGGCAACGTAGGTACGTCAAGTGGCAATTTTAGGCGTCTGGAAACTCCCAGCAATTTGCTGGTTTTGGCAGTTATGACTTACAGCAAATTGGAAAAGACTGTCCGCAGGATTGTCCTTTGTAGTGACCAGTAATTGAAAAAAAGCCGTCAACAGTATGTGCCTGCAAGTTAACGGATGGTTTAGAGTCATTCTTTGTCGGAAGCTGCTTTTGATGTTTTGAATAGTTTAGGGAAACTATGGACAATTACCGTATTGGCATATCAACTTCAGTCTGGTGTAATCAAACAGTCACGAGGAAAAATCTGGACAATGATTCTTTAAAATCAACATCCAATCCATTTCAAGTAATTAGTCTCCACCAAAGTGATGCAGTCCGAATCAAACAGCAATTTTCTTAATAAGAAATCGATTTCACGTAACTCTAGGCGTCCTCAGTCCTGAATCTTACGATTGCACGACTGAGGGTGAGTAGAGTTTATGTGATATCGATTTCTTAGTAAGAAATTTGCTGTTTCATTAGACTGCGGCACCTTGGTGGTGACTGATTGCTTGAACACAGATATGTGCAAGACGGAATCATTGCAAGTCATGAAAGCAGAGCCCAGTCGGCTGATTCCTCGAGAGCTTGCAGCAAACCTACAGAGCTTTTAAATAATTATCCATTCCTCTTCTTCTGTTTTGCAAATGCCTGACAAAAATTATCTTATATCCATTATTGATCTAAACAACAGTTCTTTTCGAGATTGTTTTCAAGATGAAACACGCTGCATCGCCAACGAAATCTTATCAACGCGGCCACAGAGCGGCTCATCTATGTCGGACTGAATGAGATAATGCCAATGACACGAAGTGACAGCGTGTGGTTTTCGCCTTTGTTTCGAAACGACAAAGGGCGTGCATTGTTTGGATCGTTTGAAAACTGTCAGGACCTTTCTGCAGTACAAGTCGCAAGCCTTTTCCACTTGAAATACCGTTACACAAAAGTGATTCACCGACTGAGATCTGTAACGCCGATGTGATCTCAGGAAAGCAATACGGCGTTTGGGAAGTGACAGGCTCATAGAAAATGTCCATCGGCGAAATCTGGTGACCTAACGCTCTGGGTGGTAGCTCTACCGAGGAGGAAATATCGCTGAACATTAAACATACATCGTTAGGGGCTACATAACCGTGTTATCTTGAAGCACTCAGACAACAATCGGACGTCGGCGAACTCTACTACAAAAATAGGTTGATTTCTTTATGTTAATCCGTACATGTTTGTTGTAAACTGCAAGAGTCTATTGGGCAAAAGTTCCTGTTTGTTAATCTTATGTCTGTGTTTTCACCACAAACGTGTTCCTTCTACTTCACGTCCTTTCCTCAAATCAAAAACCTGGTCCGTTACAAGCGAAGCCAAACGAAAACATCAGTCTAAATCAGTGGCGTGAGGCGTACGCTCCACAGGGGTGCAATTTAAAGGAGGCATTGAGGCCGACTGACCATGTCTGTGTCCAGTTTTTTGAATTGAGTTTTTTATTTCATTTTTTTCATGGTGCTACTGCATGTTCTTTGGGAGCTTGTATAAACTACTGTATGTTCTTCGGGAGCTTGATTTTTCTATCACCACATGGAAGGCAGTCAGGATTTCAGGAGCGATTAAGTGGGCCATGGGCAAAGACGTTCGGGAACAACTGGAGTCTAAATGCTTTAAAAGCTCTGCGATTGCGGTTCTGTTGCGCAGCACTCCCCGGCTGCGATCTGAGCAACGGCGTCGTTAAAGCGACGCTTACGCAAAGTGGCGCAAAGCGATGACAAGCGTCGCTGTCCTGCCGACGCCCATCACGATTACGAGTGGGAAAATAATGGTGGCACTTGTACGACACGCTTGTCAATGTCTTTCCCAAGATCAATGCTGGACTGACGTTATCGGGCATTGTCGACTGCAAATTCGCGCAAATACAAAGTAATGACAAAGCGCCTGAAAAGTTCTTGACTTCCGAAAAGCAAAGCCTTCGGGGAAGAGAAACAAAGCCGGGCGTTTGCATGATGTCTAAATTAATGTAAACCGCAGAGGTCGGAACATGGTACGAAAATACTCTCAAGGATTGCCAGTGTATGGACTTCTGAACTTTGTTGCGTCTTTTAGCCTATGAACGAATGGGTATGCTCAGACGTTATGAGGAACAGTCTAACTTTTTTCGTTGAAAACATGTAGCTTGCTTGCAGCAACGATTTGAGCAATTACAAATTTACCATTTCCAGTAACCATTTAAAACTGTTTCCTGTCAAAATTGGAACTTCAGAAGGGGTCTTGAATGGTTTTGAGGAGTACTTCAACGATTCGATGTCTTTGTCTCTGGTCTTGATATCCTCAATACGATAAGGTTAAAAAATTGTTGTGGTCACCTTTTTGCAATTTTGAGCGAAAATCCTTCGTTTGAGCTGATAATGAAGCCGCTTCAAGAAAAAAGCTGAGATTAAAAAGTCAACTTTGAGGAAACGAGGAGGCGCCGCCACTCCAACACAATAAATAATGAAAGAAAGCCAATCAACTCAATTCAAAAAACTGGACACAGACATGGTCTAAAAAGTTATTTTTATTATTTTTGACTGAAAACAACAGCTTACAGCAGAAATGTCTCGATATCTACTTGTTAAATTCCTGAATTAGAATACTGAAGTTTGAAAGAGTGATTTTATCCGAATAGCTACTGCGCTCTTCCAGAAAGTTTATTATATATTAGGTGCTTGTTGAAAAGTAAAAAAAACAAAGCATTGCCGAACGGTGATTCGCAGCGAGGCTTTATCTGCGGCGTCAACCTCCTCATACGTCATTTCAAAAAGATTTCCTGTCTGAATCCTCGCTTGCTTGTCAAGGCTGCACTTGACTGGGGTGAGGGTGACGAATTTCAAAGATTTGCGGTCTGGCCTACTTAACTGATCGGAAACAGCGGTTGCGAATTGCCGGTGCTTTTGAGGCGAGAACGAGCAAAAACAGTGCTTTCGATGGTCGTTCTGATCTAATGCTCTATCAATAACTGCTTTACGTAATAACGCAGCGATTTTCCCCGCCCAACGACTTCGAGTCTTTATAAGCGCGCCACCACGGGCTGAGTAGTCTGTTTCACTTGTGCACGCGGACAAGCAATACGCGTATCTAGCAGGTCGGTGCGTTACACGATTACAATGAATATCGGGATACATTTAGTGACTTTAATCTTATGCTGTGTCGCGTCGGCGTCCAGACAAAAGCTGAGACATTTGGCGACGACGGTGGAGGTGTCATCAGAGAAAGACTGCCACCTAAACACCAGAGGTATGTAAACTACGGGGCAGTTGGGCGGAAAGTTGGTGACTTCATTAAAATTGTCGGACCGCAAACAGTAATTGCAGAGCAGCGCAATCTTCAGGAAGTGAGATAGTTTGACTTTCAAGCTGCCCGCATATTATTGGCGCAATATCAGTCGAGTCTCCCATTTAGCAGAAACTTTCTATCTGGTGCAGTGCTACTTTAACAAAATGCACTTCCAGTTCATTTGGTGTGGTAATCAGAGCCAGGTAAGTCTCGGAGAAGCACACAGGTGGTTATGTTTTGCACTGAGACAACTCTTTCTCTTTGGCGTTTGCATCATCGTATTGAAGTCATCCTTGTGCAAATCAGTGGCTAGGAGAGCACATTTTACGACATACTGCGCGAGCAGGTTGTTAAATTTCAATGATTTTAGAACTTTATTAAACTCTCAAAGCAATCATAAGATATTTTCCTGTAGCTATTAACCACAGACTTGCCGCTGTGTTAAATCTACTTAGAACGTGTAGACTCAGGTGCTCTGAAGATTAAAGATATTTGGCGGTGTTGATGAAGGTGATTAAAGGGCACCATCAAAAATCAATCTAAGTAAACAAACCCAAGAAACTCTCTTGTGAAACTGATTACTTTTCTGTTTTTTAAAGTGTGCTACTCGGTAAATTTGCTTCAAAAGTGCACAAAATTCAGGACGCTGTAGTGACATTGCATCAATCCCGAAAGTGTTCGGGCTGGGCGGGCATGTTGAACCTGCGATACGAAGTACCTTTTGATGAGGCCAACCCACGCGGTATGTGAAATGGTGGTAACTGCCGCGTGAGAACAAAGCACGGCAGGACATTGCCGTAGCGGATTGTTTGATGTGTCGCCTTTCCGTAAACTAGAAAGGCTCTCAAACAGCACTTGGGGAACATTGGTCTTCACCAAGGTTGCAGCGAGGGAAGTCGCCGATCTCTCAGGGGAAAAGTTACAACAGGATGTACAATACATAGATATTCTCGCCGGCATTTTGACCTAGCAGACCGCTTGATGAGTGATTGTTGGCAGCAAGGTCATAATCTTCATGCAGTGACTACCGCTTTCACATAAAACGTAGAGTGTTATGTATGAACACGATGCCCATTCGTAGCTATGGAATAACATTGAAATATTTCTCGAATTGAAAGCGTTCGCAAGGAAATACCACAGTTGTCGGTATGACTGTCGCGAGGCGACTTTGAAGCGGTTCCACAAACCAGCGTATCTTCGCTTCTTGCATGCAACATTTTGCAATGTGCCCTGTTCAAAATCCTTTGGCAAATGTTGGTGGACGAAGTTAATCACTAAAAAGCGAGTAAAGATGACAATTTGCGTCCAACAAAGCATCCGTTAAAGTCATTTGGACTTGTCACCACTATTACAAAATAAGAAAAATTCCAGATTTGAGCTGCACAAAAGGCTCACCGTAAACGTGACGAACTTGTGTAAGCAAAGCGATATCTGAGACACCTGGATTGCCTGGTTCTAAATTTAAATTACTTTTGGTTCTTGATCTGAAAACGTTATTTGCTGATCAAGCACAAACGGAATTCTTAGCGTTCCACACGCACGCTTCAACATGATTGTGCCACGTGAATGCCATCAGCAGTTAGCAAATATTTTAACATCTGCGAAAACTAGCAAGAATAGAACCTTCGAGTACACTTAACGCAGCTTGGCGTTTTTCCGACTTCGGTAAGGTGCCAAAGTTCATTTCGTGGTCACGCTGCGTAGCGCAGGGGTACGACAGAAGGGCGGCAATATATTGCACGAATGGATCGTAGATGTCATGTTTTTACAAAAAATGTGACGCGCGCCAGGTTGCCACTTGCAGCTTACCGAATGCTTGCGTCGAATACTTAGCGTGGCGTTTTTGTTGCAGTTGAAAAGCATCTTGGCAAGCACGTAGGTTGAAGTGGAACTAAATAGAAACGAGGTATAGAAAACGAAGTTTTAGGCGTCGATTAGACCGGAGTTTCAGCTTTCTGGATGTCATGCGGTTCAATAAACGGAGGGTAGAAAGGAACTACGCTGCAGAAACAGGTTGCTTCCTGGGCAGCAATTTGAAACTTTGGGCAGCCTTGAAAGCTGACAGCTTGTGGACGCGAAATTCCTGGGGGAAGGGATTGCGCTCATAAATTAATTCCCTGCGGAGCTGGCGGAATGTTGTTAATGGGCTTACACCCAGCCCCGATTTACGCGCGCAGCCGTAGCTGCTAAATATCACTTAATCCTTAGGTGAATGCCGTGACCTTATTTGAAGCTGTCAAACATCGTGCCTGGGTGACTGGCATATTTCGGCGGTCGAGTTTATTTTGTCAGTTACACTAGAAGTATCTTGGCCGCTAACACCTCCCCCAGACCCGCCGCAACCAGCTGATATTTCCTCGGCGGCAAAATGACTGCAACTTGTTGTTTTACCTAACCACTAAAAAAGTTTTCGGCAGTTTCAAAATGTTTTTGAAAATTTCGGTGGGGCAAATGCCCGGTTGCCACCTGGTTGGGGGCTATCCCCCAAAGGCCCCCACAATATTCGCGATCCACTCGCTGCACCTGTGAGGAGGGCGAGTTGTTGCGAAGCTCAGTGGAACGGTCGCGACTGATGGGCGAGGTGTCATCCTCTGGGCAGTAGATTTGCTCGATAGTTTTCGGCCGACGACCTCAGAATCCCACGCAGAAAACTACCACGAGGCACTGTAAATGTAATGTCATGCTCGGAGCACTGTCAGCCCTACGCTTTTTAAACAATCTACCACTGACCAGCACCACTAAAACCCGCTTGTGCGGCGATTTGGATTACACACCAGCGTGGGCGTGTCAGTCGGTCGAACTACAATGACTCGCGCGCGCACTGATTGCCTTGTACGAAAAAATTGTTTGCGCCTGGTACTTTCTTGTTCAGAGCGAAGGGTAATCGCGGTAAGCACCAGGTCAAGGTCGGTCACGGACCTCTCTTGATTGATTGTTTACAAATCGAAACGGCGTTGTTTGTGCGCGGAAAAACGTTCAAGTGGACGCGAGCGAATGTTTTCAGAAATGAAAAACTTTCTGAAGATCTAAGCCACCAAAATACCAGGCGTTGTCAAGAAGTGATAAACAACAAGAGACAATGATGAAGTTTGCGCGCGCTTCGGATATTCAGCGTCAATGCAGGGTTCCTCGGCTTGTTCAAAAATCGCAGACTAACATCTCCAAAAAATGTTCACCCGGCCTTCTTTGCCATTTTGCAGGTAAACATATCATGAAACTTCCAGACGGCTCGTTCATCTGCAAGTACCGCGGAAAATACTACGCTTTCGGACAATCGTGGATAGATCCGACTCGATGTCTTCAATGCATTTGTTTAGGTGCAAGTGGCATTGCATGCTGCAAAATGTAAGCGTGACCTTGATTTTGATGACCGGCTTACGGGAATTTAAAAGCATGTTGTGGAATTTGAATATTAAATTAAATTTTTAATGCCACGTTTTTGTAAGTTCGCATAATATTCGCTTTCTGTAGTTTTTAGCCGAAGGTTAACAGTTTTTTGGTAGTATTTGGACATATATCTTGATTATGAATCTGCATCCGTAATCACGTCTCTTTTCTCCACCACCTATATCTGTTTAGGCTTGTCAGTGGTGTAATGGGTCAACAAATATGTATGATACTGCATGAAACGAGGTGCACCTGGAAGGTCTTTTTTTAGCATCTTGGTTGAGTTGATTGTTGCTGAGTAAGGTTGCTTTAGGATGCGCCGGTTTAAGCCAAACATTCCCATATCGGATTTACATTAAAACTAAACATGTCACTAACTTCAGATAGGTTTTTGCTCTGTTAGTGCGACTTTGGATACTTTAGGCCGCTGAAGTTAATTAGCAAGCAGTAAATCGGATAGGAATATCACTACCCAACGAAAACGTATCATCGACAAAATTGCTGATGCAGTGGAAATATGAAATTTAAGCTTTTTCCATATGTAATAATTACTTTTGATCTAAATGTTGTGCTCTTTTCAATACCTTTATGTTACTTCTTATACTGCTTCCCAGTCAGTTTTGCTCACTTGGTTTGAGATTTATTATTTAAGGAATTAAGGAATAATTTCGTAAGAAAAGATTTTGCGGAGGTATCGGCTGCTGTGATATTGATGACAAAACATCCAACACATCAACGTTTGATCCATGGTTTTATGTCACTATGTTATGAATCACATGAAAAACGTCGTAGATGCTCTGAAACAAAAGCAAACCAGAAATCACCAACGTGCGCCTTTAAGAGGTGACTCACCTAAACTCCTATTAATAGAATGGCTGATACAGCTTACACGAGTCATTGCCATTAAGGCAATGACACAGGTCCACGAGCCGGTAGGGCAAGAAACGTCACTGTAACATTGCTTGCAAGCCTATGATTAATTAAATTATTATCTGCTGTTACCGATATAACTTGCTGATCTCGGTACTTGTCTGCATGGAGCCATCTTAAGTCACAATTCGGTTTCACATGTGTCGTCAGTCCAGACAGAGTTTCGAAACTGAAAAAGCTTTTCTTGTACTACAGCTGTTTTACATCAGCCCCATGCAACTTCTTTTTTGGGACCAATTTCTAGGAAAAGAGTTTGTTTCTGATATTTTGCATGCAAAGTACTCGCAATAACTTAAAGATTACTAGTTTTTTGTACCTATTAACAACCAAACTCTGCGCCAAACTAATAGCGTTGTGTAGATGAATTGAAACGTTTTTGTGGTTAAAAACTAAAATTTCAGTTGTGAAAACCAATTTGTTTATCCCAGAGTGGTTACAAAAATTTTTTTGCAGCGGATGCACATTTTTTCCTGCATATACTAAAAAGCAAACATTTAACTTTAAAACTGCGGTTACCAAACAGTTTTAGTGTAAATGTGTACGAATCGCATCAGATTTCTCGTGATGTTTTAAAATTTTTTACCGTTTAAAAACAGGCACGTAAACCAATGCTTTTTACCCCACAGTGGATACAACGTCTTTTTGCGGCAAAGCTTTTAACTTTACCGAAAAAGCTTGATAAGAAAATCATCTCCAATTCCCACCTTTCCTGGTAACAGTTTCGGGAAAACCTTTTTCTGCGATGAATTGAGGATGTCTGGGCATTAAAGAAACGATAATCACCGGCTAGTTGCAGTAACTGTGCCCAAAAAGGCAGGGGCATGGGGGAACGTGTATGCTAGGGTACGAGCTAAGGCTTGTTGTGAACGAACAAACGTGAATGATGCGTTTGCTTTCAAACAAGAATTAGCAAAATAGCTACAGTTTATAAATTTTTTGTTTTCTCAGCACCCAAACCAAATGTGGTGGACTTTTATTGTGTAAAAGTTCGATTTGTTGCAAGTTGAAAAGACTAGTGCATAACGGTATTCTTTGTTTACAAGACTAGTATGAGTTTGGCGCTCGGGCAATATTTCGGAAAATTGCAGTAGTGCAACAAGTATAGGCGTCAGGTGCATGACAATCGCAAAATCGAACCGAAAGGTTCGCAGCCGAGGCGTGAAACCTAATCAAAAATGTGGGCGTTGTTAACGAGGGGGTAATTGAGGGATGTGATTTTACCTATAACTACGTTGGAGGTTCTGCTTCTAGTTTTCAAAAGAGTTGATGCTCCACTACTTTAGCATTTTTTAGTCTGATGTTTGCACACCCCGACTGGTCTGTTTTGTTCGAGGGCTTGCGTTTAGCACGACTTTTGGAAAAAGTTTAAACAATTTGTCTTAAAAACATAAGGTTTGACGGAGTTCACCAATGCATTATCATACTGATACTTAATGGAATTTGCCACTGTAATAAGGCGAAGGCCACACAACGAAAAACATAGGAAAATCTAAGGTATTTCAAAGAAACAAAACGTTAAGAGTAGCGCATTTCAAGTGAATAAATCTTCTTATTTTCAAAACTTCTAATGAGGCTGGATGTACTTAGTGCAGCATGGGACCACGAAAGCAGCCGCATGGCCCACGGCGCAAGCATGCGTAGATGGGCGCCACAGACCACTCGTGACACTCCGAATAGAGAACAGAAATCGAATATAAACGAAATTGAAATGCCGTTTTTGTTGGCGCAGTTAAGACCTTGTTCTTTATGAAATGCTTGCGAGACACCGTCAGCACTAAGGATTGCTATTGACTTATCTAAGCTTACATAGAATCTTAGCTCCTTTTGCATACCACATACATCAGCTTTCGGTGATGCGCTCGGGTTAATCAAAGTGGTGTTGTCAGTAGAGGATTCTGAAAAACAAAATTTTTTCTTCTGCAATTAATTCTTGAGTAGCCTTGCGTTTTCTACCGTCGCCACTGATCAATATTATGTCATCCACCATGTCGTGAAAGTTCATTTTGCTTTTAAAACGAGCTGGACCGCAAGTACAGTGGTCCTACACCACTTGACGAAACTATTCGTGCAATTTTATTTGGTAGTTTCGTTCATTTTTATTTGGTTGTATTTGGTCCTACCACCTGCAAAGAAACATGAAAAGAACCCATTCCTCAGAAGATTATAAAAGGATGTACAACTACAACCGTAATACCCACTTTGTGAGTGAGGCTGATTGCACGAAGTCCAATATTTGTTTCAGTATGACGTATTGTCATAATGAAACCAGCACCGTGCTTGGGCACATCCATCTTTGCAGCGATTAGGTGATGCATGTGTAAGGTATCGTATGTTGGGAACCGAATGTGGGAGCTTCGGTCGTTTACGATTCCACGGAAATCCCTATTACTTAGGGGTCAACCTGTAGTTGTTGCAGGAGCACAGGTCAACCACCTGACGTCTTGAAGTTGCCAAGCCAAACCAAGGCGAAATGAAAGCTCTCATCACTTTGTCCGTTTCCAGTAGCACTCTAAGTTTGATTCCTCTTTTGATTGTATTCAGATATATGACAAACTCTTCAATAGGCTACATGTGAATGTGAAGTCAGAACAACATAACGTTAAACGGTTCGGTGTATATACACTAGCGGTGAACAAGAGCGTTGAGCGTTCACGTGAGCGACCGGAAACGGAAACAGTGACCAATTACGTAATGTAGGTTTGCAGGCTATCGTGTCAACAGTTAGACTCTTCGTAAACAAGTTCATTGCATTGAATCACGAATAAAATATTGCTTAAAATCACGTAGTAGAATGCACAAATCTTTATAGCAGAAATGTATCCATTATTAATGCGTTATTTGCATCTGCAAAATGATTCGCCACTTTGTGCAGATCATCTGGCTTTATCAGAAATGCTTTTAGCAGTTTGAATTCCTATAGACATTAACTGAACGAAAAGATGGGGATATTAGGTCACGCGTTTTTTTCCATACTCTGGGTAATGCCAGGTCGCATACGTTGTTGAGGAGGTCAAGAGTTTGAAGAAAAATACCAAAGGGGATTTAAGGTGTTGTCTAATTCGACGTTGATTTTACCGCTAATTGACCGCTGTCTTCAAAATTAAGCTCCACGACGATCGGCAAAGCTCGCTATCACTCGCAGAAGCAGCAGAACCAATGATGCAGCTCAAGGCCCGTGTGTGCATGCAATAATGCGATTTTCTTGAGCCCTGCCCAGTTTGCCCTTGTCTTGGCCACAGCGTTTCGCACTCTAAAGGCCAACAGATATATCTTATCAGGGCAACCAAGCTGAGTATCAAAGATATATGTCCTCTCTAAGTGGGGCGATAGCGCTGATCGCAATGAAGAGGTGTGGTTTCTGATTGCCGCGTGTAGTAATCGAATTAACCTACTTTCTAAGCAGTTACCATGAGGCATTATCTACTTAAGCAAGATGATGTCCTGCCCAGACAGCGATCTTTTCTGCCCACAGTAAAATAATTGAAGAATAATGTTTTCAAGAATTTTGCGCTTGCTGGTTGAATGATCGGCGCTTTTAAACCATTTTCATCTTGTACGTTCTTTTTCTGCCAAGAAGTAATTCGTGTAGGATTTGAAGACAGAACTTTGTGATCATGTGCACAGACTACCTCACACCCGCCATGTCTTTTTAATGCACTTAAACTTTTAGTATCGCTTTTTCGGCATTTACTTTTGACATTTTTCACAAACTTATAAAGCTTAAGCGCGCATTATGGAAGTTAAGGTTAATCTGCTATCCGAGACTTAGTTTCGGAATATCATCATGTGCTTCCCAATCAATACCGGCAGTTGTTCCTGGAATTTCATTTTCGAAGGTTTAAAACAAAAACTAAGATATTGTTCCCGGAGCAAGACTTTAGGCTTTAGCGTTCAACCCCTACAAGAACACATTTCGTGTCACACGTGTCACAGTTTCGACTTCTCCGGATGTTGGCATCACATGCCAAGTGTGAACTAATTTTCACTGTGGCATTCCAACACAATTGGCGTTACCCTCACATAGATTTATTTCTTTTCACAGTGAGCTGAAACCGGTAATGATGCCCAAGCGCTGCGAAGTTCATCCTTACCCTGAGTATAGCAAAGTGCCCCGCTTGGCCGCTTGTATGGCGCCCATAGTCACCAAGCGTTCCAAAAGAAAGATGTGCACCAGCCGACGCCTCTACAAGGCATTCCACAACACAAGATGGGTGAGGGTCTCCGGCCAAGAGGGACAAAAGGTGTACTTGAGAGCCGTCAAACGCAAGAAGGGTAACAATGTGCGGTGAAAAAGAGATTTATAGATGCGCTTGACACGATACGTTCGCGCCCTTGTATGAGAGCAAGGTCAACTTGCTGCGAAGGCTGCTGGACAGGAGATGATTTCAGTCGCAACTCATTTTCGACAAACTCAACATAACTTCAAGTCGAGACGTATAAGCGTTGAACAGTTGAACTATATCTAG
>Ga0210059_1010393_pt1 | contig 14393 bp, 13 predicted proteins | sample Ectturendosymbi2_FD_188042 | JGI IMG/M metagenome (GOLD analysis project Ga0210059, IMG submission 188042) | Ecteinascidia turbinata endosymbiont from Florida, USA - Sample 2 (SPAdes) (version 2) | ecosystem: Host-associated > Tunicates > Ascidians > Unclassified | place: Key West, Florida... | reverse complement strand
ACTTTTGCTCTTTCTGGAAAAATCTTTTTGATTAACGCTGAAAAAAATCCTTCCGACGCTCATATGGCGGCAACAGGTGCAATAATGCATTTTTTTGGGAGCAATATCCAGGTAGATGTTATGGCCACAAGTGACAATCACATGGTTGACTCAGAAAACAGCGAAACTAACAGTGAAGCAACGTTGAAGAAACAGACTGTGCGATTTGCTGAATTACCCCGCGATGAAGATGATGTCGAAGAAGTTGACTAAGGACAAAACAAACAATGATGAAGAGAAATGTGCAAATAAAAAGTGTCATGTGTATATGTTATATATTAATGATGCAGTGTATTGTCGTTAACTGGTGAAAGTGTATTGTAAGTATCAGAATGAAGAATTTGTTTGATGTGTATGTGGCGTAACATTTTCCATGAGGTCAGAAACTTTCAAAAGAATGATTCCAATTCACAAAATTTTCAATCAGTAATGGAATGGTTGTTGGACATGGTGGACCTAAGTGATTTTGCTTACCAAAACAGAGTTACTTGAAATCTAACGATAAAATATGGCAATGCGGCTGTCGGAATTGAAGCCCTAACGGAGCATTTAAAATATATTTTTGAATGGCAGCGAGAGAAACAAGAATGAAACCATCGTAATCTCATGAATTTATGTCTTACAGAAAAAGTAGGCAAAACTGAAAATGGAAATAATACGCGTCTTAGAGGAAAGTCGAAAAGCAAAAACCAGTGTCAGGAGAAAACTAAGGCGATATGGAATCAGCAATGAGACTGAACTTACGCAACCATTGGCGGAAATGCAACCAGAAAAAGCACTAAGACTAATGTTCAACTGGCTGACTCTAAATGCAAAATCTGGACATGAAATCCAACTACCAGTGAAAGTACCCGAGGAACAAATGGTTTATATGAGCAGCCTAATGATGAGGAACGGAGCGATGTACGTTCGGTATGTACATATTGCGCCAGGGTTGAAAGGAAAAATATTATACAAATGGGATCCTCAAATCACTTATGACACTCTGACAATAGAGTAGATACAACGCAGTATCAAGCGTGCTAATGCAATGAATGATCTCCAAGAATGTCGTAATACCATGAGGGGTAACATTGACAACTCTGCAAAAACTTATCTGACAAGTCACCAAGAAGAGGGAAAGGCCAGACCAACGAAGGCCGCCATTGTTGAAGAAGGCTCGGTGAAGCCACCAAAATTATGAAACAACCATCTCAACCCAATATGTAAACAATCTGTCGAAAATGACTTCATGCGAAGTGTTGCAAAATTTCACGTGCAATGGGGAAGTAAAATTGTGTAAATAAACTGACAGAAAGGCCAGTAAATAATGAATGACGTAATGCGAAATGTGTATATGTGTGAACCTAATATGGCGTTGATGATAACCACACATGAATGACGTAATGGAAAAAGGTAAAATTCGCAATCTGGCCGGTATGAAACTAGATTAAACCAGTTTAAACAAGAATGAACTGGAAAAAAGTGGAAAAAATACTCGTGAAAACAATCTATAAAAGCCAGCGAAAATTTGGTAAAAATTCAGAGAAGACGAAGAACGAAATTCGCACAGAGCTGTTCTTGAACAGTTTTGTGAGAGAATTGTACATGTTCTGTTGCATTGATACAGCATCTGTTGTACTGATCTTTGCTCCTGGACTTCGGTGAAGGGAGAGGGGTCGGTTGGAGATGTTTTGTCATGCATCACATGGGAAGTGCTCGGTGAAACGAGTTCCCTTGGGCAGAACAAGCTGCGTAAGTGTTGTCATGCGATTGCGATATTGCGTTCGTACAGGAGCTGTCTTATAGCGGAAGCAATAATGAATTCAGGGTTGCGCAGTGAGACAGATACTGAAAGTGTTCTTGTGTAACAACTGCACAGTGAGAATGGTAAATGCAGTTGGTTTATTGCATAACAGCGCAGTTGGAATTGTAAACGCTGTTACCATGCGTGGAAGTTGATTTGTATGCCTTTGGAAGAAATAAGAATAAAATTGCCCTGTTTAAATTAGCATGAGTGATCCCAGTACTTGTAGAATCACTGCAGTATTGTTGATTGCTATGCTGTTTCTGCGGCTGTTTACCGGTATGTTATATGGAGGGAAGATTGGCCTTGTTTAGAACCCCAACGGGAAAGTGAGAAACACGGTGCAGACTAATAAACTATAACTTTTCTTACTTTTATATAATTTGTCACCAGGGGCAAGAAAAAAACTATTACATATATTACGATAATTTACACCAGGGGTGGACAAACGTTTTCTACAGAGTGCCACATTGAAAAGTTTATTGCTACCTGGGGCCGCAAATATTACATTTGTCTGCTTCAGCTACCAATTTTCGTTTCAAAATATGAATTAATGCTATTACTATTCATGGGCTTGCGCAAGCACTTTTTCAGGGGGAAACGCTGAAACTTTGATTATTCTTTACAAGGTGCTGACGATGCAATACAAATGGACCTTCACAAAACGCTTTACTCTTTCTATGCCATTAGTCTGTGCTATTTGAACCTCAGTTCTCAATCTTTAGTCTGAAATGTGTTCTACACTCCAGCCAGAAATGCTTTTTCTTTTCATAAACCGCCCAGTATCAATGTTTTCGAGCACTTTCTGCGAATAATTTAAGTTAATCAACGGCCAGAACAACACGAGAGATGAAAAAACAAGAAAGTTGACACTCTCGCAAAACTGTTTGAAGCAATGAGAAGTAGAACTTTTTCTACATGCTGACATGACTATCGCACAATTTATTTACAGCAAATTAGAAAGCCACGCAGGCTTAAGAAAATTGAGCAGTTGAATTACGAAAATTCGCCACAGCAAATATAGCTTTGCATTTAGTGCTCACTAAGCAGTCAGAACTAAACCTTAGCGATAAAGACGTATTCCCAAAAGTCTGCATGGACGTATTCTAACAAGCCACGTATTTTTATACTGTGTGAAAAGAAGCCTGCATGACAATCGTTTGATTAAGGTATTCACTCGGGCACGTTGATCACATACATTAAAAATGAAATTTTCATACTTGTGGAAGCCCTGCTACAGATTTGTTCATGCTTCTTTTCACCCAGTATAACGTTATATGCATCCGGTGCAACTGCAATGTCCCACAAATTTTGTGTGCCCCCTAAAATTTTTTGTGCCCAGAAAACGTTTTTTTAAACATACAACAAAAAACAAAAATATTTCTCCCTAAAAATGTTTTTCATCTCCATCCAAAACCTTAAAACCTGGCTTACACCGCTGTCAGCAATGTCACTGTCTCGCTGCATTACCTGCCAAGATGTCTGCGTTAAGCAGTCACATGCAGGACTCCCATTCAGCAATTTCAAACAAACCTAGATTGCACACCAATAAAAACAAATAAAAACCCAGAAAGCTTGTGTTACGAACAAAAACATATGAGTGTGCGTATTTGAATTGAAACGATAATCCAATATTGATTTAATTATAGTTATTCTTACAACTTTTCTTCTGCAGAGCAAACATTAACGTTGGGATAACCTTTTTGTTGCTCAAGATGTTTTTCATAACGTTAGTAACATATTCCGTTGATGATACCTCTCACTAATTGTAAGAGTACTTTTGTTATTGAACTAGGAAATTTTGTGAGATCTTGAACTACAGCCGGATCTAAAATCCCACAAGCACATAATTCCAATGACTTCTTTCTATAACTGAAATTTGTTTTTTGGTTTGTATGCATAGGGAAACATCGAAATTTAAGCAATCATTCCTAACCCTTGTTTCACCAGTTTCTTCAATTGGCATTAGAGACAATAACATTGTACTGTATATTATGTATAACTCCGACAATGATCTTATCCGATGATATGAAACCGAGTGAACACGTTCTGCCTCATCCGATACGCATACTTTCTCATCCGATGTGCGCATGCAAACACTGAAATATAAAGTTATCTTTATTGAACACATTGAAGTTGCTAATAAATTTATCACTTCAGAAACGCAGGTTTAACGCGATTTTTCATAATTAAACCTAGACACCCAGGTCGACTACAAGAAGCAGGGACGGATTTAGGGAGCGCAGGGCCCTAGGCCACCTTAGTTTTTGGGACCCATGCTGGTGTGACCTATTTGGTCGATTGTCTTAAAACGTGAAAGTATGTCCCTCTTACGTGTGTTACCCCCTCAACATTTTATCTTTTGTGGTGCCGACTGGTTGTACGATTGCCTTAAATCTTCAACACAAATTAGAATCTTTGCTACATTCCTCTCAATAGCAAATGGCAATGCGATGTTGTTTTAGAATTTATAGTTTTTTCTCGTGGTACAGAAGTTCTCTTCGTTATATTTCCGTGATTTAAGCTTTTTTGCAGGTTTGTTTTTCGGATATATAAATTTTCCTGCGGGACCATGTTGCCGCCCTCGAAAACATCGTCTGGTTGTTGATCTGATTAGCTGCACGTAAACTACATTTTTATAGTAACCACATAGCCTATTTTATCGAACAAACGAGCACAATCCATTCAGTGGGCACAGGCTTTCCAAACAATACAAAATATAGTTTTTTTAATCCTCTATGTTATAGGCTGATGATGAACAGCATGAAGACACGTTTTACGCAACAAAGTATTTTCGCAACACCCTCAGGTCTCAGCTAACCATATGAAGTAAGCCCAATGTAGACACATTTTTCCGAGCAAAACTCACGAGAAACTGTTTTAGTTGATTTAACTAACATCTAGAGCAGGGGTCGGCAACCTTTCCCTAGTCACGGGCCAAAAAACAAACTCCGCAAGGTATGGCCGGCCGTACTAATTTTCCACCAACAATTCCGTTCATTTGCTGTTGCTAAATCTTGGGGATTTATGGAATGTTATTCAGATTAATTCCTGACTTTCATATTTCACACCGAAAGCCCAAAATGCGACACACAGTACATTATAGCGCAGTGCGGTTTCTTATAAGGATGCAAAACAAGATGTTGCAAGGAGGGAATATTAATAAAATATAATACCACTAGGCGGGCCATGCAGTTAATATAATTTGGTAAAGGGACTGCGGGCCGGGTGATTTTGCTTTTCGGGCCGCATCTGGCCCGCGGGCCGTAGGTTGCCGACCCCTGATATAGAGCTTCAACAAGCAAGCTCTGTATACTGGCAATCTAGTTGGAAACAAGAAATAGGATCCGCATCAAATACGCTACAAATTTGCCTACTAAGGCTCAAATATTTCAGAAACAGCGTAATTGACATATGGTTTACTTCTAAAGACCACTGGGCTGCAATGACTAGGGATCTAGTATTTCAGAAGCGGCTAAATGATTTACTGCTACAACAGCTTCGACAACTGAAACCCACCACTGATAAATTAAATAACGAAATTTACAAAGCTCTGCCTTTGCTATAAAACACTAGCCTGTGCAGAACAACAAGGTATACTGTAAGACAGGGGATAGCCAAGGGGACATGTGAGCCATTGTAGCAAAATGACGTTACTTTATGAATATTTCTTTAAAACCATGACTAAAACAAGGTATCCGTGTGTTTTATCACTCAAATCAAAATGTCTGGCAACAGCATTGCTCTAATCTAAAAGCCTTTCTGCAAAGCACATTTGAAACCGTTACCGCAGATAGCACTCACTAGCACCAGCAATTGTATCCATGAAGATGAGGGTAAATATATAATCATCTGCAGCAACAGCAACCAAATATTTGCCACCAACAAATCCAACAGCGACAATCTATCACAAAGATTTTTTTCAGGCCTTCAAGCAAACGAAGTTATCAATGTTTTTGCAATTTAGAACGGCCGTAACATCAGATCTTAACGCAAAGGCGACAGACATTGCAGAACTCCGATGAAAAGTAGTATTATCATTCTTGTATTGCATAACAAGCCATATCATCGTGTTGTTACTGTACTGATAAGTCTTGACGTTTGCATTTTCGCTCGTTTCAAAGTATATTGTGAAGCGATGCCTCTGCGATCTTTCGTGATGCCTCTGCGAAATTTTGATGCCTCTGCGATCTTTCCCAAATTTTCAGTTAGTAATGAGTCACTATAGGAAGGAGTTGCGCTGGCTCTAGGCCATGGCTTATTTGGCCTATGCGCAAATCCGTCACTGATGAGAAGCAGGTCTGCGTGGAAAAAAAACGCAATAGGAGCCCTGGTCACATGCGGAAAAGCGCCTACTACTGTAACTTGAAGTGAACGTTTGAAGATTTAGTGCCGTGTTATTGTTATGCAACAAAGGCCAACAGTAAAACAATCCGCTCGCAAGTTTCGCAACCTGCTTCTGCAGGCAAAGGAGCAGACATGAGCGAACTGCAAGCTCATCATTTGCATGTCACCACAATAGTGAACCTGGCTCTTGGGCGGTACCATCAGTGTCATACCAGCAAATAAACTGCCATTGCAACAATCCAATTAATTAATTGGAATGTAGCTGCTGAATTTAGGTTTTCCTAAAATTTTTGGTTCTTAGTCCCAATTTCCAGGGGGGAAATGCCCGTTTTGCACCACCCTGCGGACGCCCATGCTACACCACCGATCTCAACGGTACTCAACCTTTTGTTCACCACCCAAAAGTGTGTCGCCGTTTCATTTGGGTGGGTCGTCGTAACATTATTTTTTTCGCAGAAACTGAATTAAGTCACATCAGTACTGAGGACTCTATTGAATAATCTTGTTTCGACACAAGATGCCTTGTAGCCAACACTTGCTACTATACTATTGGCATTATGATATGACAATGCATACACGTGTTGGTTATGGCCACCAGTAGTTGTAGAATCTTACAATAAGTCAAAGGTTGCTTTATTTAAATATGAACTTATTTTTAAAATTAAATTGCCTTATTTATGTGCAGTTCACTTTGTGATTATGAAAAGCAGTTGTGTATAAAGTGGTTTGGTAAGGTGGGTCGCCAAAGCTATTGGCATATTGTTTATATTTAGAACATCGTAAAAATGGGTGAGAAGCACTAGCATACGGGATACCTATACAACTCCTAGTTACGACGAAAACAGCGTTACCAATCATGCTGGGCTTTTGCAGGGGAGGAAAACAGGCACTTCCTCCCCTGAAAATTGGCACTAAGAACCACGATTTTCTAGAAAACCTGACGTCAGCTTAATTACAATATACTGACTTAATTCTTCCAATGACCGCCGGTATGACACTCACACAGTACAAAAGTCACGTTCTCTGATATGGTGTCATGCAGTGATGAGCTTGCAGTTCACTCATGTCCAGTCCTTTGCCTTGTGAGAGGATTTTTGTACTGTTGGTGTTGATTGCGTAGCAATAACACGGCAAGGAATCTTAAAAGGTTCCCTTAAGTTACGGTAGTAGGAGTTTTGCCGCATGTGTCTGTTGAATGCAGACATATTTGGCAGGTAATGTAACAAAACAGACTACTGATAGCGGTATGCCACGTAGCTTTATAGGCTACTGTGTGAAAAGAAGCGTGAATGAAAAAGACGCATTGCTGCTGTTGCGGCCAGTGGCCCAACTATATGGACAAGTACGTACGGACTGGAACCAATGCTATATAATAGACTCATTGAGCCATCCGGCTGGGCACAAACCGTTCACATGTTCACACAGCGTTTTACGTAACACGTGACTCAATATTGACGCCGTTCGTTGAATGCGTTTTTCTACTCGCCTTTCTGTGCATATATTTACGACCTCGCGGAACCTTACTTGCTCTCTCCTTTCGTCAGTAGTGCTGTGAGCGATTTGTCGTCTGACTGATCCAGTGACTGTTTTCTGCGATATGTTTGCTTCTGTATCGCGGTAAAGGACAAGTCGCTGTTTGTGTTAATAGTTGATAGATGTTGCCGTTTTGCGTCAGTAAAACCAGCGCAGAACTCGAGGCAATAAATTGTACAGTGTCACCTCTCAACTCCCCTGTCTGTTTCGTGTCTCAAACAGCCGCGAGCCTGAGTAACGCCCTCATCATCGCATAGGATAGAGTGAATCAGATTCACAGTTCGTGCTTGTGTGTTTGTGTGTTACAGTGAGAGACACGTCAACACTGCCAACGAAACACAATTTTGTGACTGTTGCCGTAACTTAAGGCATTTCTTTGTGGTGTAGAAAGGGTAAGGTAAAGCGTTTTGTGAAATTCCATTTACGTTGCACCGTCGGCAACCTGAAAAGGATGAGCAAAATGTTAACGTTGTCCCCCTCCAGGAAAAATTTCTGCGGACGGCCATTTACCAAATTCCTAAGGACGGATATCCGTCGCCAATTGAAGAACGCCTGTAATCGTTTTGCACGATCAACGAGTGGGAAAAAACGCTACGCAAAAATATCTTTTCCCAACTAGGTACTATATCACTTAGATAAAACACACGCTCCTGATTGTGCATTGAAACATGATCAACCTGGCGAAGAATGAATCACCCACTGAAGCAGCGGAAACTATATAAAGCAAGAAAAAGCGAATACGTTTTTCTTATATCTTGACTTTTTTTGCAACTACGGTAAAGCTACGAACATCTTTTTTTAAGTGGTGACTTTAAAATTGAAATGTAGAGAGCCAATTCGGAATCAACGAAAAGTTTTGTGGAATTCGGTTGAGTAAGGTAACGGTATATTATATGGATATGCAGTTTAATTATGCATAAACATGCCTAAAGACAGGGCCCTTCCTTGGTGCAAACTAAAATTAGTTAATCGCCACTTTCCACTACTATCGGAAACGAAACCAAGACTGTCACCATTGTAGTTTTTTCAGGATCTTACAAAGCAAATGCCTTTCTTCAAAATAATTTTCTCTTAGTCTTCCCAGCAGTTCTATCATCGAGGAACTTCCATACGCGCGGTAGCTCGCAGGTAATGGAGTTTTTCTGGTTCGTCGACGTCGATATACAACGCTCAACGCTACTTTTTGCGCCAGACGCTCAGCTAACACAGCGTACTTTGTTTTTGAAAAATCCACACTACTTGTGTTGACGTTTTGAACAGTTAAGCGATGGATTCCAATATCATTTAGTTATACTATCAAACAGTTTCCCGATGTCGGATGTTTGCACTGTAAAATAATTGCTTGGAGTGCGTAATGGAAACCTTCACAGCAATTAGTTGTTTTGGGTGCTTAAAACAAGGCATCATCGAAATAGACCGAACTCTTGCAATCGTCTTCTGTTGCCAATTTCAGTGCCCGCAACATATGTGTTGCAAAATGGCTTGCGACATCATTATCATCTTGAAATCTGTCAGCTAACTGTCAAAAACGGCTGGGATGTCGATATCAAAATTAAGTGATGCAAGACGAGCCAGTGATTTCTCAGTCCGTCACGCTTTCTTCTAATTGTTGTTGCAAAGCTGATTTTCTTGGCAAGCGTTGTAAAAACTCTTGTGAAACATCAGCTAACTGTTGTCAAACGACGTTATGGGTAGAGGTATTCGTTGCAGTACCTACTTCAATTATAATCTCAGCTTTGATCCTGTCGGCCAGCACGGCTACTGGATCTCCAGGGTGGCTGAGGTCAGTAGCTGCCTGCCTGCACAATTCTGTCATCTTCTGTAGCGAATTAAAAGTTGACTTAGACAAGCAAGGGAGGAAAACACGTGGCATCAAAGCAAATGTTCCCTAATTTTTTAAATGGCTGGTATCTGGGAGGTAATATTGCGTTGAAATGCGGCTGATGTTTTTGCTGAGAGTGACAAGTAACCTGAGGTATATTGGCAAGGGCCCTTTATCAGTTCTTTAAATTTAATCTCCGACACTCGTGTGGATGTTATGTTTGTATGGTTATGTAGATTCCCTAACACTGGTTCACTGATAGACTACAAACATTGCTGGTAAGAAACTACGTGTTTTATCGCTTCTCTATGTACCATGACACAGTTCAATTAAACGAACCAATTATCAAGAAAGAAACACTTGATTTTCATCGCAGGAGGCCTGTTGCAACAGTGGGCTGAAACAATTACATCATTTCCCCCGTTTCCGGCCCTGAGTATGCAGATTGCTTGTTGTGAACATGGCTTGATGTGAACTGATCTGTTATTAACGTGGTCTGTTTTCAATTGTCTGTTCTGAACGGGTGCATAATGCACGTGGTCTGTATCAACGTGCATTGTCTGTTATGAAGATGGTCTCTTATGTACTGGCCTGTTATGAGTTGGTCTGTTTTGAACGTGGTCTGTTTTGAATGTGGTCTGTTATGAACGGGTCTGTTATGAATGGGTCTGTTATGATCATGGTCTGTTATGAACATGGTCTGTTATGAACGTGATCTGTTATGAACATGGTCTGTTATGAACAGGTCTGTTATGAACGTAGTCTGTTTTCAAATGTGGTCTGTTATGAACATAGTCTGTTATGAACTGGTCTGTTATGAACGTGGTCTGTTTTCAAATGTGGTCCGTTATTAACGTGGTCTGTTATGAACGTGGTCTGTTATGAACGGGTATGTTATGAACGGGTCTGTTATGAACGTGGTCTGTTATGAACGTGGTCTGTTATGAACGCGGTCTGTTATGAACGGATCTGTTATGAGCAGGTCTGTTACGAACGTGGTCTGTTGTGAGTGGTCTGATATGAACGGGTCGGTTTTGAAAGGGAACCAGCCATTTTAGCATAAGCGTTTGAAGTTTTTTTTATCCATGGGTGTTTAAATAACAAAATGCAATCGACTGGGAAAAAATTCAATTTAGTTTCATTTTACTCACATGCACTTTATCAAGAAAAGAGATTGCAAACTATCTATAAGTGATGGCAGTGTCAATGTCCTCAGCACTTGCAAACAAAAATTTCTTCCTGTTTACGATATATTTTGCTGCTGAGTCTACCCGTTGCACCTGAATAATTGCAAATTTACTGTAGAATAGGGTTTAACATCAGATGAAAGTTGTGTAATAGTTCGTTCTTTGCCCCCGGTGACAAACTATATAAAAGTAAGAAAAGTTATAGTTTATTATCCTACACCGTGTTTCTCACTTTCCCGTTGGGATTCTAAACAAGGCCAATCTCTCTTCCAAGTACACAGACAACAGCAGAGTCAGCATAGCAATCAACAATATCTGCAGTAATTCTACAAGTATTGGGATCACTCATACTAATTTAAACAGAGCCATTTTATTCTTATTTCTGCCAACGGTTCACACATTAACTTGCACACATAATAACAGCGTTTACAAATCAAACTGCGCTGTTATACAATAAGCCAACTGCATTCACAAGTCTTACTGTGCAGTTGCTACAAAAGATTCCTTCAGAACCTATCTCGTAATACAATTTCATTATGACTTCCTTTATGAGGCAACTCCCGTACTTACACAATTTTGGGATCGCCAAACAACTTTATACACATTCATTCTGCCCAAGGGAACTCTTTTCACAGAGGACCTCCTTGTGATGCATGACAAAACATCTTCAACCGACCCCTCTCCCTTCACCGAAGTTCAGGAGCATAGATCAGTACAACAGATGCTATATCAATACAACAGAATAGTTGCACTTCACATAGCTGCTCATAACAGCTCTGCGAAATTTTTATTCTGATCTTTGTTATCAAAAAATTGGGAATTTATAGGCATATTTTTTGGAAATTCCCTAATCTCTTTTTTTCTTTTTGTTTTCTAAGTAACATTTCTATCTATAGCATCTACATAACATTGTTCTACACTTCTTATTGCGCAACAGTATTGCAACACTTTGCAAGAAGTCATTTGCCGTACGTTGTTTTACTGGTCAGACTGGTATGATTGTTTCATGGCTTTGGGTGGCTTTGTTGGGCCCACTTCCCCAGTAGCAACTGTATTTGGTATGGCCTTTTTTCCTTCTTGGTGGCGTTTCAGTTGCTTCACTGCAAGGTTGTCAATATCATCTTTTACGGCGTCATGGTGTTCTTGGATGCCGTTCGTTGCATTAGCGCGCTCGACACTGCGTTGTATTTCCTCGAGTGTTAGCGTTTCATAGGTAACTTGAGAATCCCATTGGTGCAATGTTTTGCCCATCAACCCTGGCGTAGCAAGTATATATCGAACACGGATGGCTTGCTGCTTCAGTATTAAGCTGCTCGTTTAAGTCATTTGTTCCTCGGGTACTTTCACTGGTAGTTCGATTTCATGTCCCGATTTTGCATTTAGAGTCAGCCAGTTGAACATTAGCTTTAATGCTTTTTCTGGTTGCATTTCCGCCAATGGTTGCGTAAGTTCCGTTTCGTTGCTGATTCCATATCGCCTTAGTTTTCTTCTTACGCTAGTTTTCGCTTTTCGACTCTCCTCTAAAATACGTATTATTTCCATTTTCAATTTTGGCTACTTTTTCTGTAAGACATAAATTCATGAGGTTACGATGGTTTCATTCTTGTTTTTCTCATTGCCACTGACATTCACAAATATCGCATTCCAAATGTTTCGTGCGGGCTTTAATTCCGACAGCCGCATTTCCGTATTTTATTGTTAAATTTGAAGTCACCTGTTTTGGTAAGCAAAATCACTTAAGACCACCATGTCCAACAACCGTTCCATTACTGATTGAAAATTTTGTGAATCGGAATCATTCTTTTGAAAGGTTCTGACTTCATGGAAAATGTTACGCCACATGCACATCAAACAAATTCTTCATTCTGATACTTACAATACACTTTCACCAGTTAACGACAATACATTGCATCATTAATATATAACATATGCACACGACACTTTTTATTTGTACATTTCTCTTCATCATTGTTTGTTTTGTCCTTAGTCAACTTCTTCGACATCATCTTCATCGCGGGGTAATTCAGCAAATCGCAGTCTGTTTCTTCAACGTTGCTTCACTGTTAGTTTCGCTGTTTTCTGAGTCAACCATGTGATTGTCACTTGTGGCCATAATATCTACCTGGATATTGCTCCCAAAAAAATGCATTATTGCACCTGTTGCCGCCATATGAGCGTCGGAAGGATTTTTTTCAGCGTTAATCAAAAAGATTTTTCCAGAAAGAGCAAAAGTAGTGAAATTTTATTGTACTTACCAAAACTAAAAAAATCAACCTCTTTCCCTAAAAATGTAATGCGAAAATGTCAAATTTTAAATTCCAGGGGGCCTTGGTCCTTCCAGGCCCTCTCCCAACGCCCATTAACATGGGGGTTTATCTTTGGGGGTTAGAAAAGGTACAGCGTTTTGTTAACATCCATTTGCATTGCATCGTCAGCAATTTGAAAAGCAATAAGTCGATGTTGCCCCCCCTGGAAAAATTTCTGCGGACGCGCGTGTGGTGCAGGAGCAGGGGTGAAAGCGCACCCCTAAAAGTTTTGATTTGCCAAAAATTTGGCAAAATCTCAAAAAATGTGGGCAAAAAATTTTGAAGTTTTTACATTGTTTAAACAATAATATTGAAATGTTGTTTTTTTGTTGTTGAGTGTACAAATTAAAGTTTACTATGTCATAGGAAACACATTAAATACCTGTATATATAAAATCAGCGAACTGTTTCCAGTAACTTCGTGTTTTTTTTTAGTTTGTGAGAGTTGATGAGTAACTGACTCACGTTAAAGTTTTGGCAAAACAAATCATTTCATTTATGTGCGTTATTAATTAGTGCACAGGGGTAATCGAGTATGCTGCAGAGCACCTACTGTTTTTCATATTAGCAGATTCCATGCCAGATAAGCTTTTAATTGTCAATCAATCTTTTAATTGTCAATCAAACTGAAAAGCTTTTAATTGTTGTCAATCTTAACCAGAGTGTGTGGATAAACGCATTTCGCCATACAGTTTGTTGCAGAGCCTATATGCGCAGTTGAATAGACGATGTTGTGAGACTCACGGCATAGTCACAATATAAGCCAAATAATATGATAAAGTACACACCACCATAGGCGTACGGGAAGGCATTTTACTGGGGGGGCGGAAAAAGTTTGCCCTGAAAATAACAATTTGCCCTAAAAATAGATAACTTGCCCTGAAATTAACTTTTTTCTTTAATCCGAATGGGGCCTGAAACCTTATGTAAATCTGTTCTATACAGTTGAATTCGTCTATAACGACTTCCTCTGTAACGTCAATTCGCCGATAGCGTTACATTTTGTTTGGTCGTGATGGCATCTTTTACATGCATTTCAATTCGCTTATAATGTCAATTCGGCAATAACGTTCTTTATGCAATCCCCTAGAGGTGCCGTTATGGGAAAATTCTGTAGTTATTTTGCTTGTTAACTCAAAGGGTTGAAGTTCCTTGCGTGTTGTCTTCTCCCAGACAAAAAAATTTACGGTAATTGCTTTTAGTGATGCAAATATGTACGCGACTTCGATGACGTAACGCAATGTTTTAAAAGCGACGATTCCGGATCGTATGGTCTGACTCCCTAAACCTGCCTGTGTTATCGCTGCTGTGCGCTTGAGCAAGGCACTTAAAGACGCACACTCAAAGGAGACAAGCCATCTGCACGTCCGTGC
>Ga0210059_1010392_pt1 | contig 14394 bp, 7 predicted proteins | sample Ectturendosymbi2_FD_188042 | JGI IMG/M metagenome (GOLD analysis project Ga0210059, IMG submission 188042) | Ecteinascidia turbinata endosymbiont from Florida, USA - Sample 2 (SPAdes) (version 2) | ecosystem: Host-associated > Tunicates > Ascidians > Unclassified | place: Key West, Florida... | reverse complement strand
TTCGTGTTTTGTCCTATCTGCTTTTAAATGACGTGCAGAAGGCACAGGTATTTACTTCCACCACGGTTTGCCAAGTTTATGACAAAATTCACTTTGTTTTCGACACGATCATTCGAAGAGTGATTGCACGGTTTCCTATGGTGTTTCATGTTATAATGAAGCTCTAAGCTGTTTTAAGGATCAAAGAAGGATATGCATTGAAGTTTTCGAGCAATTATGAAGCTTCGCTCAACTAAGGTGGAAGACACGATTCAGTGCGCCGAACGGTTTCCTTACGCGACAGCCGTTAGCAATAGTTCGGCTTTCCACTTCATTACACCCGGCATTTTCTGTTGTCTTCACTATCTCTTTGCTGCTCAAAGTATTGTGCCGGCTGCTAAGTAATGTGATCCGGTTGGGAACTTGCAAACATGCAGGCCACACGGAGAAGTAGCTGAGACTGTGCTCTCAAGGGCATCAGGCGCTTGAAAAAAGGGCTTTCTTCGGTAGCCGCGACGGCACGTCTGGCCGGCAAACGGCTTCCTTCTGACAATTGCCAGAACTTGTGTTTCCTAACAGGAGCGACTTAAAAATGATTAACGTTTTATGTGATGGAATGCCTGCAGACCAGATGTGCCTGGACAGCAATGGGCAATAGCGTATTAGCAGATGCTTTTTGAAAATCATTCGCTGTTAGAATTGCTCTGGCAAGGCCATCTAGTAAAACTAATAGGTACGTACCTGCACCGGAGGCGTCGTAGCGAAAATATATTTTCTAGGTAGGACCAGGAGATGTCGGATAAAGCAAAGTGGTTAGCATAATTTCCTGTCTGCTCTGTACACGGCCGTGGTCGCTATTTACAGTACATTCGCAGGGTGAAGTTGTGTGGATTTAATCTGGTGACTGTAATAACGTTTTGTGCTGTGACAAACTTCAGTTTCATTTTCTGCCTAAGGTAGGGAAGGCACTGTGATTAGCTTGCATAAGAAATTATCGCAGCCAAGCCTTGTTGCTGGAACAACTAAGTGAAGAATGCTGCTCAAGCTGGTCGGAATACTGTCACTTCTCAGCCACGTCTCAGGGCAAATCGAGTATGCAGACAATTACGAATTCGAATGTAAGTTGAAAACGTTTCTTATGGAGACCCTTATTGACTTATTTTATTCTTAAACGCTGTTTTAGCCGCGGCATCATATTGCCGCTTTTGCTATTTCCAGCACAAAATAACATTCTCATTTTCGTGCTGAAGCTACCAGAGGTTAATTGATTTTAAGCAAAATGTAGCACAGAATCCACGTGGTCATTAGGCTTATCAGCTAAGTTCTATGTCATACTGCTAGTGGGGAGAAAATATGGTCATTTATCTGATTGAATCACGCGTTTTAAACGTGGCAGGTCTTCTTGTAGGTTAGTTTTTTTTGTTATAGTTAGATAAAGGTAAAAAAAACAGCCAAAATAAATACGGCACAGTATACTACTGGACATATAGCAAGACATTACGCAAAACATCAGATGCAAACGAAAAATTGGAAAAGCAAGCAATGTAGGTTAGATACTCGTTTGCAAGTCAGGTACTCGTATCTTATTTCGGACTTGCCATCCAGTTATGTTTGTTTTGTTGGCAGGTTGTGGCGGCAAGCTTGAGTTTATTCATTGGAAAAACATTTGAATGGCGAAGTTTTGCTTAAATTTATGCGACTTGCAAAAGCATCTTCAAATCTCCCAGCAAATGTAATTGCTGTTGCGCGGCTGTCCTTTCCCATTAAAAATCGTTCATCTCAATGAATCACATTTAAGGCTAATGTGAATCGCTGTGGATCTGGTTCATTTCTCCACATCGACTGAACGCCGTGCGAGGGTGTTCTTACGTTTCCTCCAAACGGTATCAAACGAAGTTCTTAATAATGAAACGAACCAGCTGACTGCCCTAACTTCATGGTCATCCTTAGTACTTCGCTTGACAGCTGTATGTAAGGATAATGCAAATGTTTTTCAGCGGATGATCGAAATGGTTTCCTGCCAACCGACTTATACGATACATACTCAGATCCTGGCTCAGGCGAAGGTGGTTCAGGTGTAAGTTTGCTTTTATTTAAAATGACAAAGTTGAATGGGTTAGCTCTGACGAGCTTTGCGTTTTTTCTGGTAATGATGAAAACAAACAGATACCCGCAAAGCAGCACACTATAAAAGAAGCATTGTTAAGCTTTATAAGTATCTTTTTTATTTTTTTTAATTACGGTACTTTTTTTGTTGAACGTGATGCATCACACAATTATAAACAAACCGTAATTTTTCTAGAAGTCGGTCAAGTGAAATAACAGTTCAAGGGATGTTAACGAAACTTACAAGAAACAAGCATTCGAAAAGCAATATCTACTTTGTATTAGGCAAAACGAAAGCGGCAGATATATTGTATTATATGTACGGAATATGCAACATACAACAGGACAACCAATTCATAATGACCTTTTGTTATTGCATATTCTGTAGTTACAAGCCCCCTAGGCCTAACAATGGTCCGCCAAAATTCCCATGGGTCATAAAATGTCCCACAAAGGAGATAAGCTTTCCCAACACTGACAAATGTCGTTTAAGGTTGTTTGATTCGGTTGTTATGTACAAGAAAAAGCAGAAAGGCAGTAGTGTGTAACCTTGTGCTTTGGCATCCGGAGAGGCATAGGTCGAGATTCGAACATGAACCAAATGTACCACAACATCATTTACGTGGAGGCATTGCTGTGCTAAATATTTCGTAACGCTAAACTGCTTAGCCGCAGTGAAACGCTTTGGAACGTTAATATATTTGTCTTTAAGGTCTTTTGCTCCTTTGTGAAATCAGCATGAGCGACCCACTATTTGCGGACCCATGGTCCATTTTCTACTTGCCTCCTAAACGTCCCGTCTGGAGACGCCACTGATTGATTTGTTTGTTGTTGATAACCAACACATGTGAGCTCAAGTTTTTGAATCGCAATGTTTCAACTCCCATTAAAAACTCGTGGTTACCGGTATGAAGTATCTTAATTTTTAGTACATATCTTGCAATGCACCTCTACCAGTACGAGACTGATGAAACAAATGTATCGCAGAGTTTTATTGAAAAGCTTTACTGTATATCTCAATAGAAATCAGGGAAATGTCAATGGCTTTTGATGCTGTCTCGCAGTAATAATTTTCTCAAATCTGGGAAGTTAATTGATAACTGCAGACAATTCATTTATTAGTTTCGCTGTGCCTACGACGCTTGGATTTTTCAGAAGGCGTGAGAAAGTCATACTTCACACATGCGTGCATTGAAAAAATAGCCAACGTTGTCCCAGGTGATGAAAATGCTAAGGAGGAGATTTATCAAGACGAACACTGAGAAAATTTACATAACTTTTTGTTTTTTCCTCAAGCTGGCTAAGAAGAATGTCAAATAACATTTTTTATTCTTTCTTCTTACTTCACATTTCAGGGTTACGAGACTTGGTTCAAGAATAACATCAAACAATAGTTGGATTTCTGGACTTTAACTGCAATTTCCTTTCAAACTTGATTTCAGTTTTATTGTACTATATGTGATATTCGGTATAAACAGGGCAACGGAAAGTTGACATGTAAACGTTTTGCGGTTACTTTTGCTCCAAAGGCCCCGGAAAAAAACGGGGTGCACCGAGGTAAATAAATAAATATCCTGTCGCTCATTGTTTCGTGAGATTATTTAAATTTTTGTAAATTCTTTCTCAGTACACTTAGTCTTTAAAAATTTCCTGTAAAAACTGATTTGTTTTTTAATATGTTTATGATTATGGCTACTTAACCGCAACAGAGGTGTTTTCACCACAAAATTGCATAGATCTTTTAAATTTTACTTATTTCACTTTCACAGTACACTTTTTCATAACAATTGCTGTTTGCAGTCGACCACAACCCCCTACCACCGACCAAAGCAACTTTGAAAAAATTAAAAATATTTTATATTTTGGTAATTGAGGAAAAATTTTTGCATCATTTCTAGAAAATCGAGCGCATCATTAAAATTGTCAGGGGAGGGTCATCATGTCGGAGCAGCACTGCAGCTAAATTAATCAAACCTGAAAGCGTTTTTACAATTTCGATATCAAGACGTGCTAGATCCATGCATTAAATTGTTTTGTGCTCGTAGACCGTTGCCATACTAATGTTGGTTAAACTCACTTATTGAGCTATCTGCACACGGAAACCATGATTTAATTGATTTGAAAGCAGCTTTGTATGCGACAAGGCGTGAATGCCAATTTTTTCATTGTTTTATCCTATACTATAGAGTATAGATCGATAGGCTTGGTTCCCACGCAACTGGCAACAATTACAGAAGTATGAATTCTAATAATTTTTGAAGATAAAACTCACTGCTAACGTATGGCAGATCACAGAGCAAATGTTTTTTGGTTAGCCTTCATCTTTCGCGAGGCAGATGAGAATTAAAGTACATCGATGCTTTTTTCAAATTGATAAATCTGTTGCGCCAGCAGAACACTCTGGCAGGAGAAAAGCGTGACAAGAAAATGTTAAGATGTGCTTTTGATTCATTCATGTTTTGATTTTGGGACTACAGCTTCTGAATCTACTTCATGTTGCATCAACAAATTTTATATTATCCGACATAAGATGGTCAAACACATTAGCTCTGATGTAGAGCCATCAGCCAAGTATTTATCGAAATGCCCATGACGTGACTCTGGAGTCCACACCAGCGGTACTTGAGGTATTTTTTTCGTATTGCCCCAAACAAACCTTAGGCACGTTCATTTTCTCCCCAACATCAATCACTAAGACAAGCGCCGAGGTGAGTATTGCAAAAATAATTATGTTTCACTGCAAAATAGCAAGCTTATCTGACAAATCAACCCAAGACTCTCTAAAAATGTGTGTTTTGGAATTTTACAGAATTGTAGATCTGAATGTTTTGGGTAATGTTTTTGCACTATTGAAAAAGAAAAATAGTTTACATCGCAAAGTTTAGAGTCAAATCTACTTTTCTTCTGCTTTAGAACAAAGTGTCAGCAAAAGTTAATAAAATCCTTCATCTATCCACCTCAAAAGCAATGTCATTCCAACAAGATCGTACTAAACTTTTCAAATTCATTTAACTTTCTCAAACAAATCAGCAACGCTTTTACTGAGACACTGGTGTCTACAATGAAAATATTTTGCACAGCACACACCCACAATCTCACGTTCTCTCTCCATCTTTCTACTATCTCAACAGCACTGTTACATCACAAAATTGCCTGTCATTAACAACTCAAACTAGGCAGGTTAGGACAATCTGGAAATGCAGCGAAATGTGGAGTTTAATTATTGCTGCTGTATCATGCTACATCACAAAATATGATTTAATCACAAGTGGAGAATTAATTATATATGCAGCCAAGCACATAATTTAATTATATGCCAGCAGCTAGCACGCACGCAAGAAAAAGCATTAGAATTGCTACCAAGAACAGATATTGCGGAAGCAGAAAAATAAAACTTAGAACAGAAAAATAAAACTTAGAATATTTGTTTTCCTCTCCTATTCCTCACTTGAGCAAATTTCCTCCCAGTGTTGAGAAATAAATCCTTTGGTGAGCCAAGTGGTTCCCGTTTAAGAACCAGTGATATACAGTAGGCGAATGGACAGGGAGGTTTCTTGTACAAAATCGAAAACAGGATCTTTTGTAGACTACACCGCCTTTCTCCTTGGCAGTTTACGTAAACTATTCGAAAAACTTTCCTCAGCCACTAAATTGAACATAACTCTCAAAGACACATATAATTCGTGTGTTAAATCCTTAGTTGATCTGTAATCAAAATCGTCACTGCATAGACCTAACTCCTTGATTTTCAAGAATCTTACATCGTACGAGACCTTGGCAAAACAACTGTGAAAAGTGTACCAATCAGAATCCAACTTCACGTTTTTTCGTAATTTATAGATTTTTGTGTCATTTCATAGCTGTCTGTGTCATTTTTTAATTTGAAATTAGGTGTCTGGTTGATAAGCGCACGTTTGCATTATTTTTTTCGTGTCCGAAGGTGTTACAGTGAAACAGCCAACGCAGTTTAGGAAACATTCTCGTGTCACTCGAAATGAACGCAGGTAAAGCAGCGTATGGCCTTGAAGAACGAGGTGTGGTCAACAAAGAATCGCGTTTACTTCCGCAGAGGCAATTGCTTGGATTTGCTGTGTGTAGTGCGACCAGTTCTTGTAAGAACTTTAATTATTTCAAGTACTTTCACATCAAGTTGTTTAATGGCAAACTCAAGATGCTTCAAACAGCAACATCAAGATGTGTCCACTGTCAAAGTAGACCTCACTTTATTCGTAGAGTTGGCATATGTATAATCTATTGGAATGAATCCAAATATTTGCTAAAACGACTTTGATCTACTGCAAGAGTAAACCGTGTCATGGTAGGTATTTATTCTCAGCAACAATATACAGAACAAAATCTGCAATGCTGTAGAAGTGCTGTCTTCAGTAGAATTAAATAAAACAAAATATGGAAAAAATCTGCAAAGGACTATTCGTAGGAGAACTAAACACAGTAAAACCTGCAAATACTGTGAACATTCCCGCCTTGTAATGTTTTTCGAAGCCCAACCAAAGCATTATTTTCAAATGGAAAATGGTGCTTGTTACGAGAGAGAGTATTATTATATTCAAGCATTAACTTTAACGAATGCAGCACTGAACCCGTTGCTTAGAAAGAATAGAGTGGCGGCTCAGTTACAGGATGCTTTGGGTTTTCATTACAGGTTATTTCACATAAATTTTATGAAACGGAGAGCTACAAACTCGAGAAAATCACAGCCACAATTTAAAAGTAGCAGAAAATTGAAAACGCAATTAGATATTTTATTTTGTCCCGTGACCTTTTTTTGAAGCGGGATCGCGCCAGTTTGCGGTGCTCGAGCTAGATCGTGAAATATTGCGTCATTCCAAATGGGGTCGAAGCTCCTCCTTACCTCACGTGGCTCAACAGCAGCTTATTCTTTCGTAGATGAACAAAAAATCATGCAGGGATTACACGGACGATGGTTGCTTCCTGCTTTTAAGTTAATGTAGTACTAGAAGTAAGTCATGTGCTGGGCACAAAAACCTATGACAACACTCAGGGCAGGCGAGAATGCCATTAAAAGTTTTCGTGGAGTTACTGAAATCTAGCTGCGCGTAGTAAGAGAGTAATTCGGATCAAATCATACAAAATCTGGTTTCGTCACAAAACTAACAGCAAAACATTGGTTTTTATATATTTTCAGTCTTTGCTAATCCTCACAGAATATTTACGCCCGCCCGGAGCCCCTTCCTGCACGTCCTTGTTATATTAAAAATGCATTTATCGAAATAGTTTTAAATGATTCATGACCCAATCCGTTTCTGAAAAGTCAAAATCACAATTTTCCTAGTTACTCTTGCTCAGGTACAAACGATTTTGACAGATTTTTTTTTGTAAAAAAGCAGAAGTAATTGTTCCATGTTGACTTTGCGACAGCGGTGTCGACATCGACAAAGATCTCCGGCACTATTGAAACCAAAGCAGATCTGTCCATTAATATCTAGTAAATAACATTCCACGACACACCTGGATTTCTATACAGTGACTTACAGTATTTTGTTAAACTTACAGTATTTTATTAACAAAAGCGATAACAGTTTCAAAATTTTAAATGCATTTTTTGCCGTCGCTAACTTCGTTTCGAGATGCAGTCGTTACGAATCGTTGTCAATGCGACCAAAGCATAGATTGTTGCTATGATTAAAATCTCTGATTTCATTGTTGATGAGCTTCAACATCCGTGAGCTAGTCGAAAACTTCAGACTGCTCTGATGTACGGCGAAATCGCTTGGCTGAACACAGTCGGTTTTCACGAATATCAAACCAAGGGTAACATGTGGTAACGTTCGTTTCGTAAAAATGGATTCTCCACCAATATCCGCAAATATGATCAAGATTATTTTGTTAGATGCTTATACCAAAAAAAAACACATTGCATTAAGATTTAAGTTAATGCATAACATGACGAGATTACGTATGAATGTTGTTCACTTTTTATTTTGCAGGATGGACCGGCAAAAGGTATGAGCAATTTAATATTTCCGTGGTGTAGATTATATTATGATGAAATCAGCACATCGTGATGTGGACTAGTGACATAGTACACTTATATGTGCTCATCCTTGCATTAAGCCAAATTCTGTTCTAGACCATGCGGCACAGGCTGCAATTGGTCATCCATCGTAATTTGTGGAGGGCACTTAAAGCTTTAACTTGCTTTTAAGTTTCTCCTGAGTGAAAGCAAAAGTCATATTCTTTTGTCCATTTGTAGAAAGCTCGCATACGCGTCCCTGCTTGTTTCTGAGTGAACGATGTCGCAGTTTCAATGAAGGTTTTGCGTGTTGGTTCGCAAGCATGCCGGCGCCATTCGTCCTTACGATTGTTAGCGTTTGATCACCAGTAGGGAGATTGGCGACGTCGCCTGAGGCTTCTCTTTATTTCTGTTGCTGCAGACTGACGCATCAATTACGGCAAAAGCAACGTTTCAACAGTGATGAATGGTTGACACGGTTTTATAGCATTGTCCTTTTTGAACTCTCATTAAAATCTAAATTGATGTAGCGACGTGAGACGCGGTGTGTGGATATATTAATTCGTAAGCGTTTAGATTGAGTATTTTGAAGTTTCATGCAGACTATAGCGACTCAAACTGGGCTGCCGAGAAAATTGAACGCACAAATAAGGCACAAAAAGTGCGACACCTCTGCTTCATGACTTTTTACAACCAATCTGTAGAAATAATTTAATGTACAGTGAACACTTACTCAATGAACTTCCATTCCGTTTACGAACTGCTGTGATTGTTTTGTTGGCATCTTTCAGAATTGGTTTATGTAAGTTTCCATAAAATGTATGCCAACTATTTCTGTTTTCTTCCATACCTCGACGGAACAACGAAAACAATAAGCCAAAATCCTCTGAATGTCGCCTGTGATTGTTCAAGTTTAGAAAAGACGGCAAACAATTTTTCACACATGCAGGGTATACGCGTAACTTATATTCTCATACAAATTCGCTACATACGAAATGTTCCCAGTTGGCTTTGTTTCCGTCGTTTCATGGAAGACCCACCATTTCGACTCGCTCCAACTTTGCATTTACCAAACTTTCTCGAACGTTTGAAACGAATCCAGATGAAATATTGGTGTTGTTTTTATCTCCTTGATTAGTTTTTTTTGCGCTGTTTGCCTGAAGAGTGCCCATTGTTTTGCAGGTGTCTACGCTATTACGTTGAAATCAAAGTTCAAAGCAGCGTTATTGCAAGAAACTTCTCGCAAGTTTAGCAACTTGGCGAATGAGATCACGCGATCAGTAAGTGAGTGTTTTATGGCTGTTTTGCCAAGAACTTGATCGAGACCTCATTGCCATCAATATGTGTTTTTTTCCAAGGAATTTAGTCTTTGTAAATAAAATTAATTCGACGACTATTCAACGGCACTGGTTTGCAGCGGAAGCCAGGTCGATTGTAAGAAGCACTTCAAGCAGCGCCCTTGGCGTGTTTGCAGCGAAGGCGCAAGTTATGAACATACGTTTATTAGAAACACAGTGCCTTTGTGCAGTTATTTTGCTGCGTGCTTTCGCAGCGTTGCAATGGGAGCAAATTTAATCGCTCGGCAAGGTCTTCGGGCAAGCAACTTCGCTTTATCAACTAGTTTCTGAGCAAACTATGCGAACGCGAAAAGGTGCCACTTCTTTGCTGTAAACTGCAAAATAGCAGTTACCGTCCTTCTGTCGAACATGTTTTTCTTTTTGTGAAATCAGCCAATAACATTTCCTGAATTGATTAAACAAATGATGTTACTTGGAGTTGAGGAACAATGTGCGGCTGATACAAAGTTATCTGCAGATGTTTTAGTAAACAGGGGCGCCGTTCTAACGAGAAATGGTCGGGAATAAATAGTGGAGCGCGAGGGTTAAAGGTCAGATCTAAGGTTATCCCGATTTAAATTCTTCTGCTATAGACTTTGCGCTGAGCTGTGGCCAAAATATGAAGAAAGGAGACTACAACGTCACCAACAGGGCAAAGAGCAAGAAGTTGTGTTGCTGTGTTTATGTCAAAAATCATGTTTGTTTCAATACTTGCCTATATAATCTTCTATGATTTCCAGCTTTATGAATGGATCCACAGTGACGTTTTCACAAAAAGATGTGTATTTAGTGATTTGTGTTGTGTTCAGAGTTGCAGCTATATGCTCAGCTAACGTGGGAATCGCTTCTCGGGAATTTTCGTCTGAAAGCATTTGTTAATTTTGTGGGTTTTTAATGACGTTTGAAGTTCCCCCTCCCTAGAATGTTTTTTTTATATTCTTAGCTTTTTGCGCCACTGGAAAAATCAAACAGCGATTGCCAAATCCTTCAAGCAGTTACACGTACCACATAAAACACAGATCAAATAAGTGAACTAGGAATCACAACTTTCAAACAAATGCAGGTTCAAACAACTTCTGTTATTTCTTTATTCAGCAGTTTTATTTGATTCAAAAAATACTAATTGAAGCCTTGCTAAAAGAAATTGCCCAATACAAAGTTTTATCTACCTGTACATGAATGTTTTTGCAGAAAAGAAACATCAGATTCCGCGGATGTCTGATTATTCAGTGCCAATATTTTTAAACGGTTGTGATATCTTTAGTCAGAAACATATTTTTCCTTTACTTTTGTGCACGTTTTCGTCACATTTTTGGTATATTTTTTTCGTATCATTTATTTAGTTCGTATTCCTGTCAAAGCAAGTGTTGTTGACTACAGTTCCATTAACTTTCCGACTAACTCATATGGGCAAATGCTCTAAACCACGGATTCTTAACCTGGTGTCTGTAAACCCCTAAGGAATCCGTGAATGTGATTTAAGGGGTCCATGAAGGTTATTTACAGGGTCAATAGGCTCTGCACTGACCTTTCGAAAGGATTAATAATAGGCTTTGCAGACATTTCGATTACTATCACGATGATTAAGACCTAGTTTCAAATATTTATTGCAACGTTTCTTCGTGAGGGATCCGTAAACTTTATTAGGATCTACTAGGGGTCCGTGACCCACAAATGTTTCAGAAACGCTGATCTAAGCTGTTAAAGATGCCCACATGAGTACAACCCAGTGTTAATACTGCGCATGATTCTGGCGTCGGTGCGCTGGCACATATGTGAAAACAAACGCGGATCAAGGCTAGTTTGATGATCTCCTTGACTGAGGCACAACGTACTGCACAGCTTTGAACCTTTGGCTGGCCAACAGAGGCGTAGTAAAACGACAGTTTTTGTAAACGCGTTCGATTAGACCTATACTAATCTATTCAGCAATAACAGCAGTGCTGTATATTGCCTACCAAACAAAGTGACAGTAAAGGAAAACGTACTGCATCTACAGCGGACATTTCCATATTATTCGAAGAATGTGCATTGAATAGGTCAGAGTCTGGTCCTAATCCCTTACTTGCTTTTTCTCGATCCGGACAGAAGCACGTCCTACTACAGTGCCGGCCTTGGATTTATCCTGACGTTTTTCAGAAGCCGTTAAAATGGAAATCTAATCCCACCGAGAGTTTTTCAGGTTTCGTTTTCTTCATGCGAAGTGTTCGTCAACTACTTTTTTTTAACCACAGCTTTCAACATACATCGCCACCGAGATGGGGGCCTTACAAGACGATTTCATGATAACTGTTCGCAAGTTCGAGCCTGGATCCGATATAAGAGGCAGAGAAACCAGGGCTATTGTCGAAGTTGAGTTCAAGGGCTTAGCTCCACAAACGAAAGCAGAGCTGAGCGCTGCCATGCTGGCTTTGAACGAAGCAGGAAGATTGGGAAGAAGACGAGTCACGAACGTGGAAGGTTGGTACCGTCTCGTGCGATGCGTACGACGACATGCATCAAAAAGAATTCCACGTGAACTGTAGTGTGCAGTGTAGATTTCTGTTGTTAAGAACAACAGTGTACGCCTTTGCTGCATTGCCTTGTTTCTCCCCATGGCTTAACTGCCTAACCACGGCTAGTAATGGACTAACTGTCGCATCGGAAGCTGTCGGAAGGCAAGAAAATTTTTTCACGTTCGCAAGGCCTGCCTCGCTACTTGACCTGTCTCCCATTGCTATGTTTTTGAGTTCAGTTGAAATTGCCTAGCACTGAACCATGCCAGACGTGTTCTGGGACGCAGTAATTCGATCGAACATTGGTTTCACACTGCGTTCTCGGCTGACGACCTCGCTTTGTGTGGCATGCATGCGGCAGTCAAAACAAATTGCAGCAGACAGACAGCCTAACATGCTTCATATGCATTTGTCATCAAGCAGTAATAACTTCGGCTTGAATAGGTATAGACTTACATCCTGACATCTTCAGTTTGTGAAGCTTCTTGCCTATCATATGTTGTTGTTTGCAGAAAGCGGCACAGAAGAACCAATCCCAGTGGACACCGTCATCCCAGCTTTACCGGTAAATCGCAAGTGTTAGCATAACGTACGCATGAGAATTTGCAGATCCAGCATTAGAGTTTTTGGCTCTTTCATGTATAAGCTGGAAATTCGATGACGTTCCCAACTCATTTTTTTGGGATGAACCAAAAAACGACTGTTTTATAAATTGCAATCCTGAGAATGTAGTTTTTTGTGAAAGCTTCCACCAGTGGCAGCATCTTTTGCATGAAAGGTTTTCTGTTTCTAAGGTTAAGTCGCAAAACATGTGATTTAAGTACAAAGTAGCAAAAATAGCTAATTTTTCGGTAAATCTGCTCGCTCGCCGTACAGCAGCTTCATCATCTTGGTTAAATCCACTGTAATGAAGCAATAGCAGGAAAAAATATCGCATTGGAGTTGGAGTTCCGTTTCTGTGTTGTAAAGCAAGAACCCTTCCAAGTACCGGTAAGTCGCGTCACGCTTTGTAGGAGACATGACTTTTACACTGCCGAACAATGTCGACGCTTTTGTCACTGGCAGTAGACAGACAGTTGATATTATCACCTTTCAGAGGCACATATCCGAAAGAACGGACGTTCTGATCCCCTAATTCCGTGATGTTCCCGTCAATATTACGCTTTAAACTTGGCAACTGCGCATTGCTTTTCGAGAAGGTGATGCAGCATTTTCGTAGCTTGTGGTGTTCTTATCACCTCTATAATAGTTACTTACTTTATCGCGGAGCTGCTAATGCTATCATGACACAACTTGCAATCTTCTTATCAATTCTTCGCAATGGTTGATCTTGTATTTAAGTTCATCCACCCAAAGTTATTTGCATCCCACTTACTCAACGCGTGTTCAAAGATTTTGCTACAGAGAGTGGATTTATAATAAATATTACGGCCAAAGCAAACGATACAACTGACATCTTGCAAACGTTTCGATAACTACTGTTATCATCCTCAGTGCATAGCAAAAGAGAGTGGATTAATTACAACAAACTTGCTTTTGCGTAAGCTGAAGCACTGAACGGGTTGATTGCTCGTTGCTTATAATCTTTGTTGCTAATGGGCATTCATCTATCAGGGAACGGGGAAGCTAGAATGTCAGTTCAATATTTGGAACTTGCGTCACGTGCAACAGACTTTTTGCCCGTCAAGCTCCGATGTGTCGGTTGCGCCGGCGATCCAACCGGATGGAATATTTTTCGGTGGGATCAAGCAGACTATCCTTGTGTCCCGAAACTGAGATCCAGATATTCCATGCTTCGTGATTTTCCGAGCTTAGGTGTAAACAGATATGTAAATATAGGTTTTACAACTTTGATTCAGTTTTTCGCAAACCAATAACACTAACGCTGTGTCGAAAACCTTGGACATCGCAAACAACTTCTTATGCTGGCGGTCACCTTGGATGTTTTTTGTACATTCTGATTTTTCAGTAGCTAGACGCCCTCAGGCCTGTACCATTTAACTTTAAAAAGTTCACTCATAAAGGGTGACGTGCAGAACTGAAACCCATAATGTTTCAAGGATTTTGATCCGAACTCCACTGTTGCCACACTTCACGCGAAAACTTTGCGCAAGCGTTTCCGATGACCCTTGAGTAATCTAAAAACCTATTCAGTAATGCGCGTGTGTATGCATTCCACAGCAAGTGCCTTGACGCAAAAGGAGATTAAAATCACCCTCTCCTCCAAACATTCTGAAAGCAAAACGTTTACGTCGAAAAATCGTGCAAATCGCCTACGCAAGCAAAACTGATATCACCAATCTTTGTCATGACTCTTCGCGTTCTGTGACCAAAGTCTTCGCCACACTTCAAACGAAAAGAAGGTGTGTACTTTCCACGATGGGTGTAAGCAAGGAATCGATCAGAAAATTTTTAATAGGAAATCGATTTCACGTAAAATTACGCATCCTCAGTCCTGAAAATTGCAAGCAAAGCTTACAGG
>Ga0210059_1010391_pt1 | contig 14395 bp, 7 predicted proteins | sample Ectturendosymbi2_FD_188042 | JGI IMG/M metagenome (GOLD analysis project Ga0210059, IMG submission 188042) | Ecteinascidia turbinata endosymbiont from Florida, USA - Sample 2 (SPAdes) (version 2) | ecosystem: Host-associated > Tunicates > Ascidians > Unclassified | place: Key West, Florida... | reverse complement strand
TCCCCGGGAGAGCCCCCCCTTCCGCTCCCCCTCAACCCAACTTCATGCCCTCGTCCGGGTCGTTTGATTCTCTACACAAGTTTTCAGCGCCGTTGCAGTACGGCGGAACATCTCGCGCGTGACGTGCGTGCGTCTGGCTTGTCGGTGAATTGCGTGAAATTTTCGAAGCGTGATCATGTTACTGGAACTGTTCGACCGAAAGCTTTTATTTTTTTAACCAGCGCTCGCACGATGACGCAGCCCTCGTTCGACTTTAATTGTTTTTAAACCTCACAAACATTCGCTTAAAACCCAAGATGATGAACTTTTCGTGAGTTTTTACCAAATCCACAATGACCGAGCAGGTGATGATGTTTTGTTGGCTTTGCAGTAATAATGTGTGCGTGGTTCGTTGGCCTGAACTGGAGCCAGATCGGGCGCCCGGTGCAGTGCAAACCGTTAATAGCGAAGGCGGGTGTTTGGTGTGGGAAGCTGAAAAAGAATAATTTTGCGAAACGGCAGCGCCAATCAGCTGCGACCATTTTTATCCGCCTTCGGACTCTTATCAAAGCCGGCCTCGTCACGTGACCCGTGATCGAGCTTTTTACACCGTAGTAGTCAATGAGTTTTGGATCCGTTTGAAAGTGCGACGAAACGGGGAGTGCAGTTTGAAAGACGCGATTCTCATGGTACTGCTGCAATGGATCGGTGCAGGCCAGACTTGCAGTCCTGCGAAAATGCATTTTAGATCCCTGCGCGCTTTTAGGTACGATTTAGTGGTTTTTACGGACCCTTTCTGTTACTGTCACGTTTTTTATGTCACGATGTGCGGACCGGACGTTGCTGAATCGATTTAGTTCAACGCTTTCATCGCGAAACCTCAAAGAATAGACTTCTTAACACGGTTTCGACATCGCCGAGCCCAAAACTATCCGGCCTCTGGGTCCATGTCCATAAAAACAGCCTTGGGAAGAATCAGAATTGTTACCTCACAACAATCGTGTACCGTTTGTTGGGCCCGAAATCGAGGCCAGCGACGACTGCGTTAATTTATTTTCCCCCCAACGTGCGTACTTTTGCATTGTGTTTTCTTTCGAGCTCGTTTCTGCGTTGTCGCAGGCCGCGAGCTGCTGTGACCACCCCCCTGCATGGGCGCCCAGACGGTCCTGTACATTTCTGGGCCCTTTTGTCTGCTTGTGCGTTGCCGGTCTGATTGATTTCGCTTTTCATCGCGCGGCATTCCCTTTTATTCGTACCACTTGTGCTTGAAACTGTTGTTGCACAACTTGGGTTCTGCGGCCTGGCGTGTTTTTAAGTAGTAGCGTTTCTATGTTATTTCTGCGATCATGCATCCCATGATAATAATCTACTTCCCGTTGCTGCACATCCCAAAAGCTTTTTTTTTATACAACGCAATACCTGCCGGCAAAAATTCGCTGCAGCCCAGATCTCAAGCGAAGAACTCGCGTCATCGTTTTGTTTCGTCAAAGACGCTAACTCGGCAATGCGATTTTCTGGTGACGAAATCACAAAGCAGTAAAGCTTTCGGTTCGCACTTCAGAGAAGAGGAGATCACTTTTTGCTTGAAAGCTGCAAAGCGCGCCATACACAGTAGCGCGGACACCTTGAACTTGTTCGGAATTCTTGTCTATCGCGTTGTTTCCTCGGAAGTCGCGAGAGCGTTTCGAAAAGGAACGCTCGCGTCTGGCCAACCAACTCTGCGACAATCAGCTCTTCCCCGGGAAAGCTGGAAAGCTTTCCGGGCATCGCGGGCATCGTGTCCCGCCGCAGAAATTTCGTATAAACTATTTCCTCGCGCACGCAATGAGCTTGTCTTGTTTGTTAACATTGTGGCGAGGTCCGCTCTTGTCTCGATACCTGTTTTCTTTTTTTTTGTTCGTTTGTTTTTCTTTGTTTCGGTTTTTCGCTGTGCGAGCAACGTCGTGTGTGCGAACTTTTAACTCGGGCGTACGATGATGTCATATCTTACGTGTCCAAGTGAATATCATGGGAAATACGAAAAACGAGCGGAGTGTCCACTTGCGGTTGCAGGCCAAGGGATCAGTCCGACAGATGACAGTGGTGAATTTTTGGGTGGGGGCGGAATGTTTGACTTAAGCCGAGCTTGGGGCACCGTTTCTCAAAGCACAACGACTGGACATGCTAAAAATATGGGGGTGAATCGACCCTCCACCGTGTTCTTGCAAAAATAGCGTGTTTTGGTCGATCAATCAAAAACAGACTTGAACAAAAGTTAACGTTATTGGGAAAAGGCGGCTCCGCACAGAATCCGGATCCGGCTTACGATCCGGATTATGGCCAACGGCAGCGATCCGGATTATGGCCAACGGCAGCCTTCACACAAGCTCCGGTGGCCGTATCCAGATGAATTTTCTCGGATTCGACCGGTTTACTTAAAATTGTTTTCAGTAAACCGGATTGCCGGGGTTGTCGGTGATGTGTTCTTGCTGCATGTGGGAAGACTGCCGTTGGCCATAAGCCGGTTCGTAAGCCGTAACCGGATTCTGTGTGAAACCACCTTAAGACCAGAACGACTGCCAGAAGCGCCGGTCCATCCATGCTGTGCAGGCGTCAGGCGAAATAAACGCGCGAGTTTGTGTCGAGTCGTTTGAAGTGGTCGTGCGTCAGGTAAGAAAAATCAAGCTTTGCGCAAACGGGATACTGTTGAAAGCGGTGATGTTCATGGCGACTCTACCGCACTCGGTCCGTGTTTTGAAGTCTTGTAGGAGAATTAAACCACAGCTGTTTAATAATTCCATTCGAGGGAAAGTTATTCTCCGTCAAGCCAATAGCTTTAGGAATAGGGGCCTCCAGGTTTGGAAAGCTAAGAACCGCTATCTAGACCAGGGTTCTTAATATTGGGTCTGTGAACCGCTTAGTGGTCCATGAATATGATTTAGGTGGTCCGTAAACCACAGTCTAATCAAGAAAAGCCCCTGGTTTCTATCCGCCCATTTGGCTCATCATTCAGCGTAATCGCACTGCAACTGTAGTCATGTCCGTCGGAAGGATTTCTTCTCGGGAAAGCTAAAAGTGGTGAAATTTAGTTTACACCCCTCGAAACCAAGAAAGCCTTTTTTCTAAAAATTTAGTAGGAAAATGTCAAATTTCCAAATCCTGGGGAGGCCAAGCCCTCTTCCGACGGCCGTGACTGTAGTTCTAGGTCTAACTCGATGAAATGAAGGGTTCCGCAGGCGTTTTGGGTACAGTGGAAGAGGTCAACGGCGACAGAAAGGTTGAGCACCACTGAGGTAGAAAGACGTTTCTGGTTGTGAAGAGACAGATACAAGAGTTGGATTCATATGGTTTGAGCGCAGAAAGGCTCTGAAAATTTCAGCTGGACACTTGGAAATTGATTCCAGGCATGGGCGTCGGAAAGGGGGGGGGGGCGAAAGTCCCACTGGATTTTGAAAATTTCATCAAAAAAGGTTGTTTTCCTAGTTTCGAGTGGGAAAAAGCAATTTCACCACTTTTGGGCCCCCCTAGAAGAATTTTGGAAAAAAACCCTAGTGCCTTCCCCCCTGGAAAAGATCCTTCCGACGCCCATGGTTCCAGGTTACTTAATAATTCTGGATTTATAAAACTGTTTTCGTGTCCTGCCCCAAATGGAAGCTTAATGCAAGATGCGTAAGAAACCGTTTAAGTTCAGTTGCAGACTGTAAGATTCCAAACCAGAAAAATGTACAGGTACTATGCAGTGTTCAGCACAAGCGACACGTTAGCACCACAGTAGACTAGGCTTTGCATATAAATAAATGATGCACTGTGCTAGATGTTACTAACAGTACTAGGCAGTATGCATCACTGTGCTATAACAATGATGAGTCAAGAAAAAGAAGTGGGTAGATGAAAGTCACGCCAATTACGTAACTGTGCTGACGTAATACGTAAGCGGGCAGGCTTCTATCCCTGGACGTTCAAAATTCAAAGAAACACGATGCACAATCTCGACGGACGTGAGAAACTTCACCAAACCAAGCTACACAGCTTAAAAGGAGTAATCCACAGTTCCAAAACAATAATGAAAGTTGCGAAATAGTTCGAAACAAAATTATCAAATCCAAATCCGGTTAATCAGAAATTATAAAATCCAAATGCAATCCAAGTCCAGCAAAAAGCTGCAAATCGGAAGGATTGAAATCCAAATCCATGTTCATTTTTCCCATCCGTGGACCCCACCTGAACATGGAATGCCATAGAATTATACAGATAATGGGTCAAACACTAATTTTTATGGGGGCGTATTCTGTGATAGATATCCCAACGCAATTTATGTCTAATGTGCGACCTTCTTGCCTAGATCACATTTGCACTATGATTCAATTAGCCATATTCTTCCTGGTATGTTATACCTTAACATTTGTCGGCATCCGACAGTGTTTCAAACAGGGAAGGTGCGAACTAAAAGAACTATTACTTCAGTTTGGGAAAAAATATATGAACACAGATTTAGTTTCATTTTCATCTTCTGTGGATCAGAAGTTATTAAGTACTTTTCATGGGACGAACAAATCCTGATGACAAAATAAATACTTTGTTTGGCATTTTCTTAGCGGTTATCAACAACCACCAGGAAAAAAAACTAGCTCTCAAATCTTAGTTACCTAAATTTATACTAATTTCTGTAAAACCATGAATGGAATGTACAGAAAACTCTTAAAATGCAACCTCAATGCTGTGCAACATTGCCATTACAACATACAAAATATTTCATGCATATCAAGAAAGAAGTAAAATTATACATTATGAAAAAGATCTCAAGCAAAATAGGCACAAACTGCAAAAACTAGGAAAAAATTAATCAGTGAGATTCAAAATAAAGGCAAGAGTGATGCCACAATTTCCACATTGAAATCACCCATCATTTCGCTAACTCCATCCAATTTACAAAACATACGGAATATTCTCAACAGTTATTTCGCCCCACATGGGACACATTTTAACATCAACGACTCCCCCGACCCTTTATATCAGTTGTAGAGATCAAATTGATCCATTTCTTGAAAATTCCCTTTTAACACCTGTTTTATCTGAAGTCGTTGTCTCTCAAATAAATTGTTTTAACCCGTCAAAATTAGACACCGTTATGAAAGTCCTGTCTCAATAATAACACCACAAAGATCGTTTCCATAACTGAGGTCACCAAAAGATGATTTAAGGCTTCACATGAAAAGCTTATTTTTCTCAAACAAAACTACTATCCACAAACTTCTAATAAGATCCGATCATCTTATGCATTTAAACAATTAGGAAAGAAAATAAATCCCGTATACATGGATCTTAACTATACAAGCACATCCGTGACCACTGGCGATCAGATATTTCAATGTTTTTTTTTTGGTTTATATTTCTAATGACCTCACAGCTCTCCTGGTTATTAAACACGAAGGAAACATAACTCGGCAGTTTGTCAACCGGAAAAAATTGTGCAGGCGCCCTCGAGTGGACTGAAGATAAGCGAGCGTTGCATTTCTGGAGAAAAGTTATGAAACTTATAATATAGTTTCTGCAATACGTTGTTAAAGAGACAGGGGATTCTGTCAGGCCAGTAACCAGCTTGGAACACTAGGGAGGCGAAGAGTTTTCTGATAGGGGCCCAAATTTTTTAAATTACGTCCAATAATTTTAAACTATGTCGAGCACATTTTTCCAGGGGGGCGGAAATCTTTCAAGGTAGCTTCGCCCCTTCTGCGCCCCCTAATTACGGACCTGCATACTTGTATAATGCGAAGATGCACCAGTGTGATATATCTTGCTGCAACATCAAGTTAGGCAGAGAAAGATAATGCTGGTGTTAGACAGAGACAGCACAAGGGATACCGACATACACCCGCGAGCCTCATTTTAGTGCATTCCTGCTGCAACTCACGTTAGATACAGAGAGGCGATCGACAGAATCAAGCGTTGCTGTGCAAATTTTAGTTGAGAGGCTGCTGATATCACAAGGGGCTTATCAAGATATGTTTAAATGGGTTGCAATTTGCAAGCAAAACCGTTCGTTTTCGTAAAACCAGATTGTTTGGGATCGCTTATAAAGTCGTGTCAATTGAGAAAACTTCTGGACAATTTGTAGATGGTTAGAAGACTTGCGTGCAATAGCATCGCCGTCGCGTCTGTAGCCGTCGCGCCATCGCCGTCGCGCCGTCGCGGATCCCCCACAATTTTGAACCACATATTTGTTCCCATTGTACTTCGATACAAACATTCAAGGATAGAAGAGACGGGAAATCCGTGGCGGTGGCGCACGATTTTTTCGTAACTGCATTGCACAATAGCTGACATAAGTTAGGGGTGATTCCTCTCAACTTACCAAACAAGCATGCAGGGTCTTTCTCTTAGTTTGATTTTGCATTGAATTTGCTTTCTCAAAATCATTCGAATGTTTTGAACCACTGTAACTAGTCCAGTTTGGTTACAACACTGAAGTATTGCTTCCACTGGGAAAATTGGCTTTTGTCATAACATTTAAACGTTTTCAGTAACAGTGATTCAAACGCTCCAAGAGAAAATATGCTGGTTAAGGTGTGTAATGCAGCCTGTGGTTTCCCAGATTTTCGTTTTTATAAAACAAAGAAATACAAGTTGTGACCTGTTGTAACTAAAGGTTTCGCTCAAGTACTTCGGGAACCGCATGTGGTTTAATTATGCATCACCGGAATTTATAAATTTGCACTATAAAAACTGTTTCGCAATTAAAACCTGTTATCTGAAGATTTTCCCATGTCCTCATGAAGACCCGCTGGCTGCTGGCTGGAACGTCGGCGTCATTGTATTGGTTGCAATATAGTTGATCAAAAGCTATTATATTTTATCATGTTCCGTTGGCCAGTTCTGCTATTACAACATTCCGAAAAGTTTTTATCATTAATGAACTTTGTTATAAACAGTAAACGATACCGTAAAAAGTTAACTAGGAATGTATTTTACACGGCCATTTCTTAGCAAGTACCAATCGCTTCGCAAAAATTCGATAAATGCAAAACTCGTGGGCTGTTCCCAAATAAAGTTACTTGTTTGTATTTGTGCAATGACCAAACAATTCCTTTACTTATTTCGCGGTCCTGCAGCGATATTTGCCATCTGAGTCAGTTTCTCCAATTACTGGAAAAAATTTCATTCTGCAGCATCGCTGTTTTGCATATAAAAACATTCTTTCAAAATTATGTGAAACATCGTTATTGCTTACTACAGAAATTTGGATTTAATGAACTTTTCCAGCTTTCGGCGTAGTTTTATGAATTACCTGCATGAACGTATCGTTCGATCGGGAAAAGAGATGGCTAGTTTTTTTGCGCATTCACAATTTCTACGCGGATACTTGATGTTTCGATTTGCTTTTTTCGTTCGTGTTTCCTGGACATTTACGCTACAAGTCTAACAGGTATTTTGCTGGAGCTTTCAAAAGCTTGAGCCCTGTTCGAAAACGCTTGCCGTCTGCAGCACGGCGTTTCGAATGAGAAAAAACAACTGCTTTGGGGACAACGTTGCATTCAGGGCAGGGGCGGATCCAGCCAGCAAGATTAGGGGGGAGCGATTTCAGTAATATTTGGTAGTCAAGTCTCACTACGGGTTCACTACTGTAAGAGAGGTGTTGAATACTTCCACAACACTGCTGCGACAAAACAATGGACGGCAAAATGGCCTTATATCGCGAATGCTGTTTTCCGAATTGTACAAAATCATGGCGAATAAAGTTACTTTCGTAGGTTTTAGGAGGGGCGATCTCCCCAATCGTCCCCCATGAATCCGTCCCTGATTCGGGATGATTGTGTGAAGCAGATCAGTCGCCTGAATTTTGTTTGCGTGCTTTTTTCTGCTGGTCAATTGAAACCATAGTAACAAACTAGTCGCGAAGCAAAAGCATGCACGCAGAGCGTTTGCCTCAAACATGCAAACCGCCAATACGCTTGCAACAGACTCAGTGGGAGCTTTTTCACGGGTCGCCGCATCTTTCGCGAGCGCCGGAGCGTGAACGCAGATGACATGTAAAAAGATGCAGAACAACACGATAAGCATTTACGGACAACTTGCGATATAATCAATGACGACGAATAGAGCAGCACATAGCGATTCAACGGCGCTCAACGGGGCAATCACGTGACTTTTGATAAACAAAGAATACAACGCGAAAATCCTTCACCATTCATCGCAGAGTTTGGGAGAGTGGAAGACAGGAAGTACATTGTCAAAAACGCGAGGTTAGTTCGGTCTTGCAAGTGCCAAGCACGCCGAAGGCGTGTGCCTCACCGGCATAAAATTCTTATAAGTTGAAGCAAACAGTGCGATAGTTGTAGGAGCTTGTAAATGAAATTGACTTCGAAATACTTTTGCAAGCAAATGAGACTCGAGGTTTTGTCCGCCTCAGTGCTGAAATTTCATTAGCACATCTGTTCAAATACACCGACGGCAGTCTGCACCTTTTTAAAACGTCTTCGGTAACACTTGTGTCAGGATGCAGACATGTTGGTCACTGAAACAATACTTTTCACCTGACGCAATGGCTCGTATTTTCCGATAATCTTAAAATAATATTCAAGAAAGGGATTTCTGTCCATGCGTAGCATGGTAGACCTGCCGTATATACAGTATTCCTCTGTCCACAAAGTTCGGTGAAATTTCACAAAAGAGAGCAGTTTCGTCATAATGTTACAAAGCCATCGTAAAATTCGCTTTTCTTTGTTGTTTCATTTCAACAGCTTTTGACCAAACGGTGACGTTTTCCGTCCAAAAACGGTTTTAAACAAATTGCATATATCAGCCTCTTGCGTAATGTACACGTCAGCTCGACGCGCAACGATGTGTGGAGCGGGTACGACGAGTAACGCCACTCGCAACGCGCTAATCCGGGTTCACCACGACTCGGTCAGCGCCCTGGACTTCTGTAGTAGAATACGTCGCGTTGAAACCCTTCTTGTTGATTGTGTCGTCAGAATGGAAGCGGACGAGGAGAGAAGCTCCCGACGAAAACAGTGGGGGAGGTGCCTGAGTGCAACGAATTGCCGTCAGCAAGCTGCATTGCCACCATGTTACAACCCTGATTGACATATCCGTGTTCCGGAACTGGGCGGAAAGCCAATGTGCGGAGGACAAAGACACCACTTACCCCCACTAATTAACAAAAATACAGCGTTTGCAGGAAGAAAAATGTTTTGATGTTACTTGATTTGTAGTAACGTTGTAAAATTAAATTTTTCCTCCAAAAATTTTAGTCACACACTAAGTTTTTGCCTGCTTGCGCGTATGTTCTCGAAGAAGGTAGAGAATATACAGTAAGATTGCATCTAAAAGCGTAACTACTATGTCTATGAGCGTAACTCACGTGTTGTCCACAGAATCGGCCAAACCGCCTAGCTGAGTCTGAGGTTCCATCGTAGACTTCCACAAAATCGTAACTGCAGTCGCTTTCCTCTTCCACCTGTGACATCGAATTGGTTCAAGCATGCCAGAAACAGCAGCTGGAATTTCGACGGGACTTCGAATAACCTTACGTTAAATTGTCAGACACGGAAATTTGATCTAAATGCGGGCGTACGGTCGAAAATGGCGACAAGGGAAAATGTATGAAGCAGATGCCCGGTGTATAAGTTGCTTTTTCAAATATGTTTGCAGTAGATTTTCACGAAGCAACCCTTGGTTTTTGCCAGTCATGAGCGGCGAACACCCGCGAGGGAGTTTCTCAGAAAGCTTAAAGTTTTCCAAGAAAGGGGAATAAAAGAAAACAGAATAGAATCATCGGGAAAGAAGCCAGTCTATTAGGCTGTGCATGCAACTACGGAAATATCCACAGGAAATATATTCGAAAACACAATTGGCAACAAAACACTTGAAATGTAGCATCACGCTCAGTGAATATAACTACTGTAGTTTCGGCCATATGCATAAATCTTTTAGACCCAGGAATTCACCCAACCGTGCCTTTGCTTAAACACTCACGTAGCGTTAACAAGACGATTTCACGTAGGGTACTTACAGATATATCTGAAACAGTAGTGATCTGCTCTCGTAAAAAATAACTTCGGCATTAGGTCATCAAAACTTTTGTTTCAAATACTGGTAGTGCAAAATAACTGAGGAGAGCATAAGGTGCTCCAAGATTGTTCAAGTTAGAGATTATGCGTACAAAGCAAAGGTTCCATCAAATGTTTACGAGCTTGCTCCCTTGAGCGGCTCTGTATCATATTTTGATGCTTTTTAACTTGGAGCACTTCGCAAATATGACTGGAAGTGACAGATACTCTTTTGCTGTTCACGAAATTGTCCCAGGGAGAAAAAAACTGTCATGAAGCTCTATTTGCATCGCTCAAGAAACGAGATAGAGAGCGTGAGGTAAAGTGTCCTGAAAGATCAACAAAAGTCACGAAAAATATGATCAGTCCGTAAGCGACGCGTCCAAGTGCACTAAAATTGTTTGAGAGCAATTAGCCTAACAAACTACCTGCTTTGCCAAAACGAAATACACTACACTTTCTCGTTGCAGCATGTGCAGCTGGTGACCGCTCTTACTTTTTGCTTTCTGGAAACGCAATATTACGAGCCCAGGGTCGATTGGACTTCCGCAGTTATTTCGCTACAGCTACTTGAAAAGAAAAAAGTTGTACCTCGAATTCTGGGAGCAACAGCTCAACGCCGTGGTCTCCTTCCGCTGTTATGATCCAGTCGCATTCCCTCCCACTGAGGTAGTTCGTGTCTCCGTATCTCGGATGCGAGTAGAAATCCTGGGACCGCCTGCTGGGTTTCAAGTTTCCTCCGCAAACTGTGACAAAGGGCAAGTTTAAGGCTGTGTTAGTTTTAAACAACGTCTACTTAGAGCTGACATCTTATTTCGCGCCACCGCACAAATGGCGTGCAAAAAGGTTCCAAAATTTACGGCGAAGTTTCGAGAAAAAATTTGCTCATGCGGTTGTTTGTGGAGGCATTCGTCAGAATGCCTTGTGGATTAGCACGACGTATTATTCGGAATCACTTTCAAAATTCAACGTGTAAGTTCGCAATCAGCAAACCCGCCTAGAAACAAGAAACCAGAATCACGTCGTGCATCACGGTCCACCTGGTTACATTTTTACGGACGCCACTTCACGACTGTTGGAGGCTCGTTACATTTCTTTAAAACTAAAATGGGTTGTCTATTTGTGGTGGCTTTTTCGTTCAACCAATTTCAACGAGGCATTTGGTGTTGTTTTTGTTTGAAAGCGGTTTGTGAGAACCTGATACGCTTGCACTCCCTTGAGCGGCTCTTTATCATATTTTGATGCTTTTTGACTTGGAGCACTTCGCAAATATGACTGGAAGTGAGAGATATTCTTTTACTGTTCACGAAATTGTCCCAGGGAGAAAAAACTGTCATGAAGCTCTATTTGCATCGCTCAAGAAACGAGATAGAGAGCGTGAGGTAAAGTGTCCTGAAAGATCAACAAAAATCACGAAAAATATGATCAGTCCGTAAGTGACGCGTCCAAGTGTTCAACTAAAACCAGCTGCACTGGAAGCAAGATGGTTACAATCGATGGCCGGAAAAATACCCGAACAAGAGTAGAAACGTTGTCATTGTTTAAAACCCCTTGAGGACCGCAAAAGCCGATATATCGTCTTGGGACTATTTTCAGTCGTAACTCTCCAGCCGATAGACCTCGAGAGCTGTTCAAACCCTCCAAAGATGCGGGAAGTCTTCTAGATTCGATTAAAAAAAGTTGGGAAGTTTTGGATTTGAGGCTTTTGTGGGTTACGTCATAATAGGGGTAGGTTTAAATCTTTTGGCCCGCTTGATCTGTCCCTAAGTCTCAACCGCAAGAAGGAGCTTTGCGCTTCATTTCTTAAAAGAAACTACGCAAAAATCCGCATACTTGCAGCCCTTGATTGGCTTTCTAGCGTTTGTGGTCAGCAAGTTATGAAGAAAACACAAAATAAACAATTACGTAATTAATTTATCTCTAGAGGATTCGCTGTTCATTTAACGACAAGGTGTTCAGGAGGAAAATTCTCGAGACAGACGTTTTCGTGAACCTGTAGTGTGCGAAGCGGCAAAGCCGCGCTTTTGCACCGAAGCGTCGGAAAAGAACTTGACAAACATCTGGTTGCTGCTTGAAGTGATGGCGTCTGGTTTTCTGCTGCCGCAAAACCGCCCTAAGATGGCAGCAGAGGAGTCGGAGCCATCATAAACCTCCAAATGGTCGTACGCGCAGTCCTGCTGACTTTCCAATTCGAATTCATTGAACACCTAGAAAAATAGTCGGAAGAAACGGAGTTGGTGGATTACGCGATGCGGTGACGGTGGTGCGAAAAGCATGACGACCACGTCGTTTTTCGGCGCAGCAATTCGCAACGCGGTAGTTAATCAAATCGGCAACCCAGCGACACCATATTTTTGAACCAGAACTATTCAGCTTCGAAGAAGAATGGCAGTTTGATGGCGAGTCATTACATAGTTGTTCCACAGCCAAACCGCTGTTGTCGATTTGATATGTTGTTTAGCGGTCAAATGGGCGAATCGACATATTGCACAATCGCCATGTCATCTGCATTATGTATCGCTGGATTGGATCTCAACGAGCTGTCGGTAAACCAGGGGTCTCAAACTCAAATTGCTGTGAGGGCCAAATGAAGACATGTGAGGTAACACGAGGGCCGCATTATGATGCTGGCGCTACAATGGCTGTACCTGAAACTTACTAGAAACAGCTTGTCTATCTTATGTCCTGCGAAAGGTTACAGGCATGTCATTTCTAGCCCTATGCAGTCCCGTCGCCACGGGGGGCTTCGGTGGTCTTAGCCCCCCAAATTGAAACATGAAACACTATGAAGCAATGGAGTTTTTGTCAATTTTTTGTGTCAAGCCCCCCCGCCACAAACGCAAAGCCCCACCGCAGAAACGCAAAGGCCCCTTATTGAAAACTTTCTGGCGACGGTTCTGGCCCTCTGTACCTTTGTTTAAAAAGAACTTGCTCACTCGCTTGCCGATAAACACCGTTGAATATACTAAATAACTTAAACGTTAAGTATTCAAAAATTCCCAAAAAGAACCGCGGGCCGCGTGTTTGAGCCCCCTGCGTTAAACGGTCGACGGAACCGCATCATACAAACGGTGCATGGAACCACACCATAAAAACGTTGCATCGAACCACATCATACAAACGGTGCACGGAACCGCATGATACATATTAGCAAAACTGGCAACTACGGGCGGAAACCAGTTTTTAGGTTGTGAGTAAGATCATCGGGAAAAAGTTTTTGGCCGGTTTCGCTTGTCCGCCGAAGCGTTAAGTGAATCTCAACATTTTTCACGAGCTCTCAATTGTGACCAAGAACGGATGCAACAACCGAACCTGACAAGGCTAGGGCACCTGAAAATAATAATTGCACTTAATTAAGTAAATTAAAATGGTCCCCTTCCTTCTCTGCAATCCGGCCGCAGGGCAGCCACGGTCAAATGAATGCTCTGCAGAAATCTCCTTCAGAACAAACAGATCGTTCAGGCTCAGTAGTGGTGACTTCAGCTGCAACTGTGTTTGTGCTCCATTGATGAAGGCACGAATCGGTGCAGAATAGAGATTTTAAAATTTGACCCGGGAAAGCTTGTTTAGCGGAATTGCTATCTGCAAAACTAGAATCAACGCCTACCAGTTTAACTCGATGTCCAGCGCTGGTCGACAGATGCCAGGTGCATTCCTTCCTGCTCGGGTATTTGTTTGGCCAGTTCGGACTGTTCAGTTCACCGACGTGCGATGTTATGCGGTGTTCGCAACCAGCTGAACAAACGTGCCAGAAAATTCGATTAGGACGCTGCCAGCAAAAGACGCTTGGGCCAAACGGTCAAGAGCATCGACGCAACAGGTAAAGACAAATTATCAAGGTGCCTTCGCCCTCCGCAAATTCGGCACGATCTTGTTTCTAGCTAGTTTTGTATTTTCACTGGTTGTCGAAAATGTATCAAGTCTTGCCCACTCCATCGAAATGATTTTATCGCTTCTAAAGTTTTAGGTTGATTGCATCCTTGGTGAAGAACTTGTGCTGAGTTCTACGACAAACTTCCTTGCTGTAGCAGTATTTAACTAAGGTGTTGTTGCTCACAGATACAGTGTTGGTTTCGCAGTTTTCAGAAAGCAGGGTGTTTACACAGTGACAGATACAGGCAAACTTGTCTTGAATTTATGGCAAAAAGTAAAAAATAACCCAGAACAAGAGGAAATAGGCATGACGGTAATGGTAATGGTTTATTGTTTCATATGACTCAGCCAATAAGCAGAAGCACCATAAAAGCCATCGCATGCAGTAAACCAACCATTAGTGAACATTAGAGCAAATGAGAATACTATGGCACAATAGCTGATCAGTGTAAACAAAGAGGGGCGCTGTGTCACATAGGATTGGCGAAAGACCGTGGCGGTCATCTGGTCAACCA
>Ga0210059_1010390_pt1 | contig 14395 bp, 12 predicted proteins | sample Ectturendosymbi2_FD_188042 | JGI IMG/M metagenome (GOLD analysis project Ga0210059, IMG submission 188042) | Ecteinascidia turbinata endosymbiont from Florida, USA - Sample 2 (SPAdes) (version 2) | ecosystem: Host-associated > Tunicates > Ascidians > Unclassified | place: Key West, Florida... | reverse complement strand
TCAATGTTTAGTCCCGTGGTACGCATACTTTTTAGACAAACGAAATGAACAGTGTCATCACCGGAAAGTTGTGTCTTCCACAAGGACAACTTCAACTTAAATGCAACCTATGGTGTCGTGATACTGAGTGACAAGTCTTTTGCAGCCTTGCAACATTTTGTTCAGATTATTCAAGTGCTGCGAAATATCCACCATAAAGGCAAGGTTTTGCATCTATTGTGAGATGAAATTCTAACACTGGCTTGCATTTTTTTTATGAAGTTTTCAATTTCCTCACGTAAATAAAAAAACGCTTTAGCACGGCACCTCGGCTTAGCCATCTTAAACTTTACGTAGCACATTTCAATTAGAGTTGTACCTAGAACTCCGAAGGTTTCGAAATCGACATCGCTGGAGCTCAAGGTATGTTTTTTCCCGGAGTTCTAGTGTTGAACTTTATCAACAGTAGTTGAACTTTTCAACAGTAGTTGAACTACCGAAGGTCTTTATTTTAGTGTTGAAAAATATTTTCTTGGTGAAGTTACTAAGAACGTATTAACAACCAAAATAAACTTGGCGAGTTTAACAGTTGAAGACGAGAGCCTCGGGCAATAGTTGAGAAATTCGAAACACTAAAGTAGACATTCGCTGTCAACACTTCGAGTACGAGAGCCAGAAACGTCTCGTCGCTTTAGAGCGCGCCTGTTCCCGATGTATTTATATCCGATTGTCTGCAGCATGTCTGACTGAAAATAGAATGTCCAGTGGAAACATGGACAGACTACAAATAAGCGCGACTCATGGTCAATCGCATATAGCAACGGCTTTAAACGAAACACCCCTTGCATCGGTGACAACTTTTTGTTTCCGCAAAGAAAAATAGATATGTCAGATCAGACTGCAATAAGGTTTACCTTTGCTTTTTGTTTTTTTACTTTTTCTTTTTTGTCTTGACTGCTCCGAAATGACAAAAATGTTGGAAATTGTCGTTCGGCAAAGCAAAAAGTGGACGGCATAGCATCCTGTGATGATGGGTCAAAGTACGATTGGTGCAAAAACGTAGAAACGTCATGAAATGAACCACGAATTCGATAGAAGTGTCTTCGCCTTTAGCAAGACTCTTACTTGCCGCCATCTTTGTGGCCTTTAACTATGAAAAATAGATACGCTTGCAAGTTTTAATCGTCGCAGAAGAATGAAAGCAGAAAGCAGGCAGATTCATCAGAAGCTTGCCGCAAGGCTAAAGTTTGTTTGCTGTCATCCCCGAAAGTAGAACATACTTGGAAAAGAATCTAATCCTCACCAAAAAAAAACTTTCAAAATGCACAAGAAAAGGATATTGACCATAGACAAATTTTCAATAATTGCTCAAGCGCGCACTATGCTCGTTTCGCTTTGTGGTATTCGTGTTTTCTTGGCCAGCGAAGCAAAACTTTTGATATTTCGCCAAAAAATTGCAGTGACGGAATTGCCAGTGACGAACGATGTCTGGTATTTTTGATGAAAACTGCTCTTATTCTGCACCTCACAAAAATACCTTGATTTTCCTTCCGTTGTACTTCAAACTCCAAATGAAATGTTGATAAGATGTCTCTAGAGGCGTTAACCTTTGGCATGCGTCGCCGTAACTTTAACTTTGTCTTTTGTCTGGAAGTTAAAGTATTGCGGAGCAGTAGTGCAAACTGTAATGGTGGATGAACCCCAAAGGACACCACCCATGTATCGCCCAAAATGAGTTCCGCCATCTCCATTTAAAATCAAGAACACTTTACAGAGAGCCTTGCCGTGGTCATCAACCCTATCGCCATTGTCACATTGTCACGCACCCGTCACGTGCCTTTTCCGCAGAACCCCGGTGGGACCACCTGAGCGTGGAAACCACACACCAAGTAGAAAGTGACAAAAAATCTGACTTTCGCTGCGTTGCTTTGCAATGTTTGTTTCTTACTTATAACTGCGCTTTGATATATTACTCACGTAAGCACTTAATGTTCGCTTACAGTGAACACACTCGAACGCATATCATTTTTCAGAAGTTGCGCTATTTATACATCGCTGGCAGGTCCACTGCAGACGTGCTCACCCCGCGTGACAACCTTCGGCCAGCGCCAGCTTCTCTTGTGACATCATCATGTTTTCTATTGCATTAACTTTTGGCAGAATCACAACATTTGAGAAGATGTTGCATCGTTTTGATAAGCTTTAAATGCGTTTCTTTCAGACAGTTCCGCTCAGCAGACAACTGCCAGAATGCATCCAATCTGAACAAGACCAAGGGCAGACTTTTGAAGCCATGCTGCTAATTTTCTCTTCATGCGATACGGAAATTTGGTAATGGGTGCCGGTGCGTTTTTGTGATGCTGGTTAGACCACCAGTCCTCATAAAGCTTTGCTTCATGGATGTTGATGGAGGGGAGTGACTGTCATTTAAAGCTACGGTGAAATCAGCTGAAGGTGCAAAAATCAAATATTCAAACTTTGCATAAAACAAACAGCAAGTTTGTTTTTTTGTAAGTGTACTCAAATTTTTAAAACCACAAGAGGCGCATATGTTTTCCTGCTGTGAAAGACCACCGGCAGCAGTAGAAAATCCCAGTTGCTATGTACAATGAAGAACCCCAACTGATGATGGTTAACTATTGTAATATAGCTACAATAGCTGAAAAGATCTCGTATTTCGTCATATTTAGAAACAATACAAAGTCAAGTTGCAATATTTTGTTGCGGGAAACACTGCACATATATTATGCTGACCTCACCAGTTGGTTACACGAAGCATGGGTTACATCATCAGGACTGGGGCAAAACTTAAAATTCCTGCAAAATTTGCTGCCAGGGTAAACAAAAACAAGCTTGTTGTGGCGGCACTGAAGCAAAAAAGCTTTCGAACCAAGCGTTAACTTGGCGTGTAATTCATGCGAGCAACTACTATATGTGTGAGCGTAACAAACCGAGCTACACAGGAGCAGGAGACTTTTTTCTGAGCAAAATTTACTTTTTTCCAACAACATCTAATTTATTTTAACAAAAGTACAAAGTTTGTTCAAAAATTGTAATTATATATTGCTGGAATATCGGTCATGACATTTTTCCAGCACCTTTCATTTTTTACCTTGTTGATAACATGGTACCCGACAACTGCAATATTTTGGCCAACAAACATATAAACAACCTGAATCACATTTTAAATTTGGCACAAGGCTTTGTTTGTGCATTGAGAACTTTATAAAAACGTTGGCCACACGTTTCGCGTTGGAACGTTTTGTTCTTGTCCTGAGAGCTGACCTCCCACTCCCCAGCTGACCTCCCACTCCCCAGCTGGTATGCCATGTAGCAAATCTAACTTATGCGAAGTAACTCTGTGTTTGCTTCAGAATCTCCAAATATAATTTGCCACTGATTACTGGAAGTCTTTTGTGGTTGTAGGAGTAAAACGAAAACTACAGAAAAGGGTTTAAAACGCAGTTGTTGCCCATCAACACAGCAGTCAAATTATTTGAAAAAAAATTAGAGTGACAATGGTTCACAACATTTGTGTGGCAAACGAAAAAGAACAAAGCATGAGAAAGAGCAGACAAAAAAAATATCATTTGGATCCGTTTTTGTAACCCTCATAATTTTAAAGATAAATTTTGCATACATATCAAAACACACGCATCACAAGTCTTGAAAAGAAATCCTTGAAACTAGAAACCAACTTTTGCTTAAAAAGAGATTTCTCAGTGGTCTGCACTTTTCTCATCTCCCAAATAAGCAATCCTCCAAATCAGCTCTTTTACTTCATGGATACACTAAGTTTTGGTGGACACGGGAAATCAAAACCAACGAAGTTAAGAATTAAAGACTAGCAGCTTGAAAATAAGTTTGCTTGTTTGAAGATTTAAAGAAGATAATCAACTCAAGCTATGCAGTCCCCAGTTCTGCTTAGTCCTTATAACACTAATCCAAATTCTCAGCAAAGGCAACTTATAATGAGATTGGCAGATGCTTATCGCTAAACAGACGCACATCAATCACTGAGCAGATTATCTAAAGCACATTCATTTCATGCCGTCAGTCAAACACTGTTTAGTACTTAGTTAAACAAACAAGATGGACGAAGCAATTTAGCAACCGAGGCAGTCGAGCATGTCCTCCCGGCTCTAGCTCTCAGCTGTCCGTTAGTGGAGGATAACGAAAGGTTTAAAAAAGTCAAAAGTAAGACTGCAACGTAGTTAAGGGATTTGTTGTACAAACGTCTACCTTGCATTCTGGCATAATTGCCGAAAACTGCAATAATTTTATCCAAAAATCATACCTTCAGAGCAATACCACCATTGAAACCTACAATGTTTGTATCTGCACATACAGTTATTCTTCAAGAGAATAAGCTGACTGCTTCTGCAACGGTTTCAACCTCAGGTTTTGTTTTTTTACATCTTATTAAATTTCCAGTCTTGAGGAAATTTTCAAGCACCGTGTGCCCAAGAACAAAAGAAACCGTTACTGAGGTACTCAGCGGGTTTCACACATGATTAATTTTCACTTAAACCCACTGGACTGTGACATCATTGGCCCTCTCATAGCTGACCTGCTCACACTTCCAGTAGCATTTGCGTTCATTGATGCCCTTGTGCACCTGATGACCCACTCATCTCATTCATGGTTGCTTAAACTTGTTCAAATACTTGTTGCTCATCTTTGTTTTATTTTCCTGCACCCCTACCTGAAAAACCTTAAACCACAGTTCTTTGCACACCTGAAGAAGCAAATTTATTCGTACCGCTTATACCTATACGGCATAAACGATTTTTGATGAAGAAAATATTTCATTTATCCTCTTAAATGGAGAACAGTTGTTTGCAAAACTTTGTCCTTAAAAGTAAGTTGTGGGCAAAGAAAGAAACCTGGAAGTTCTGCGGAAGCCGCGCGAGAAACAAAAAGCAAGAATGACGTCATGTCGCGTGCTTGCGCTTCTTTAATGAAGTTTGCTGACGATGAAAATAATTTTTTTCCAAACTTTTCGCATGGTTTCATTATATAATTGATTTTCGATCTGTTGTTTGTCATAAGTTGGAACTTTTCCACAGATCGGTCACAAAGTCTGTCTGCAATATCTGAAGCAAGTATTAAAATTGCGCCGGTGAAGCGTATCTGTCAAAAACGCTCAATTCGTCAACGATACCACATCAATGCTCGGCTGTTCCTTAGCACTTCATTATTCCCAACTGTTGCTAGACGAAAGCATGAGATACTAAAGTTTGTGCAAAGATTCAACAAAATTCTGACCATGCGGCGACCAAGCCTTACTCGGGATGATGGCTGCGGTGGGGGTGAGCTCTTGGCTGGGTTTTATCGGCACGGAAGTTGGCGGAAGTTGTCGCTTAAACGCCCATCACTGCCATAAAACATAAAAGTTTTGTTTGCAAGACTCGAGGTTAACTAACGAGTTAATAATTGGGAGGGCATGTGAGGTTGATTCTGTTGTTGCGGCAATGCAAGAAGTGTTGATATTGGTTTGTAATAAAAGCTAAGTCGAAGCTGAAGGTACGTTTGATTTTTTTATCACAATACTTCCACTGAAGGGCAGCAACGCTAATATTATCAGTGTCAAGCGGTGGTGAACCTTATTTCAGAGGCTAAGTCGCTTGGCGTTTCGATAATTGTATGGAAGACTTGAGTGTGTTGAGATTGAATCTCGGTTTCAATCACAATGTTGTACTTACACAATACACCCAGTACATTCCAGCCTAACCCTTTTTACATGATTTCCCCCACATAAGGTCCTTATTCGGATTTAAAGGTGAAGTTCATTAACATTTTATAGCCGCGTCTCTCTGCCAGAGTGAAACCACAAAAATTATGAGTTTCCTGCAAGCAAAAAGATCCAAAATTCGCACCACATTCTTCTATCAAAAAACGTCTTCGACACACCTGTGAGTCACAAGCATCCCTGAGAGTCGCCTGCTCAAAAATTTATTTACTTTATTTTCATTTTGCCGCCATTGCCGCAGTGAAATTCATGAGTCGCAGATTCATAAATTATGTGTCTCTATAAGTCAGTTCAAACGAATAAAAGTTATTTTCATCCAATTATTGTTATTTTAAACAAATCGTCAACAGCTTGAAATAATCCCACCGCTTGTTCCAGATGTTACTGGCATAGTGTGGGATTTCTACGACAAACCAGGGATAGTCTGCAGCGGCAGATCTCTCTCAGCTCTAAATCCCCGATGCGCAGTTGAGCATCAAAGCAGTGAGCCAGAAAAATATTTGGCAGACATACAAAAGCCTAGTGATCGTAAGAGTTGTTAAGCAATAGCTTGCTGACCCTTGTTCGTACTCAGCGTTATCATCTCACACACCTCAGGAAAGTTGTTATTTTAACAAATCCTAGCAGCTGATCCGCATTAAGGAACCCCAGTCTTGACCTGCACTATGAAAACAGACATTCCTGAACAACTAGCTCTTTTGTTTGTGCGAAGAACTCATTTTGAGCACATCGTACAGCGCGTGAAGTCACACGCGAACAAACAAACCCGCGAAAGTTCGGTTTACTGTCAAATTAAAGCTGTTGTATTTAAGGCCTTTTGCTCAACAATCAAAATTAGTGTAAAAAAAACTAGTTGCTACGAAAAGCTTACTAGCAAACAATTACAAGCAATCGAAATATTGACGCGAATACCAGGTCATAAAAGTGTCTAAAAACTTTTAGATTTTTCATGTGTTGCAACCAGGGGCCGTAGTTGCGTTCCATCAATAATGTTTACAACAATGCTGGTACAAAGTTGCAACAGAGGAATCATCTTTGCAGCCAACCATGAACTTGCGATTACACCTTTGAACAAAACGGGTGTGGACCAAAGTACTAGCCGCAAAAATTTGTTTGCGGTATGCCTTTTTCGTTTCCAATCAACTGTTGTTTGCATGTTATTACGTCCCAATGTTCTGAACTAAGTCAACTTTGCTTCAGTAGTTGAAGCGGCGCTACGATTGAAACACCTGATTTTCCCAATTTTGGTGTTTTATTCGCCGACCGGCAACACTATCATTGCTTCAGATGATACCTTGTGTTATATAAAAGAAAGAACTCTTCGGTTAAAACAAAACGTTTTTGCTTTGAGCCAGCGTTTCTGCAATATGCAAATTGTACCTGTCCTCGTCAAGGCAAAAAACTAGTGATGACAGCAGCAGGCAAATTGCTTCCGACCTTCTCGGTGTTTCAGTTTACAAAAACTCCCAACAATGACCTGCATTTGAACTTTCGTTCAGAACACCCTTTGCAGCGCATGCCTTTCTGTCGTCACTGCGCTGTGCAATCGAGCTGCAGCTTGTGTTGAAGATCAAGTAGTAGAACAAACGCGCATAAGATCTGCTTTGAGGCTTAATGATTATTATCCTGATTGGGTTGCCAGATGCGTTTTGTAAAAATACCGGCCATTTTGATTTGTCAACAGTGCCAGATCTACGCTGTCGTATTTCGCAAGCGGCACAATCTGCAGTAGTTCTTTTTGAAGTTACGACAAATTATTTATTTACAAAATACCGGCTTCAGGCACTGATTTTCAAAATACCGGCCTTTCATCGGCCTCTGCTAAATTAGCAGTAAAATACCGGCAAGGCAAGTGAAATACCGGCCATCTGGCAACCCTAATCCTGATTGAGCTTTTCGTCCAGGCATCAAACGTAATGAAACATCTCAGATTGTAACGAACGTATTTGCTGTTGTTCCCTAATTTCGAAGTCTTACAGAAAAGCTAAAACGCTGTTTATCATCCCACAAGATAAAAACGTTTGTGAAAGCAGTACCAAAAAAATTGGCGACGTTCTTATGGGCTGTCAAAGATCCTGTTCATCCGAAGCAGTGCTCAGGTGCAACCTGCCGCACTCACTGCAAAGGTTGCGACTTAACGCCATACAAGAGAGAAGAAACGTGAAGTTTCGAGGTCTGGCGAGAGGAGCATTCGCTAGTCAGACGAACCGAACGATGTTTTGACAAAATGGAACTGACGCAGCGCTCTTTTGATAACGATCACCGAATGAATTAAATCTGAAATTTTCGAGTGGCAAACTGACTTCCGGAAACGGCGTTTTCTTGAATCGTTTCATATAAAAACCTTAACGGACTCACTATGAATGAAAAGATCACATATCTTGTTTCATGGATTCACAACGCTCTGAGTAGTAAATAAGAATTTGTCTAATTTCAACATGTTTTTCACAAGTATTTTCGCTCCCGCGAAATATTGAAGCTGTTAGCGAAGCAAACATCAGTTTCAACCAAGCACTGACGACGTTTGAAAACATTCTGATCCATGTCGCGATTGGAAAAAGTTTCACTCGATAACTTAAGTTGTGGCCAGCTGTTTAACGCAACTTCCAAACTCTGTTGCTCCACCAATCTCTTGTAGCTAAGTTCAAACTGTCAGTTGGTTGTCAATAAAACTGCGCCAATGCGACGCACAATTGTCACTGGCAAATTTCCGTTCGCAACTGACCAAAAATGCATATCGGGCAATCACAGAATTGCTTCTCATCTGACGTGGTGTTTTATACTTAATGGCAACATTGCGAGGACAACAACATAAGCAACTGAGTTGGATTTCTTCCCATCAACTGATGAAAACAGTCAAAGCGTTTGTGTGCTGCATTAAAGTCAGTGTTAATGCTCCACGAGCTTATTCGTGCACATTAACTCACGGCAATGGAATGCGTGGAAAAAGGTTTTGCAACACGAAATGTTGGAGGAAAGTTAAAGAATTTTCTACAAATTGACAAAGTTATTTTCCTGTGAAAAGGGTCGGGACTAAGCTTGGATCCTGCAGTTGTCGGCCACTGCCAAACAGTTGTTCTACACTGAATTTAAATACAGTAAACAGCAGACACTAAACTCCCCAAAGGAGAGGTTTATAAGCAATGCGCTCTGCGCTGCTATGTAACTTGTATTTATAAGATTTAATAGTTTTTCTATCAGTATAACTACATTAGTGCACTGTCATTTTTGCCAGAGAGAAACAATTTTTACTGCGTAAATATATTTCTATGGCCAGGGAAAAAAACGCATCAAAACTCACTTTTATGACAAATTGAATCACAACTTTTTTCCGCTTCACTAATTTAAGAAAATGTAGGTTCATTATAAATCATTTCGAAATCTGCTACATCTGATTTTCAAGTCGCAGAACAGGAATCAAACTTCTAACCTTTGGCACGACGAGGACGAGAACGATGGCAGAAGGAATCAGAGTGCACACAATCACACAGATGTTGAAGCAATCAGCATTCAGAAAACGTTGCGCTATGTAATCCATCACCTTCTGCAGTAATATTACAAATTGTGAAAAAAAATTACGAAAAAAAAATTGTAAACGTCTGCCTTATTTTAGAATCATAACAAAAAAGCGACTGTTATAATAATTTCTTAGACCTACGAATCGCTCCAAGGCAGGGTTTCTCAAGCGGGGTCCTCGGCCCCACTTGGGGGTCACGAGCAGAGGCCTTCTCTAGTAGCTTTGCCGTGATATTGCATAACCCAAGTGTCACGATATATTAAGTATTCGTCAGTTAAACTTAGAATGGGGCCACGGCTCATAAAAGTTTGAGAACCACTGCTCCAAGGCTTGGCCGAACGTAGGAAGTTTGCTTAAATTTTTGGCACATTTTGATATTCGCGTAAATCGAGGTTTCCAATCATTGATAGTGGTTTGGTGAATTGCTCCCCTTTTTCTAAAAATACGAGTGACAACAGCTTGACTGACAGATTCAAAATCTTCTTTTGTAGCATAGTTTGCCAAGGAACGTCTATTTAGTTTTTACAGTAAAGCTAGTTGCAAACTAACGTTGATATATATTTTCAAAAACAAACTTCGTTACAAGCGTACGAAAATGATAAAAACTATTTTTTGAAATTTTGAAGACCTCTTTCAAATGCCAAACACCGGTAAACAATCTTTCTTCGACAACAAACAAATTTCACTTCCTCTAGCGTATACAGGTTATCTTGAATGCTCAACATTAGTTAATATTATTGTTGTATCTGTAGTCGATGACGCTGTGGTGAATGGGAATGTAGGCCTTATTGTAGGAACACCCCTGCTCAAGCAACCGTGAGTCGCGCAGGTGCAGTTTTTTTAATTTAATGCACTTAAGAAAACGTTGGAAATCTGTTCTTTCACGACTTTTCCTTACGTTTTGGGACAAATCGAATGGTGCATAAGTTTTATCATCAGGTAACTACGGGTTGTTAGTACACCCCAATGGGTCTTTCAAGACCCCAATGTTACCTTACGTATTAATCGTGCAAGACCCATTTCTACATATGGTTTCCAGATATGCTTCTCTGCTGGACTTTCTGTAAAGCCTGCTTACCTGAAGTATTACATTTGCTTATAGTCAGTGATTTGCGATACACTGATGTTTTTGTTTTTTACAGTTTTTAGACGCTTGGTTGGACTTCAGACAACCTGGGTCTAAATTGATGCTAGTTTGAAAGTAAAATTAAAACAAAATGTGTTTTTCGCTGTGCACAAAATTTTTGTGTGAAAATGAGTAAAAGTTCTTGAAGGGAAGTCAAAACGAGTTTGACCGAACCTTACGTAGGTCACGTGTCTGAGGAAAACGTAATCTACAGTAATTTCGGGTTACGCCAGATCCACAGCTACCAGGTGCGTCACACGCACTAAATGTTACCTGAGCAGTTTTTTGGCGAAAGTCAGCGACTTCGATCCATTGTTTCAACAGTTTAAGAAAACTACTATAATTTGTCAAGTAGAACCGTTTGCCATAAATTAAATGTTTTTCATAACATATTCCTTGCAACGGTGCATTCAAATCTAATCATTATTATCTGATAAACGTTGCAAAACAGCCGACGGTTAATAAACAGCACACAAACTTCCATGGTAGACAACAAAGCACCATGTAAGGATTTCTTGCACCAAAGTTTGCCAGACGTTTTATGTTTAAGATCGAGTTTAACTACATTTGCATGCAAGCTACTTAATTACTACGTGATACACCACAGGCACTGCTTATTTTACGATATCAAGCACTTAAACGAACGCATAGTACCTGGCACTTCGTTTTCTGTCGAAAACCACTTGTTTTATTCGGTCCATCGTTGTGATTATTCATGGCCAAGAAACAATTTGACTTTAGCAGATCAAAATAACAGAAATTATATTTATTCCACTAATCTAAAAAAAGAGAAGTTGTAAACAAACATAACAGATTAAGGGGATTATGCCTATTACCGAAGCGACGTCCAAGGCAATGATGCTGAAAAAAATATTTTCCACTCAAATCAATCGGTTGAAAAAGGATATATGGTCCCATTAAGCTGAAACACTACAAGACCAGCGATTTTCTTATCCTGATAATAATGACAGTCTGTTTCTAAATCTTTATGGTTCCAACAGTAATTTTTCATATTCAGCAATCACTAGGACTCACTGAACAATGCTATTCGCAATCCTGACTTCGTGAACGATGTTTCCACCTGACTTGTTGCGCGCATTGTACCTGATGCACAGTGCTGCAGACATAACAAATAACAGTAGATCACTGTTCAATCTTCCCGTCTCGAAGACACACACATTTTTACTAATCTACATATGCTGAAAAGAATTGTCGTCGAGAGAAGCTTTCGTTGAAGTTCATAACGGAGTGAGACTCACTTAAACAAGGTAATTACTTTCCTGGTTTTAAAACTCTGTTGCCAAATGTAATTTCAATCGAATGCTGCTGCAAGGGAGGGAGAGAGTTTTCACCAACTTTGCTACAAACGTTCGTTACAAAAGTTAGCAACAAAAATGTGGTGTGAAACCTCACTACTCGTTTTCGCCCAGCGTGGCTCCAGCATGCGGCCCCACCTTCATTAGCCCTTGATAATTCCGATTCCTTTTCTGTTTCAAAACAAAATTATCTGCCCAGCGAGGCAGAAAAGGAAAACGTAAGGTTCCGATCCTTCGCTAAGTAGCGAAGCGCCAACAATTAGCTTTGAGGAGTCAAGTGCATTACGACTTATGAGCACAAAGCAGATTCTTGCAGAGCATGATGCTTTTCAAGCAATCAGCATCAAAAGGTGGTAAAAGTTTTAATCGCAGACGTCAGAAAAAATGCTTACGATGGAGCGACATACTATTGTCAAAAAGCAACACCTTCTTTGGTCCTTAGTGATAGCAAACTTTTTTAAACACCAAAGGTTTCTCTCAAGAAACATGAATCTAACCTTTGTTGAAACTTGCACAACAATATTAGGAAAGTTTTCCTTGCTTAGCAACTTCAATGAAGTCTTGAATCTTGTTTCATCATATAAACTATCAAAAAAATTGTAAGGTCTATAAATATGAGCAGTAATCAGAAACTTACGAGATTCAAATTTCAAACCACGGCAAATCGATAAAAGCAACTATTGTACGTCTTTGCGGTTGACAACGTATTCCTTGTTTTAACAAACACTTAAAATCGAGAAATCAAATCAAAATGCTTGAACAATAATATCTGCTTGGTTTACTGAGATGATGCAAGTGTCCTGTCGCTTTTCACAACAATTTTCAAAATATCCGCTTCCCGCAAAAGTTCTTTGTTTTTTACCGCTTCACCATCAACTCGCACTAGTTCAACTTTGTTGTTTACTGAAAGTTCTTCGCAAACACAGTTCGCCGAGGCAGCTACGAGCGACATCGACGTTATGCGCCTGATTTGCCGCCCGCTAATTAAAACCTGTTTTTTTGTCTCCGAAGCATTTATTTCGTAGCAGCAGACACAGCACACTTTTCGATCTCCTCACTGAACTTACTAAACTTCGCTAAAAATCTTAAACGCTACAACTTAGCATGGAGTAACAAGTTTTCGTACTCCAGACAGTAGCAGCAGGGTATTCCAGCGTACTCAGCCTTTTTCCACTGAACAGTTCAAGTAGATTTTGTTCCAGGCCTGCGCGGACGTTTCCGAAAAAATGGAACTTTTTTCAGGCATTGCACTTTGGCGCGAATGGTTCACGGTGAACGAAATTAACCAAAGTGCAGTCGACCGAGTTGGTCAGCCAGTGCTGTTTGCGGCAGTGGGGCCGATGATTGGTTTGTGAAAATTGTCTTCATTACTTACAAATTTCCTCCCTGAAAAAGACCATAAAACGGTATTTTCTTTTCAGTATCACAACCGTTGCAACAAAAACAGGAGGTGATTTTCACACCCGCAACTCGATTACACATAACTGAGAGTTTTAACACTTGTTCTCCCATAAAGTCACTTAGCTGATTGAAATTCTAAAAATTTGTGTTGTTCAGTGATTCGCGAACAGGCGCAGATTTATCATCAGGACTAAGTTGATTTAAGCCTACGGCTCCCGAATCTTTAAAGCCCCAAACTCCCAAGTCGTGGCGAATCAATTAATTTTGCAACAGATTTTCAAGTACGTATGTTTCCGAACTTTTCCCATATAGTTTTTTAACCAGGGCCCATAACACAAGAAGTTAGCAGAAGAATCTACTTCAAAAAAAAATATACGCTGAAGCGCAATGCTGGGCATACGTGCGTGGTTCGCATTGGTGTTTCCGTTTGTTACGGAATTAAATACACACATTTGTATGCATGCAATGCGTGTTTTTTCGCTCATAGAGTTCTACAGGTTAATCACGTGAGCTTTCTTGCCGGATATAGGTCAGTTACATGGCAAAGAAAAGACTTCGGGGTCTTTCAAATGTAGAATCGTGCTTATGAAAGCGGTTCACTTAAACGGCAGAAAGCTGCTGTCAAAGCGAATGCACGACGTGGTTCTTTGCAAGACAAAACAAATTAATCAATATTTCATTACGGCAGAAGACAGAAGCAACTCCAGGTGCTAGTGAGAATGCAAAAGATAAACAAGTTACCATCGGAGTGGGTCAGTCAACCGCAGTGGTTTTCAACCTTTCATGGTTTGTACCCCTTCCAAAGACTAGCAACAGTTGTGGCCTCTAGCGCACGGAGGGGGGCACTGTGCCATGCCTCCCCTCAGACCCTAAAAATAAAAAAATGTATAAACAGTATTCGGCAGTGGCGTAACTAAGGAGGGGAAAGGGCCTCAATTTAAAATAAACTGACCTTGTTTTCTGGTCACTGATATACGCACTACGCAAATTTTTTATGACTACTGTACGTTTCCTCTGCTTGATTTTCATTTTACGATTTCATACTTTCACTGACAAAATTGCTTCACACGTGGCTGTTAAGTAACTTAACACAGGTAACAATCAACACCAGAAAAAAGCTTCGGCTGGCGTGAGATTTGAGCCCACAAACTTCAATAAGCGTCTTCGATAAGCGATACATGTCTAAAACTTATAATATCCAAGCACGCATATAGGTTTATTTCATGAGCCTCAGACAACAAAAGTTCAGTTTTCTGCCTCACTGGTTTATAAGTCTCGTAAAGGCATTATATTAAAACTTGCTT
>Ga0210059_1010389_pt1 | contig 14396 bp, 11 predicted proteins | sample Ectturendosymbi2_FD_188042 | JGI IMG/M metagenome (GOLD analysis project Ga0210059, IMG submission 188042) | Ecteinascidia turbinata endosymbiont from Florida, USA - Sample 2 (SPAdes) (version 2) | ecosystem: Host-associated > Tunicates > Ascidians > Unclassified | place: Key West, Florida... | reverse complement strand
ATTCAAGTATCTGAGTGTAAGTTTACAACGTTTTTCCATGGGATCCTCCCCCAGATCCTTTCCGGAAAAGTCATGCCTTGACACACTAAACATTGTTGGAGTAAAATCAATTTTTTGGTTTTGTTAAAGGGCAAATGAAACAAAAAAGGTTAAAAACCACTGTTCTACTCATTTGCTTTAAGCAATCTCGTTATTTTCACACTGCTGAAATTTCAATGACAGCACAAGCAAATCCTAGAGTTTTGCAAAAATAGTTTGATTTTGCGCTGATTCAGCTTTTTAAGATATACATTTTATAATAAGCATCACGTTGCTCGAAAAATGAAAAATAAGTTCATCACTACACTGTTTGGTAAATTTCGAAATTACTCTCGATGATAATCAGTTTTTTGCTGTTGTGATGTCGCGTCACACCGTATCAATAGAAAGTCACGTAAACATAATAAGTGTAATGCTAGCAATGACAAGGAACCAGATCGATGGGGGAACATCTATTACAGGTGTGACCAACAGCGTTTGTCTAGCCGCATGCGGCTGTTTGCCCGGTTTCATGTAGCTCTTACGTAAATACCGTATTTACTCGTGTATATGTCGCAAAATGTTGCACCAAGTGATCACCATGAAAGTCTGAGTGCAACTTACACACCCATTGCGTGGAAGCGTGATTGTTGGCTTGTGCAAACACATGCACTCAGGGACGGATTTAGAGAGCGCGGGGCCCTAGGCCATCATAGCTTTTGGGGCGCCACGCAGATGTGACTTATTTGGCCGTTTTTGCGAAAAGCGTGAAAGTATGCCTCTCTCATGTGTAGCACCCCTCAAAAATATACTATATCTTTTGTGGTGCCGACATTGGTTCTACGATTGCCTTAGATCTTCAACAAAAATTAGAGCTTTTCTTATGTTCTTCTCAAGAACAAATGCGATCTTTTCTTGGAATTTAAAGTTCTTTCGTGAAGTTCAGAAGTTCTCTTGGTTGAATATTCGCGATTTTTAGCTTGTCTTGTAGGTTTGTTTTTCGGATACGTAATACGTCACGAAGGAAATCCATCGTTACTCAGAATGTTGTAAAAAGTTTAATGTGCAGGCCCGAAATTGGCCCGAAACATTTTGACAAACGTAAGCCCAAACCCGGCCCGAAACCATGGCCCGACACTAAAATCCCTGCCCGACATACAACTCTGGTATGCTATCACGTTTGGTCTACTCTTTGCATTTTAACGTTTTGTTGTCACCACAATCTATGCATTGCAAAGTCATAATATCTGTGTGGTTTCTCATCTGTGTCTTGTGAGTCACAGTTGCAAGTATACAGTATACAATAACTGAAGTCTTGTGTTTGTTTAAATTTTGTGTATGTTTTCTACGCTGCTCATTTCTCTTCATAAGCTAGTTTACAAGTCATGGTTATTACAAGAAGTCACTAGTGTTTAAATAAGATGTTAGTAAGGTTAACAAATCACGAAATGTGTAACCCTCTTATGCAACAATATGCTTAAAAAGGTACAATTGCATAAATCTAAAATATCAAATATCTCAAAAACGTGACCACATAGGGAAAATCTGACTACAGTTTTCAAATCAGCGCCACAAAATCATCCCCAAAACGTTCTGAAATCCCAATCCTCACGAAATTTATTTAAAATTGTTGAGCTGAATATCAATAAGTATTTTTCTGAAAAAACAGTTACATTTTGATTAGGTACAAAAGAATGATTAATTTGTGGAATTTTGTTTAGACTTAATCGAATTTGAAATTAAAATTATTGCAAATAAAAACGTGATAGATAACGCAAAACTGCTGCAAAATATTTTATTATTTCTGGATGTAGTAAAGGCTACTTTAAAATCAAACTTGATAATTTCATTGCACCTTACATGTGTTTAATAAATATTTTTGAATAACCAGAAACATTCTGAAGACCATGGTGATATATAAACCGAAAATAAGACAAAAATTGGAAGTTTTGCGACAATATTTTCAATTTTGTTTGGAAGAAAGTTTATGTAAAGTGGTATTTTGCATTTTGCCGGCTGTTGTTGGTGATAATTGTAAATTTCAGCATACGACTACTAAATGTTTTGTAAAGCAAGAGTTCAGGAAGTTTTACCTTCGCATCATCGGCATTTTAAAATGTTTCTCTTCGCCTCGCACAAATTCTGGTTGCACAGAAAAGGTGAAGTTGATCTTTAAATGCAAGGTATTTTAGCCATAGTGTGTAGGGTAAGAACTCTGTTGCAGATATTTCTTATTTGTCCACAATGTTCATTCTTTCTTTCACATGATGAAGTAGATCAGGCTTACCTAAATTTGCACCGGCTATTGCTTTGTTCAATTTTTCTGTGCATCTTTTTATCTATCAACGTCATGTTTATTAACTGAATTGCATTTGAACGTTTAACAACCCAAGTATAAGATAATGAGAACGAAAACTCTAAATGGCGAAATGAAATAAATTTGATAAAAAAGTATTTCGTCTGCTTTGCTTGGCTGTGCTTTTAATGAAATTCTGAAGCTTTTTGTGAACGTAAACTACGTTAAAATTCTACGCACAATAAGAAATGTTGAGCAAACCATTCAAAGTTAGTGCCGGTTAACAAACGCACTGATGAATGAATAAAAGTGAAAGGAATCTTGGCTACTTACACGTCAAAACCAACATCACCACTTATGGATTTTTGGCTTATAAGTACGTTTGGATGTACTTACCTAAATCATGGCAAAGACCAGCTACTTCAGCACATAACACTTCGTCATCTGTTATGTCCAGCTCTGGCTGCACTTGCCGCAGATGACGAGTCAATTTTCCAGCCAAATGACATACACTGCAAATTAATCAATGCTTTTCTTTTACTGCAAGATATTTTCATGTTGCTTATGACTTGATAAAACTCATGCGACTAAAAGAGCATTGCAGATACAAATTTCTTGAGTGGTACAGGTTTTTCAGTTCATTTTATCCAACAGCTGTCATGAAATATTTTAGGATACTCTATGCAAAATGTTCTGGCTCAGGTTCATTTTACACGTTCGTACTATCTCTAGTGCAGTAGTTCTCAATCATGTGTCAACAACCCTCGTCAACAACCGCGTCAACAACCAACCCTCGTCAACAACCACATGCGTCAACAACCCTCAGTAGGTTTTCAATAAAACCTCTAGTATTTTGTGCAACAGACGTTGTTCTGAAATAAAATAAAACGTGTCAATTGGTTTTTGTTAAAAATTTTGTTGCGGCTTTCTAACAAAGTTGTACCAAGCCTGGATTTGGCTACCTTCATCGAAAAGATTGAGAAACACTGCTCTGGATTGTCACAAGTGCCACCAGCTTCGCTCATTTCCGTTGCCTTGCCCCTGCAGCTACGCAACTACATTGGGAGTGATTGCTGCATTGATGGCTAGTCTATGACAGCACCACGTGTATAACCTTTTCTTTTCACTCACCCATTAATGGTAAAACCGTGCCAGGACAGACAGAAATACCGTTTGCCAATGTCTATGCGGTGACCAGACGGGGAAAGGAGTCCTATCTACCAGCTTTTATGCCGCCTGTTGCGCTAACTTTTCCACTTGGCCCGTATGTGTAAAATAATTTGCATGGAAGTATTTCGTTATGGTGTGGCGTTGTGTATAATGTGTGAACATTTCATGATGTTGCGTTTTGTAAGTATTTGCTTTGTTTGCAAATGAAGGGAGAAAGAAACATGAGTGCACAAAATCCAACTTAATGCATATTCGTTCTCCCAAAGCGATTTCAGATGCAATGTAAATGTGAAAAACGAATTCCAGTGATCTTTGCGTATTTTTAACATACTCCTGAACCATCCCTTAAGATACCAAAATGTTTTTAAAGAATAGCGAAATAAGCCAGTATTTACTAGCACTACAAAAAATGCTTAAAGCTATATGCTGAAATTATCCACAATTTGAGTACTGAGTGTGCCAAATTGTTAAATTTGCAACAGTACTTGTGGTGCTGCCATTAAGATGCCACGAATGCTGCATTCACTAAAAAAGCAACCGATTGGGCCCAGGCGCGCCCAGGCAGAGATGGGCTATATGGAACACTCGTGGTATTCCAAAAAGAGTAAAAAAGTTGAATATTGCAAAAGTGAACAGGACAAATGCAAAAATGCTTAGCTTGATGCATCCTGTACTGTTATGTAGAGCTATTGGATAGCTAGCGTTTGAAACAAAATGTTTAACGGAACATACTTCACTAACGAACTTTTGATCAGTTTGTGTGAGGTGGTTCCGGGTTTTAGTTATTTCATACTATTATATTCAAATACCAAAAAATGTGTAGTTTGTTGTTTTCTTCGCATTCCTCACCCAATGCAGTGTTCAAATCGGTTGTGCGATGCTGCTGGGTAAACATGGTAACCTCCACCCAGTTGCTTGATATTCCGGAGCCGGTAGAACTGAGTTGTGTTTATCACTTTCAAAAGTGTATCTGGAAGCTCTATCATTCCGTGCACAGGATCGCTGAACACCTTCACATTGATGAAAAGAAGGGATTAGCAAACGCTAAGTATTTACACAGCAAAGACGTGGCGGATAGCATCAGCATGAATTTTTATTATGAGTAAAAGTGCATGCAACTGATAAAGGATCTATTTCTATTGGCAACAAGATGAGCTTTAGCAAGTCATAAGCGTACCCAGGGAGGCCCAGGGGTCCAAGCCCTCCTCAAATTTTTAGCATATCTAGTCATTTTTGGCTTCGAGAAGCGGTGTCCCAATCAAAAATACTGCTGTTTACCTAAAGTCAAACATTTTGACCACCCAATTTCTTGTCCCCCAAAAAAATTTTTGGGCTGGCTACGCCACTACGGCACGTTGCTTGAGGAATCTACTCTTGGTTCTGCTTTCATCCATGTGCGATGATTCAAACTTGTTTGAACACATCTTCTGTTCTATACATGAAGCTGGTCTCCCTAGTTTCGTGTTTAAATATATCAAACTAATTTCCCTGTCCAAATGAATTGTGACGGATTCGTTTGCGGACGTCACTACTGTGACTCGTTTGCGGACGTCACTACTGTGTTACACTGTAACAGATGATGTACGAGCCTGTATTTCAGGGTAAATAATACGTAGAGGCATCGTTGGAATGTTGTTGTTGAGATCAGTGGACTATTAGCAAACCTCCATATGAAGCGGGCGAAAAAATTGGATGTTCTTCAGAAAAAAGAGAAAAGCTTGTAAAGAGGAATTGAAAAAGAATGAGGGCGCCATATTGAAGTTCGTAAACATCTCTTCGGAGTTCGGACGCCATTTCACCAAACAAGATGCACGAGGTTAGCAGCGCTAACACCAGTAAATCAATACCGGAAGTTGAGGAAGAAACAACCCATGGCCGAATTTGAAATGTACCTATGTGGTCGACACACGGGGGACTGCACGTTAGGAATCTGTAAAAGCTCTTCATTTAGGCCAGCTGTTCCCAACCTGAGGTACATGCACCCCCAGGTGTACATTTGCCTATCTGAAGGGGTACATTTAAGGTTAGCAAAAGGAGATAAAAATATATTTACTTATTATATGTTTCCAAATATTTATACATATGTCAGTTGATATTATTTTCAAAGGTCATTGTATGCTTATTGTTGAATATATCTATGAATAACCATGATGAAATATTTTGTCATAAGAAATTTTAGGGGTACATGTTCATCTGTCGAAATGCTAAAGGGGTACATGCTTATCTGTTAAAATGCTGTAGGGGTACATTCTCATCGTTCGGAATGCGGAAGGGGTACATGGTAAGAGAAAGGTTGGGAACCCCTGATTTAGGCATTGATGGAACAGTGAGTGCATCAGAAGAATTTTGTGATCAAAACGAAAATGTTGACACACGAGGGCAGGCTCATGACGTTTTAGGTACGATTCAACGTGTTTCTATGCTGTCCTTTATACACTTTTGGAAGGAGGTTTGAACAGTCTCATGATTTGCAGCAAAAAGGTTTGTAATTGGATAACTGTGCCCAGAAGATGAAAGCATCTGTAGCCTTCTTGAGTCAATACATGTTACACCGGCTTGACCGCCTCCGCACGGGTGTCGGAAGTTTCCCCTGTTGCTTGTACAAAGGAGGTATGGCGACCTCTGTGACCTGTGAGTGTGGCGGAGATGAACAAATCGTTGCCCATGTTGTCCTCCAATGTCCAATCCATCGAACCCCGTGGACTACATGACCTGACGGTTTGGGCCGATGAGACTGTCGGATGGCTGCTCAACATCTGCCCCGAGATCTACTATCGTGCGGCCAAGCTTTGGTTAGAAGAACTGGCTCAAAAGAAGAAGAAGAAGAAAGATACGCTTCTGTTGCATGTCTAGATATGCAAAATTTTAATAGGCCTAAACCGGTTGAAATGTACTTATTGCAATGACATCAGCATATACATACCGCATTTGAATTTTTGCACTGCGGTCAACGTTAATAAAAATATTTTAGCTTTGATGCTGACCAGCGTAGTTAAGCTGCATTCAGAGGATGGAGGAGCGGCAGAATCGCCGAGATCCAGGGCGGCAAGCTATGCTGCTACGCCAGTTGTTGAGATCTGGTACTTGGGTGACGGCAATTGGGGTCAGCTTGAAATTTACTTCTTGCCGAGCCGGTTGAACGCTCTTGCACAAAGAGCGCTATGGCGATTTATTCAGTGGTCTGTGGTCGAAACCCCAACCGTCCAGATGAGAGGCAGACACTCTACCACTGAGCTATCACCGGTTGACATTCGTGTATCAACATAGCTTCCGTTATCTGCAGCTACCGCCAGTTATTACAACTTTTCTAAGAAATCCGTCTCACATTCTGGGAGTTATTGCAAACCATTGGAGGTATTGTAAAAATGTTCTCTTTGGACTACGCTAGTTTTAGTGTGCATCTTGTTCAAGACGTTTTTGAACACTGAGCGACGTACAAGGCACTTGATTATTAATGAGGCATTTTTTGACTAAATTTTCGATAACGCGTAAGCTGAAACACAAAGTTAGCTCACCTTGCTAGTTTGCTTTTTGCTTGTAGATTGTTGTGAATGATCTTCTTCCTTCAATACGCAATAAAAAGTAGTTAACACATTATGGGCATAGCACATGAATCCCCATCATTCAGTTTATGGTTTTGAAAGAACATACATATTTGCAGCTGGAAACGTTAAACTCCGTTGGGATGTCGCAAAGTGGTCAAACGCTAATCTCCGCTATAATCTCCTGTGACTTCCTTTCGTAAATCACTGATTTGCCGAGATTGCAACAAGCTTTAACAGCTCGGTGAGTTGGAACTGAACACATATAATGAAGTTAAAAGACTGGACCACTGCAAAAAATTCGTTTAATATGCTTGTTGCCGAAAAACCGTCCATTATTTCGTATCATTCGCACAAGGACGTAGGTCGCGCTGTGACATAACACCTAAAAGCGCGCGGTTCGCCTTAGTCTTTGCTCTGGGAACAGATAGGGTGTTCGAGAAGACTGGGTGTTTCAGGATTGAGCTTTGTAATTTGCGTCGCCAGGATTTCGTTGCTTGGATTAATTTCGTTTCGCTGCTTGTGTGCATGTACTGTACATGTGTAGTCCTTGCTGGCTGTTGCTTTGTGCTTGACATTGTCAACAATTAATTGCTTAGCAGCGAATTTTGTACTTGTTGACCGTGTTCTCTGCTTTGCTTTTAACCTGCGGTCACAGTGTGTTTTTTTATTAAATTACCATTGCTGCATGAGTTGTACGCAGCGGTTAAAGTTAGACTGAGCCAGATACAAGTTTTGCCTGTTGTTTCCTTAGCTGAGAGTAGTTGGATTTTCTAAACGTGATTAAGCACTAGACTAATGCAACTTTGCGTGACGGCAGCCACTCCCGTCAGGTCGGAACTTAGCAAAGCGAAATTTCCTATCCATGCTGTCGCGAAATATTGACCGAGACTGTCGTTTCCATAGATGATATGCCATAGGACAAAAATGTGCAATTGGAGAGATTTTTTATTGCTTAAAAGGTTATGATAACTTCGTTTGAAAAGGATTTCATATACAGAACATATACAATTGTCTGCGATTAACTCAAGAAAAAAGATGCAAATTGAACAAACAGAACGTTAACATCAAATTTGAATCCAAGCGGGTTGAAAACAGAGCTGTTCATATTGACATTCGTTTTGCCCAGTGTGGCTCTTTTTATGCAAACAAACTTCGAATTGAATGTGCAAAAATGTAATGACTACTACTGCTTCACTGAAAGCAGACATTCTTATTTCATGCGCCAGAATCTTGCGGTATGTAGTTAAACTCAGCATGGACATATTATCAAATGTAATAAACAGTTTAACAAACTAAAATTGGAACCATTCAGAAACATCAAATTTACTCTACCAGAATGTTACTTGATTGCAAAACCACCGTTATAATATTTCCACATACAAATTGATTCACACAGCCAAAAAGGTGAAATTTATTTTCCTGAAGCAAATTACAAGGTACTACGGTCATAAAATTAAGAGACTAAACGGTCAAACATCTTATGTAATACTTACCCCAGCATCAACTATTGATGATGATTCCGAGCTACCACTTTGGCCATCCGCCATTGCTCAAAATTAAAGTTTTCAACTTTAAGATTGCTCAGAATGGCAACTCACAGCACTTGTTACCTATTGGATTTTATATTTCGTGTGCCTGTTGTTTATAAGTAGCCGATGTTGTTATACGTTAACTCCACAAAACATCCTGTAACGTCTACTAATAAAGTGTTTTTGTCCGAGAAAATGTAGCTGTTTTGCTTGCCGCTTTCATATCTGTTTTATCTCTGCAGTGACAAAATTCTTGTTTCTGTTGGTGGTAGCCTATGTTTTTGTGGATATTGAAGCGACCTTGCATTCTATTAACAACCATTTCGTCACGTAACAGTCTCTGCAAATTATTTTGTTTCAGGAAAATGTAACTGACAAGTTGTTCTACATGCAAGTATCGCGATATACACTTGTTTGCGATTTATTTTTGAAGAGAGTACTCCGATTTAGTTGCTAAATAAGAGAACCTTTTCAAAATATGGCATCTATTTCCAGAAATTTCATCCATGCACGTCAACTTGTTTTCAGTGCAAATGTTGGAATGTGATGTAAATCGCAGGATAAAAAATTGTAATGAGTCATTTTTTCTGTTCACGTCAGTAGCGCAGACATTATCTTTCTTGTGCACTCCGATTTGAAGAAGGACGCGATAACACCTTATCGACTTTGACACTATGGAAGACATTTAGACTTTACATACCTCAAACTGCAACAACTTAAATTAAAATATATCAAAATATTTAAAAAGAATGTGCTTAATTCTCAGCACTGTAATACAATTTAGGCAATGAAACTTTTTCGTAAATATGTGATTGAAACAAATGATCTTCCCTGCTAACAATTTGGATTTAACGAGATCCAACATAATAATCGCAGGAGATATCCAAGCCACATTTTAATACCAAATATGCACACAAAACAGGAACAGTGCCAAGAATCGAAGAAATCCATAGAAAATATACTGATATTCAGATCAAAGCAACAGGTGTTTTTGAAATAAAAGAATTCAAAGTAACCTTTTTCGAAGATCTTTTCAAATTTATTGATGTTCTCTTTTGTGCAACTTGGTCAAACTACATGAGTTCCAGATAACTTAAACAAGGTATAGGTTTTTGCCAACTGTTACTTTTCAAGTTGTCTGTATCAAAGTCGCTTATATATTTTATTTATATTGAGCAAAATAATGTCATTATCTAGCTCAAATTCTCAATCCTTTCTTCTATAAGATATACATGTGCCACTGAAAATTTTGTTCAGTAAATATTGTCGTTATTCTTCCAACAACGCTGTTGTATCTAAATGTCAATTCCATGCAATTTTTCATAGTCTTTGGTTTGTGTAGACCTTGTGAAGATCTTTCACTGACACATTAGTTTGACGTTTGAGCAGTTGGGTGTTGTTTTAAGATATTTAACTGTTTTGGCGACATTCTTAGCAACAAGAGAACTTACAAGAAGCTCGAATATAGCTGTTTGTCTCTTGCTTGAACAAAAGCCGTAGAAAAGAGATGCTATTCGCTGACTTCACAGGCGTGTTGTGAAATTTAATGACTTTGTCCGTCTCGTTGCTGTTGCGATTTCTTTAAGTTGTGACTGACTCGTTGGTTAGTGATATCTGTTGAATCCGGTTCCCATTCAAAACAGACAACGTTCATAACAGACCCATTCATAACAGACCTGTTCTAAACAGACCACTTTCATAACAGACCATGTTCATAACAGACCCGCTCATAACAGACCCGTTCATAACAGACCACGTTGATAACGGACCCCTTCTTAATGTGTATTGCAGTGTGGACGCTAACAGTCCAAACCATTTTGCCTAACACCCTTTGCCCCGTCCGGCCCTAGGTTAGGTACGAATAGAGTCTGTTATGAATGTGGTCTGTTATGAACAGGTCTGTTATGAACGGGTCTGTTATGAACGTGGTCTGTTATGAACGTAGTCTGTTATGAACGGGTCTGTTATGAATGGGACTGTTATGAACGTTGTCTGTTTTGGGTGGTCTGTTATGAATGGTCTGTTTTGAACGGATCTGTTTTGAACGGACACCGTTGAATCCATTGTACTCATTGCTATTTTGACATCTATTGATTGTGCTAGACTTGTCGCTGTTGTGGTATTAATGGTTACGTTGGACGAGCAACTCAAAACACAAGGCTGCGTCTTTTGTATTGTGTTCAGTAGCGCTACATGAGAACAGCAGTGTAAGAGAGAGAGAGCTCTGCTTCTGCGTCACATCCGAATAATGAACAAAAGTTGTTAGCAATTGAAATAAAAACTTTTAATGATGTCACCTTTGCTGTTTTCTAAGTTAACAAGAAAATAAGCTTAACAAAACCTTTTCACTTTTGAATGCTTAAGACTTACCACGACCAAACTATGAGTATTTGTGGAGTCACACTCTTGATTTGTTTCTGCTCATTGACCTCTCATTTGTTTCTGCTCATCGACGACAATACTTAGAAAACTTACTAAAAATGCAAATAAAATGGCAAACCACATTATGCATGCCTAACATCTTGCCTAGGAGGACAAAGCAATGATGACCTTTTTAATGAATTTTTTCCTCACAGTGTCCAGTTTTGCCAGTGAGGACAGTCTCGAAAACGGTTTCGCTGGTATATCAGCAATCTTCTTTTGAGCCAGCTATTACAATGTAGCCGTTAGAACTACGGGCCTATTATTTCTCTGGCCCAGCGGTGAAGATGTTGGACATGGGCGTCCGGAAGGGGTGGAAACATGCATTTTTCCCTGGGAATTGGGACTAAGAATCAAATATTTCTAAATTCCTGAAATCAGAAGCTTAAATCCGATTAATTGTTTTGATTCTTGCAACGGCAGCTTATTTGCCGGTATGACATTCCCACTGCACAAGAGTCAGGTTCACTGTTCTGGTATTAGGCGGTGATGAGCTTGCAAATCACGCATGTCCTTTCATTTGCCTGCAGAGGAAGGTTGCGAAACTTGCGAGCAGTTTGCTCTGCTATAGACCTATTGCGCAACAATAACATGACGACAACAAATCGTCAAAGGTTGATTTCAATTCGCGGAAAGGTTGCAATAAAGCGCAAAATTTGGCAGATATTGCCAAAACTCATTATTTTCCATAAATCTTTCCAACTATTTTTTGCAATACTCTCATGCCACAATTTTGTCGTTTCCTAAAATGTCAATCGTCAGCATTGACAAAGTAATCCATTTTGGGTTATTTACCAAATGAATACCCAAACGTCAGAGAGAAAAAACAACGAAACATCATCTTTGTGAATTATCATTCTGATTCAAATTTCTTCGCATATTTACCGGTACTGTGTGTTTCAGTGAAACTTCAGTTCATTGGTGAAAAAACGAAAAATTTGGAAGCACGGAAATTATGATAATTGCAAAAAAAATCACATTGCATATAACTTCGAAAAATCTCAGTGCGTATAACTTTGCCATTTTTTTGCCAAAAATTTGCCATAAGCTGAACAAACAAAATTTTGGCATGAGAGTATTGCCAAACACAGTTGGAAATTACAGTTGGAAGCAAAGTAGCCTACTTACACATTACAGTTGTTGTTGTGCTCCTTCGAAAGCAAGGTACTTTACACATTGCAGTTGCAAAGTGGGCCCTAGACAAGTGCTTCGCTTGCCTTTCCTTAAACACACCACTGTATATAACCCTGACAATGATCTTATATGAGAATATGAAACTATTTGAAAACGTTCTGCTTCATCCGATATGCGTACTTTCTCACTTGATGTGCGCGTAAAAACACTGTGATGTGAAGTTACCCTTATATTATTGAACACGTTGAAGTTGCTCATGAGTTTCTCACTTCAAAAAACACAGATTTCACGCGATTTTTGTAATTAAACCTAGACATACAGGTCGACTAAAAAAACAGATCTCGAAAAGCGGAAGTGCTAAATAGCCTAATAATGAAAATCACGGCCAATGAAAACGATACAAACGACATATTGCAAACGTTTCGATAACTCCTGTTATCATTATCAGTGCATTGCAAATTGAATTGCAGTGATCATGCTGCAGGTTCTTATTGAACACTCAGGAGAAAAGCGCTGTGAAAAATGAAAAACCCGAAGGGCTGTTTCGGTAGTGACGTAGTCGCGCGAAGCAATGCGTGCAGAAGTGGGTTGCGGAAGTTGCGTGCCTGCAGAGGTGGGATGCGGAAGTCGCGTGCCTGCAGAAGCTGGATTGCGTGCAGCAGTAAACATCGCGGAAGAGTAAACGGCCCGAAACTCAAATTAGAAACACTTGTTCGTTCTGTTAGGGCAAGTTAAAGCTGTTCATCTCGCAATTAGAAAGTGAGGATATGAGCCAGTTTCCGTATATTAGTGCCGATTCAAGGTGCTGTTGATGATGGCAATTGAAAAAATTCACTGAAAAGATCAAGTTATTGCAAGGCTCATTTGAAATTTTTGCACGACTTTGGTGATTTTGCTAAAGAAGAAAACTGAATTTTGGCATTTAATAACCCATTCTTACTTAGTGAACAAAAGATAATGAAAAAACCAAACAACATACAATTGGAAATCATTCAGTTCGAAACAAAGTCAATATTTAGTACACGAAAAGCGGAAGTGCTAAATAGGCTAATAACAAAAATCACGGCCAATGAAAACGATACAAACGGCATATTGCAAACGTTTCGATAACTCCTGTTATCATCATCAGTGCATTGCAAATTGAACTGCAGTGACCATGCTGCAGGTTCTTGTTGAACACTCAGGAGAAAATCGCTGTGAAAAATGAAAAATGCGAAGGGTTGCTTCGGTAGTGACGTAGTGGCGCGAAGCATTGCGTGCAGAAGTGGGTTGCGGAAGTTGCGTGCTTGCAGAGGTGGGTTGCGTGCAGCAGTAAATATCGGGGAAGAGAAAACCACCAGAAATTTAAATTAGAAACACTTGTTCGTTCTGTTGGGGCAAGTCTTCAAACAACGATTCACGCAATGATTGTTTACGAATTGAAAGGGGCTGAAAAGCGTGAAAAAAGACCACCGATTTTCTTCAAACACATACGTCGCAAAAATACTAGATTGCATTTAGAAATCTCTAGATCACTAGGTTAGTTTAGAAACCACTAGATCTAGTAAAAAATCCCTTGGCCTGTCACCAGTGTCCTGCCCAATCAAACTGTCAGCATCTCCGGTCCCTTTCTTGACCAGGGTTGCCAGGTGTCATGAGTAAAAAAGGACAAATCAACCCTACGAAAAGCTCACTCAATTACTCAACGTTTCAAAAATGTTACTATTGCTAAAGAGTAACCTGATACAGCAGAACTGAAAGCATGGAACAGCTAAACCAAAATTATAAAATTCTAGTGCAGAGTTTGCAACAAAAATTTATCATTCTGTGACCAGGAACAGAATCCAGATATCTGTCAATGTCTTGAAATCTGAAAAAAACATCTTTGAAAAAGCCCAAAAAGCCAACTTTTATTTCGCCCTTTTTCAAAAATTGAAAAGAAGCCAAAGGAGTTTGAAAAAGGCTAAAAACTACAAATTTTGCCTAAAAAAGCCGAACTGCCAACACTCTTCTTGATCATGATCCGATAACAATAATCGAAGCTAATGTTCGAATCTAGACAATGTTCTTTGTTGCATTACCAAACATGTAATGCCAAGGTGTCCGTCTATGTTTGAAGGAATGCGTAGCTTCTGCACTGACGCACGCACACAGGTTTTCAGTTATACAACCACAAAATTTAGTAAGTTCTGAAGTTCAATACAAAATTGTAGTGCCGCCCAGTGGCTAAATTTCAGTGATACTGGGCGGCAAATTTTTGCAACTGGACGGCAATTTTGCCGCCCAGTTAATACTTATTGTAGG
>Ga0210059_1010388_pt1 | contig 14396 bp, 10 predicted proteins | sample Ectturendosymbi2_FD_188042 | JGI IMG/M metagenome (GOLD analysis project Ga0210059, IMG submission 188042) | Ecteinascidia turbinata endosymbiont from Florida, USA - Sample 2 (SPAdes) (version 2) | ecosystem: Host-associated > Tunicates > Ascidians > Unclassified | place: Key West, Florida... | reverse complement strand
GTCAAAAGTCCACGCACTCCATCATTGCTATCTTCGTCTCCGTCATCATCGTCGTCTTCGTCATCGGAGATCACTTTCCTCCTAGCGGCGGCCTTGCGTCGGTAAGGTTTTGATGACGAAGGGGTGGGGGGGTCCTTTGACAGACGTATCTTTACTCTCAGTGCTGCGTCAAAAAAACAGGCGTTGGAAGTTGCTGCTTCAGCAAATGTCACCGAAACAGCTGATGACAAAGTCGGAGGAGTTGTTTGTGAAAAAGGCAGCAAGTCGATTAGCAGAGTAGTGACGTTAATCGTGCGCAAAAAGCCTGACGACCTCATTGTTGCGAAATAATCAAAAGTTGACCTTGTGGACAATGCCCTCATATTCCTACTGCAAAGACATTTGTTAACACCAATATGTTTTTTAATCGAAGTAGTTTATGTTTTGACATAACACAACAAGCTAGTACTGTGACATCACACAAGTAAAGCAAGCTAGTTATGTGACATCACACAAGTAAAGCAAGCTAGTTCTGTGACATCACACAAGTAAAGCAAGCCAGTTCTGTGACATCACACAATTAAACAAACACTCACGTTCGTCATCTGAGTCCTTGTCGTCTTCATCTTCGCTTATTGATTGGCCAGGGGAGCCCGACGGCCCAGCTGCGTTGGAGCTATCATCGTCCGGCCTGATGTTGTCCTCGTGCGGGGACAAGCGGCCTGTCTTTTCCAGTGTTTCCCGGGCGTAAGTGAAAACCGTGTTGAGTTTGATCGAATCTTCGTAGATCTGAAAGACAAAAGTGAACGGGAAACGCCGTTTTTGACTTGCTGCACCCTTTGCACGAACAGTACGTTTGTTGCACGTCTGTCAGTGCAATAAAGAAAAAATGGTTCTTCATGTGTGAAGCGCTAGAGTAGGATGTTCCCCCAGGGTACATTGCCGATCCCAAGGGGCACATTTAAGGTTAGCAATAGAAGGGAAAAATATATTTACATACTATTTGTTTCCAAATATTTATACATATATCAGTAAATATTATTTTTAAAAATCATTATGTGCTCATTGTTAAATATATATATATATATATGAATAATTATGATACAATATTTTGTCATAAGAAATTTTAGCGGTACATGTTCCTATGTCGAAATTCTGAAGGGGTACAAGGTAAGAGAAAGGTTGGGAGCCCCTGCGCTAGAGGGTGATTGTTGTGGTGAGAGACACTTACAAAAACGAACACCGACCTTCCTGCACCGGCAACATAATAAGGGGGGAAAACTGCGTAGCAGTATGATGCCTAGCAAATGGCACAACCACACGCCAATGTGGTGTATGATATGAGCCAAAGGTAACGTAAACGCCACGTATGGTAATATTTCAAGCGTAACGTTGTCATGCATGACGTTGCAAGCTGCTTTGAACGATGCACAAATGTCAATGCACACGAACAGAAACATAGCGAAGCCGATACTTGAGTTTGCCTACGCCTTAGTTGATCGCACTTAGTACTATACAAATATGTTCCGATTACGAACGAGACTAAGATGACCAGATGTCACCGAGCATTGGCATTGCACCTCGGCCCCGAATGAACTTACTTCTCGACGTCTTGCGTTACTTCGACCACCGCAGTTTGAAGTTACTACTTCCTTTGACCAGATCCACAGTTGGAGAACCAAGCTCAGGACATATTACCATGGGATGGCAAGAACTAAACCATTAAGTTACTGGCTGGCAGCGCCTCACACAACCGTTACTTCTCCACCAGCATCAACTCACCAGAGAACCTTCGACATTGTACGCTTGCGTGTTCTTGCACATCAGCATGAAGTCTCGCTCCAGGTCGTCCAGGCTCCTGTACTTGTGCTGCTTTATCCTGTCGCGGATCTTCTTTATGTCCACCGGACGCTTTATCATTTCGTAGTAATCCGGCAATTCTTTCCGAGCGGGAAGTTGTAGAAACGGATCGCTCAAGCGACGTCCAGTGCTGCCGATAGAAAAACCTTAAGTTTCAACGGAGTCAGTTCACTCCATCTACACAGATTCTAAAGCATGTCATAGGTTTTGCACGTTCAAGTTTATTAAAGACGAGAGTAGACAAAATGAAAATCCACTGCCCAGAATCGACAACACCAATTCGATAGTGTCAATGCCTCCCCACCTGTCAGTATACTTGATCACGTGTTCGATGATCTTCTTCATTTGTTTCGTCAACTTCGGGGGATTTGGGGTCGGTTTCTCCACCGGAGGGCGCCCCCGTCGTTTTTTCGCCGGAGCTTGAACTGGGTTGAAAGAGGGAATGACGTTTAAATTATAGAATTTGAAAAAAAAGTGATTTATCTGCTAATTCTAAATTTTGTGACCATTTACCGTGTTTCCCCGATAATAAGACAGGGCTTATATTAATTTTCACTCCGAAATTTCCACTAGGGCTTATTTTCGGGGGATGTCTTATTTTGATACATCAATAAATGAAGTTACAAAGTAATAATTAAGACATTTCTAAATAAACGGAAATTACGAAAAACTACCTACATTTACTTATCATTAACATGTTTTTTCTTCAGAAACTCGTTAAACAACAATTTATTCAAAAACAATCATATCATCATCCTCTGGAATGTCTTGCAGGTCATCGGTTTCCAAAATTCCAGCGGAGTTTTCGCTTAACTCAATTTCCCACCAGTCAACTAGGGCTTATTTTAAAGGTAGGGCTTATATTAAAATCATCCTCAAAAATCACGCTAGGTCTTATTATCGGGGAAACACGGGCAACCCCCAGTCCCAGTGACTTTCGCCTTGAGGCAAACTGCAAGTGCCAACAATCATGAACAATTAAATATTCAGTCAACATAAGTATGTCAAATGTAGAAGAGAAAATTAGTTCACGAATGATTTCCACGATCTCGTATCAGACCATTGGTTCCAGAAGACAAAGTCTGAAACCTTTCTCATCATCTCCGTCCATTCTTCGCCTTTTTCTTTGTTTCTTGCTCTTCTTTTTCTCTTCCAGCTCATCGAGGTCAATTCCGTCTTCCACCGCCTTCAAACGAAATCACAAACGAGTCAAAGTTACGTCATAATGCAACCGGCATCACACGAACGACCATGAAGATTATTTTACGTTTGAAAAACGAAGGCAATAGAAATATGGTTCCGTAGAGCTACTAATTCACCTAAAGTATTATAGTTTGCTTAACACAGGAGTCTCCAAACTACGGCCACCGGGCGAAATCCGGCCAAGAAGTCACTGGCATAAAATAACAGCGCTATATGCCGACATTCTAAAAAACTACATCGCGTATAGCTGATTTTGAGCCTTGATCTGGCCACCACAGAAGTGGCCGTAACTTTTCTCTCACGCAGGGTCTTCAAGCGCCAAGACTCACCCTTATCCACTCCTTGTCTGTCAGCGACTCGCTGTAATCCACCTCCTTCCGGACACGCGATCCACGTCCGAACAACTTGTCCACCTCCTCTTCGTGCGTCAGCCTCACCACGTCCTCCGCTGACGTCAGCAGCCATGACGGAAGCTCATCCTACAACGAAATGATTGAAAGATGTTCGACGCGTGTACAACACACTTGAAGTATCCACTACTGACTGCACCCTTGTGACTTGAAATAGGCGTCACACAAGATACAATGGGCATGTAAACAAATATACAGTAACTGCGTATGTTGTGATGTCACGTTGTTGCGTCACGCGCTTTACATGTTCGCCGTTTGTTGGACGCGAGAGAAGCACGTGACCACAGCTTTCACTCTAACGGTCAATGCACCTTTGCTGTTCATGTTTAAAGCGGATCCTAAACTTAGCGCAGGGGCACTTCGCAAAACTTGACATAGATTGGTGGATTTAACGCACAAATTAAACTTGTAGTTGCAGTTTAGTTGATGTTGTTGCATGAAGTCATTGCAAAACCTAAGCTGGGTAGTGAAAAGGATAAAAGAAATTCTTTTAATTTTTTCTTCAGTAAACTGAATTTTTCAGCGAAAATAAAGCGCTTTTACCTTTGACCTAATTTCTATCAATAGACGAATGGATTTCATGGATGATTAAACCTTCTCATATTCATCCGCACCACGGGCAGATTTATTGAGATCGAGGTTTTGAACAATAACCTCAAAAACAAACAATAGAAATCATACGGTACATCATAAAATACAAAAAAAAAGAAACAGTAGATATGATAGTGTCGGCAAAATATGAGAGTTGGAAAATAAACCTGAACAAAAGCTTATTTCAGAAAACTGCGCTATCACTGCAGGTCACTGGAACTTGATGAGAAAAGTTTTGGACCCTGCGTTTTTAAACTGGGGTGCGTGCCCCCTTTGTGGACTGAAAGGTTCGCAAGGGGACGCGATCATAGCAGCGACATGTTGTTGAAAAGCAATAAATGCATTGTTTTTATAATTCATAAATACATTTATCATTTCTCTATAAACGCCATAATCAGAACAAAGCGGTGAAGATAAAATCTCGGAACAAAATGGAATGTGAAGCTTGCGATGCGCATTGACTTCAACAAAATCTTCGAATTAAACAACTTGTTTCCCAAAAAGCAGTTGCACCCTTCCAATTGTTAAAGAATGGATTTTTGTTGTTTTTGTTGTGTTTGATTTTGAACTTAGGTGGGTGAAGTGCGAGTATCAATGATTAACGCCACGCCACAGCGACTGAATGAGCTTAAGGCTTAGACCTCAAGCTTAATGATAAAACACAGAATTACATCAATCTTTAAAAAAATCAGGGAGTTTGAGTGACTGCCAGTAACTTGCATCACTTTGTAAGTAAAAATCACCTACAAAATAGGTGCAAACCACGCGTTGGTAACAACTAATTGACAGTTTGGCAGTTCTAACGCAGTGTCCCTGTTTGGTGCTTATTTCATGACCATCATTTCAATGCTCTGCTGTTTGCATTTGCGAGCTCATAATTTTCCTTTGACAAATATTTTCTGTGAAGAAAGGGAAATGTAATCTGAAAAGTTCGAGAATAATTTCTTTATTGTGGTTTAACTTTTTACATCGCAGCTACTTCTGATTATTCTGTCGGTTTTCAGGTCCGGGCGTGGGCCAGTGATTTGACTCACGTTCGTCGTCCATATCGGCCAAGTGTTGCAGGTCCAAAACATTCTTTCGAAGACAGATAACTGAGTCAACGTTAAATCAATTCCGAGAAGGGAAAACAAAGAAAAATAACAATCTGGGAACTGGGACAGTCCGCAATCGGTTGCTACAACAGCACCAAAAATTCACAAATTTTCCTTCGACAAAACTCTACGACAATCAAATCAGCTTCTACCTCCTCCATCAACCTCGGCTTGCGGTTCGGGTCCCTGGCGTCCGTCCTTCGTCGGTCCAGGTCCATTTGCTGGAACATCTCAAACTCGGCTTCAGTCCGAGCAATCATCTGGTTCACAGTCTCATCATCGTGCACCTCGTCTTCGTCCTGCGTGACAAACACGTGTTTCATACGTCATAACAGTGCATTACTGTGTTGAACTGGAGCAATACAGAAGTTCGTCATACACAGTAACAACGCGGTTAAACATTCTTGGCATGTTCGTGGAGGAATAGCGTTTCGTCAAAACCAGTCGCGCGAGACGCAGTGACATCATCTTCTCGCAAAGGTCATAATTTGGTCAGCGGCCTTTTACACCAAGAAAAGCTTATTAAAATAATCGTGTCTTGGAGGATAAAACCGCACAAAGTGGATTTATATTTTTGAGTTGTCTTCCTGGTTCGATCAAACAGTCGACGTCACCAGGGTGTGGCACAAAAGCTAAGAATACGAAATTAATGGGTCAACGTACAGGCTCTGCTCGCTCTATAACGACAGTGAAGTCGAAACAAAGGATTATTTTTGTGGGTACTGCTTTTGAAATGCCAGTCAACATACGTCATCTGCCTCTCCACGTTGGACCAGCTCGAAAAGGAAAGCACGACGTTGACTGGAGGTTGATTTCTGGTCGAACATTCCAGCTTGGATCACTTTCTCGTCAACATTCAACTTGTATCTGAACAGAAATGTTTAAAAAATTATTCGTAAGAGCCAGAGCCACACTGGAAAAACGTGTTGCTCCTTTAGCAAGGAAACCTGCATGCTCATCACTAAGGCTATTAGTTTCATAATGGCACAAGTAAATACAAATCTCTGTCCAACATAAAACGCGAACATGGTGAAAACACAACCTACCTCGCCGCTGCCAGGATCTTTTCTTCGACGGAATTGACGGTCATCAAACGCAGCACGCGGACCTCGTTGGTCTGGCCGATCCTGTGGGCCCTGTCCTGGGCCTGGATGTCCTGCGAACGCGAAAAAAATAAATTTATAAGAAAACAAGGCGACCGTCAATGAACAGCCCGAACGAGCCGCTCATCAGTGAAGGTGGCCAGGAAATTATTTGCGATCACGAAGTGAACAACATCATCAAAAATAATATGAAAAAAATCCTTTCGTCTGGGATGACACAAGCAGCCATACACTTTTCACAATTCCTTTCTAATTAAAAGGGAAGAGTTTTGTTTAAACTTGGGCCTTAAATTTACCACAAACGTCGTAGGCGCACTATTGCAAAACCCTGTGCAACATAACCCCATGTCACGGACATCAAGAAACATCGCATGTACAGTATATGTGCTTTGCTGGCTGCGCTACATTGTTCCTTTGCAATTCCGCCACTGACAATAACCCTTAAGTAAGAAAGTGCCGTTTCTCTGTCAACACCGAAGTTTACGCGAAATCGGCTCGTTTCTTGGAAGATGCGTTCTTACATTCGAATTTTTATCTGTTCTCACATTCACATTTTTATCTATTCTCACATTCACATTTTTATCTATTCTCACATTCACATTTTTATCTATTCTCACATTCACATTTTTATCTATTCTCACATTCACATATTTTTCATTTCTTCGCACACACGCATCACAGCTGAGTTTTATCCATGGACTATGCAAAAAAACGACAAATTATCCTAAACTAGATGGTTGAACTCTACTGGGCGGGAAAAAATACATCATTTAAACTAGTTCATACTCGGCACAAAAATTTAAACACGTTGTGCAGCAAAGGTGGGAGTCAAGCAAAGCTGACGTTGCCATGTTGAATTCGTCCAAAAACACAGGGTCGCTGCTCGAGGCCAGTCCCGCAGTTCGAAGCCCCTGGCGTCCCCCCCACCACAATGCCACCAAGTGAGCTAAATGCGAGTTCGGAGAGACCATTTTTGATGCACGTGGTGTAGACAGTACAGTTTAAATAGAAAAAAACAGAGAATCAAGCAAACAAAAACGAAAGTGCGAAGGACCACTTGAAAACGACTTAGCTTTTCAGAATATTCGTTGCTCCGGTAACTAACCGACAACAACCAGGAATGGATATTGAAAAGTGAAAGCGGACCTTAATTAGACTCGTTCTTTTTCTACGGTCAATTAAACCATAGTTGTAAAACAGTTCTGTGCGTACCTGATGCGGGTTCCAATCGCTGTCGTAGATGATCACAGTGTCTGCCGCCTGTAAGTTCAAGCCCAGGCCACCGGCTCGAGTAGAAAGCAGGAAGACGAAGATGTCGGATGACCTGTCAGTGAAAGCTTGCAGCATGAGCCCTCGGTCGTCTGACTTGGTGGAACCGTCCAAACGAAGGTATTTGAAACCTGAATAAAAACGACCATTAATTCGCGAGTTACTGTGCCCGGTCAGACTGGCAGTTTTCAGACAGTGCAGGTAGGAAAACTGCCCCTGAGAAATATTGTTGTTAAGGCATCAACTTGGTAAAACACGTATTGTCTGAAGCTCGGGCCTTGCACGTAATTATTACGGTTTGAGACATCCGTACGCCATTTCTTTCGGACTGGTAGTAACAGTTCTCAAGCGTATTAGGAAATGAAAAACGGTACTTAAACCACATTTTGATAGGAGTGAAGTAAAAATTGCACGTTTTGCAACTGGTATATTGCGATTGCCAATTTCTACGTTCACGAACAAATGCTACCTTTAACATACAATACAATGCCTCCAAATGAATATTAGACATCTTCACAAATGATCAAAAATTAGTATATGAAATAGATTTGTAATGAACATGAATCTCTAGATATTAAACAGAGAAACTGCACATTTTAACACAAGCCACTATTTTTCAAACAAACATGACAGAGCGACGGATGCAAAGCATGTCAAGTATATTCCGGTTACAACCAGTATACCCTTGTTCGCAAAGTAGTCTTCGAGTATGGTCATTGTCGAAGTCATCTGACAGAAGAGCAGTACTCGGTGACCGGTCGCTTTCAACTTGGGGAGGATGCGGTCGAGGAGTTCGAACTTTCCGCAGGTCCGGTACAAGTCGTTCCTGCGACGCAAACCGCGAAGATGTTATTCGAACAAAATCAGATGAGATCACTTCCGCTGACGCATGGACATGTGCACGAGTTACTTGATTGACTGATGCCCGTTAAACAGACTTCGGTGGGTGAAAGTTTTTTTTATTACTTTATACGCATTGAACAAAAAGCAATAGATCTTTCCGAACGAAGTAACCCAACATGTTTTCAACAATAACCTCCATTCCTTCTGCAACCTTGCATTCCATGTTAAGGTAACAAACGAACAGCGCGCAGAGCAGTAAGCCGATGTATGGGGTTGGTCCAGAAACGACGATTTTATTTATTAGAGGATGTTGCTCTTATTGTGATAAAGCGTTTGCTGGAACGACAAAGAGCTGAATTTCGAGAAAGTAGGCAAGTAATCTTCCCTCAGCATCGGAAGACTTTCACCATACAGACAGGATTTTCGGCCAACTCTTTTCATCATAACTACTTATGATGATGAATTGTAGTAACAGTTTCCACCAAACCAACGAACAGGGCGATTCTTTTGACGTGACACAACAGCGCATGCATGGGTTGGTTGCGTAGACACAAACAAGCCTACCCTGTCACAATCCCGGCGGGCATCTGCAGATGTTCCGCCATCGACTCCTCGATGTGACGGAACATGAAGGGATGGTTGCAGATCTTGCGGAGCTGCATGATCGTGTTCATCAATGCTTTGGCGCCGCCTTTGCCTTGCTTGCCTGGGAGGAAAATGACGACAAGGCGCATTGTTAAAAAACAAGTGCGCATTTTTCACTCAAAAGATGTTTCTGTAGCTTGTCGCAGGCGCCAAGAACTACGACTACAAAAAAGAATCGATTAGAGCTCCCAGAGCTGGTTGTCAATAGTAACAACGTTATTGCGTTTGAGGCGGTTGTAGAGTGAGTTTTCTCAAAATTTTATCAGACCAATCGCGTTAAATGCAAAATTAATCTGAACATCACTGTTACAAAGCGATCCAGGGTGTTTACAGTCCATGCCGCAACATCGACGGCCCATTACCTTTCTCCGATCCATCAGTGAGCACCAGGCCGTGCTTCTGCATATGACAGTAGAGCAGTCGTTGCAGAGCAGACATATCGCACTTCACCACATACTCGACCTGAGAAGAAGGTATGGCGGCTCCAACTTAAGTTGTCTTAGCACGAAACCAACGCTGGCTTTACCCGTTCCGAGCCGGCAGTGCCGCTCTGACAGACTGTTGCGAGTTTTTCGGCAATCGCCAGTGAATGTTAAGTGTTACACTTTGACGTTGATGTTAAAGGCAACTACCAACATTACGATAAAAACAACAAGTAACTACTTTCCACATGTGAGATAAGCAAGGAATCGATCGGCAAACTTTTGAAAGGAAATTGATTTCACGCAACACTATGCATCAAACAGTGCTTACAAAAGAAACCCTAGCCAGGTCTGCACTGGAACGAAAGGGGTAAACGCATCAGCAGTTGAATGACAACGCGGCAAGTACCTTCTCCGGAAGCTGATTTTCAACTTCCTTTTTGAGACGACGAAGCAGGAAGGGACGCAGGACTTTGTGCAGTCGACGAATGATCAAAACAGTCTCTTCTTCGTTCAAATCAACCTTTGAAACGAAAAGCACCCTCAGAAAATATGTCGCAGGAAGGACAATGCGCGCAGCGTACAGTATCGAACCTATAGCTTGAGGCGCTGGAGACAATCGCCATCTCTGCTGACGTCATCACTCAATACAACGCTATAATTACATTCAACCGTATCCTGCCTAGACACCAATAGACCACATATCGCACCCCCCAAAGAGTCCCAAAGAAAAGCGTGGCCAATGCGTTGGGGCCAGGTTCAGGTGCAGATGGCTGGCTGAGTTAAGAAATATTTCCCACCTGTCTATCACTTTCCCATAGCTAGACTGATTGCCTTACATGGCTGAAGAGCTCAGCTCCGAGCAGATTATTTTGATCCGTAGTTACTCGAGCCGCGCATGACGTCGCCACTCTGGGTCAGAGTGGACCTGGGAAGAATATTTGCTGAAGGGTGCTCCAGTTGCCCCCGAAACTGCACAACTCCCGAATCGTAGCCCCAGCCTGAGTGTCGTGACGTAATACTGACCTTCTCGCCGGTGAGCGCGAACGGGGCGTTGAACCATTGCTCGAAGGTGGAGCAGCACTGGAAGATCGATGGGAGGAGGAAGTTGAGGAGGGCCCAGAGCTCGGGAAGCTTGTTCTGCAACGGAAAAGGCGGGTCCACTACAAACAGAATCTGGGAAAATCTTACAATTTGGATGAGAACTAGTGCTGAAAAAATAAGATGCGCAAATACCCACATCTGAATGCAAAGCATTTATAATTGAAGGATTGGACATAGCAATTAGTTAATTGCCTTTACACTGTGCAGTAAAGACACCAGTCATAAACACAAGCTCAGTTTCCAGGCTTTTAGCCAGTTGTTTGACAGATTACAGAGCTGTTCGCAAGGTTTTTTTTAAGGTTTGACCTTGCTGACATTTTGAGAGACCGAAACTACTGTACTTTATCTGAATAACGAGATGTTTGCAAAGCGAAGTTATAGTGCATTTTGGTGGTGGTCGTTTTTAGAGACCGTTTCGATCTCTCAAAACAGCACCCTTTGAGGGACAATGGTACGTATGTGTACCACAACTTTTTTCCTCGTAGCTACCATGCTACAAGTCCAAATGCATTGAAATTTTTATCAAGGATTGTTTAGTAACTCTACTATTATTTAGCAACACTGAAATGAGTGAGCACGAATTGGCGCTCTCTTGATTTTTTAGGTGCATGAGAAAAAGTGGTTAAGTTATGAAACATAAAAACCACTTTTATTAATTTTTTTTGTAGATTTTACGTTTGCTTATCTTTACAGAAGCCATCTGTAAGTTTTCAAATGATTTGAGTCATTTTGGTGGAGAAAAAGAGCAGGTTGTAGATTTGGTACGTATTTGTACCATTGTCCGTTTGAGGTAAAATGTTTCCTCTGCTAAGTTAATATTGATGGCGCATATTTGTACCACTGTCCCTTTGAGGTAAAATGTTCCTCTGTAAATTCTAAGTTAATGTTGGGATGTAGTATCCAAAGTATGATTCAAATAATGATTGGACTTCTGCTGTAAGAGGCTACATCTCAAGTTTAATAGCTATGTAGGCTTTCTTAGAGTGCCTTTGACAATGCAGTGAGATTTGAGATATAGGTAAAATGGCTAAGTGCTGGTATTAGTCTAGTTAACATTACAAAATCAAAACTGAGATTTTTGTATACTTTTAGACCAGGTTTTTTTTAAAGGAATATGTTAGGTACCCGGTATGGACCTGTAGGCACCCGATGATAATTTTTGCTGATTCTAGGGACCCGAATCGGGTCATATGCAGTTATTGATAATTGACCAGTCAGAGGCATGGTAAAATAAACAAGGTTGCCAGCACTCTACATTATCTGATAATGTCTAACTCAGGGGCGGCCAACAAGTCGATCGTGATCGACCAGTCGATCGCGCCTGATTTTGCATTGAATTGACAGGATACGTAAAAAGAACACTTCAACCAATATTCGACAAAGTACATAAAATTTATCCATCAATTGGTTGGTCACGTATATTCTTTGGTGCCTCTTGGGGTGGTTGACCATGGGCTAGCAGGGGCGCGAAGGTGTTGTAATGTTTTCCTATTATTGCGTGGAAATCATAATTTAGGCCTAACATAAACTTTGGCTTCTGCGCATCCCTCCTAAGGTGATGTACACTGTATTTGCACGTGCGATACTCAACTTTGGCATTTTGTACACTGTGATTTTATCACCGACCAGTCGATCGCGAGTTAGCAAGAAATTTTCTAGTCGATCCTAGTCGAAGACAAGTTGGCCACCCCTGGTCTAACTAGTCTTGATGTATGCAATAACTTTGGCATTACAATACAGTACTGTGATTAATGAATTTTGATATAAAATGGCATGGTGTGGTAACTATATATTAATATCAATAAATATCTTAATATACTGTGTTTTGTGTGGTTTCAGATATTGTATAACAATTTCTTGTAAATTGAATATAATGCCAAAAAGGAGTCGACTGTTTCAATTGAATGAAAAAGTAATCGACCAGATATTGCTTTGTGACAATAGTGACTCGGAAGAAGATTTAGCTCTTGATGATGAAGATATAAATTTTCTGGCAACAGATGTTGAATACGCGGAGAAAAATTTGGCAACTGATCAAGTGTTGGAATCTACAATAAATCCACCATCAGCTTCACCTGTCAATGCAGCTCAAAATTCTGAACATGCTTCTACTGATAAGCAAAGTTCTGCTGTACCTTTACTTGCAACAAATTCTACATTCAAGTGGAAAAAGTTGAACCCACAATCACAAGCTGCAATAGTTGCACAGCGAAATTTACATCAAAGTGATGAAAATGATTATGGTGAAGTTTTGGTTGATGTGTCAGAGGAGTTATCACCTTACCAAATTTTTAACAAACTGAATTTGAGCAATTTCTCACTGAAATTGTTATTCCTCAAAGCAGCTTGTATGCTCAAAAAGGTCATGTGTTTTCTACATCTTTAGAAGAAATGAAAGTTTTTTTTGCTATACACCTGGTTATGGGTTTACACCCAGTTCCATCAATGAGAGATTGCTGGTCCAGTGATCCAATCCTCCAAGTACCTTACATTGCCAATATCATGCCACTGAAAAGATTTGAAGAGTTGCGGGCATATGTCCATTTCAATGACAATGAAAAGATGACAAGCAGAGATGATGAGAACCATGACCGAGCATTCAAAGTGAGGCTGGTGATGGACCATTTGAACAAATATTTCTGGAAGAGCTTTTCTCCAACGAAAAGACAAGCAATTGATGAACATATGATCAAATACCAAGGCCATAGTATACTAAAACAACATGTAAAAGGAAGCCCATCAAGTGGGGATTTAAACTTAGGTGTCGCTGTGACTCAAAATCTGGCCATTTGTATGAATTCGATTTGTATACCGGCAAAAAAATGGCGTCGTTGAACATAGACTGGGAGAGGGTGTTGTACTCTTGCTTACTGAAAAGCTCATTGACAGCAGCTGTGAAGTTTTATTGACAATTTTTGCAATTCACCACAGCTGCAGCTAAATTTGCTGCCTAGGGTTATATTCAGTGCTGGTACTGTCCGCACGAATCGTAAGGGTTTGCCTAAGCAAGAAGAGGTTCCTACGGACAAGGAGATGCAAAAAGGAGAGATGGTGTGCATGACAAGTAATGGCTTATATTACACAAAACGGATGGACAATAAAGCTGTTCACATGCTATCGAATTTCCTGCTAGCATACCCTGATCAAGAGACCAGCCGAAAAGTCAAAGGCTCGCAAACCAGCAAAATGGTCAAATGCCATAATGATGTACATCATTACAACAAGTTTATGGGAGGAGTTGATTTGATGGACCAAAAAAGTCACCTATCAATTTGACCATCGATCCACTCATAAATATAACCTGAGACTGGTATTTGTTCAGTCAATAATGCTTTCATCATTTATGCGAAGCTTAGCAGTGACCTCAATGTTGTTCCGATGGGACTGAAATATTTCCGATGTGCTGTGATCCGAGGATTGGTTGGTAGTTTTTCCAGTCTAAGGAGGGCAATTCCAGGTGGAGTGGTTCATGGAAGTGCGAAGAGGCAACAATTGCATGGAGTGTCGTCTGTACCTCATACCATGAAGAAAGTGGAAGTGCGAAAGCGGTGCAAGTTATGTACACAAAGGAAAGTGCAAAGTCGTACCAATAATGTGCGTGTCGAATGCAATGTGCCATTGTGTTATGCAAATGGGCGAAATTGCTTCGCACTGTACCACAACTAGTGACAGCTCGCATGAACGCCCTCCCTCTGATAACACAATTTGTACGTGAATTATTTGATTCAGGTGTTCTAAGGCTTTGTTTTTAGTGTGCTTTGTGTTTTTTATGCCCTCCCTACAAGACGATTTGCTCAACAGTTGTTTGATTTATGTGCTGTAGTATAATTTTGCGTGTGTATTGATCTTGGCTAGTTGAAAAAAATATGAAAA
>Ga0210059_1010387_pt1 | contig 14398 bp, 2 predicted proteins | sample Ectturendosymbi2_FD_188042 | JGI IMG/M metagenome (GOLD analysis project Ga0210059, IMG submission 188042) | Ecteinascidia turbinata endosymbiont from Florida, USA - Sample 2 (SPAdes) (version 2) | ecosystem: Host-associated > Tunicates > Ascidians > Unclassified | place: Key West, Florida... | reverse complement strand
GTTTGATAAACTGTTGATTCGATAAACTGTCTGTTCGATACACTGTCGTTCAATAAACTGTCGATGGATGAACTGTCGTTCGATTAACTGTCGTTCGATAAACTGTCGTTCGACAACTGTCGTTCGATAAACTGTCGTTTCAAAAACTGTCGGTTCGATAAACTGTCGTTCGATAAACTGTCGTTCGATAACTGTCGTTCGATAAATCGTCGTTGGATGAACAATCGGTTTAATATACTGTCGGTTCGATAAACTGTCGGTTCGATAAACTGTTGGTTTGATAAACTCTCGTTTCGATAAAATGTTGGTTCGATGAACTTTCGGTTCGATAACTGTCGTTTCGATAAGCTGTCCTTCGACAAATTGTTGTGCGATGAATTGTCGTTTGATAAACTGTCGTTCGATGGACTGTCGCGTCACGGTTAACTGCAGTACCATAAGCGTATCCAGGGGGTCAAGAGAAGGGCTTGTCAAACGTTTTTGTTCTGCGGCCCCATTTACGAAAAGTTTTTTTGTATGCGACCCCGTTGGTGGACAGCCGAGAGCCCTAGATGTTAATGATAGATGTAAACGTCCCATTACAAATCTCAAGGGGGAGTTTTGTCTATGGCGAAGTCATAAAATGTGCACAGTCCTCGAAAGTAAACATACAGTGATGAAACTACAATGTAATGGAAAAATATAAATGCGAAAAATATAAACAAATATATAAACAAAAAAAAATATAACCAAAAAAAAGCAATTCAGTTTGTAGAAGTTATCAAGCACAACTAATGGGATGGATGCACTTGCTGTTTTTTTGCACAGATCATCAATTCGTAGATTCATACAAGACAACGGAGGACAAAGGATATTCTCAACACTATTGAAAAAGGATCGGTGATTGGACTTAATAGTTATCAATATGGAGATACCACTTCGCATAAATGTGTTGTGCAAAATACGTAGCCAGGGTGGGACCAAGACGTCCATGCCACATCAAATTTCTAGCTCGTCATGTTGCTTGTTGTTTAGGAGGCGATGTCCCAAAGCAGATACTGTTGCTCGCTTAAAGTTAAAATATTTGGCCCTTTCCAAATTTTGGCTACCCTATTGTTGTGTATGGTTTGTCGATCCAACTTTTCCTTAATCAAAGTCCAAAGTACTTCTGAAATTGTGTATGTAGCTTTTAACTTTCGTTTAAAAATTGCTCATTGTGCTCTCAAAGCAATTAGCCTAACCCCTAGAAGAGCTCGAAACACAAGCATGGCTTTGTGTCGGAATAAATGCAATAAAGTCAATATTTATCAGAAGCGATATTTTAAAGATTTGACCTTGCTGACCGCAAACAAATTTTGAAAGACCGCAAGTATTTTATCTGAATACCGATATGTTCGTAAAGCAAGCTTTCAGTGTATTTTGATGATGGTAGTAAAGTGAATTTCTGAAGTATTCCGAGAAAGCGCTGGAAAAAAGTTGAGATCGTCTCGGGTTATCAAAACAACTTTGAAAAAACACTGTTGGTCGGTACGTTAAAACATTCATGACGTGACGACGCATAATTTATTGTGTTTGGTTGGTTAAAATTATTTGATAGCCAGACATCCCACTAAAGAAATGACAGCATGAAACACGGTATTGCCTCTAAAAATGCAGTAGAAATACATTCACTGCATTCCAGCTTTTAATTTTCTTGTAAAGTTTACAAAAACTTTTATATCTGACATGTCAAGTTAATTTGTTTCGCGACACCAAAATTACACCCCCAAATGGGGTCGCGACCCATAGTTTGAGACGCCCTGGTCTAGAAGGCCATGCCCCCCCAAATTTTTGGAACATATAGTTATTTTTGCTTTGAGAGTCGTTATCCCCAACAAAATAATGTTATTCGCCAAAAATCAAACACTTCCTCCCCCAAAGTTTTGGGCTGGCTATACTACTGTCAACGACGAAATGCGCTGTGTATCAATAGCAGCCATAGCATCTGGAAGTCGGAACTAGTGTCTGCAGCAGCGTTGCCAACTGTTATATACATACACCAAATTTATTTTCAAAGTGCTTGGTATATACATTTTTAGTTTGGTATATATGAACTATTTGGTATATATTTGCTATATCTTTGTCAGAGGGTTTATATGAGACTTTAAACCAAAGTATTTGTTATATTGCATAGCGTAAACAGAGAAACCATAGTGTTGTTGAACCAATGTATGAAAGGTTTAGTGGTGTTGCTTAACATGGGAGTAACCGTGCACTTAGGGTAAGCGGAAAATGAGACTGGAGAGAGCTGAGACGTTCTGAAAAAAACTGAGCTTGGCTCTAGCCTATGTGTTTTCAGTCAGCCAATGCATCTAAAAGTTAGACAGCTGCATATGAGAGGGGCAGAAGATTGCTACTTATAGCGTTTGCATGACTTGCAAAGCAGGATTCTGCTAGTACTGTGTAATCCATCTGCAAACTGTGCAAAAAAATTGTAAATCGCAAAGCAGCTATTATATACATCAAAATCAGGGGTCACCAACATGGTGCCTGCGGGCGCCAGGTCGCCCGCACGGACCACGTGGGTCGCCCGCGGGCTTGTTCTAACAATAGCGTAAACTTGATCACTGATCAGTGTCTTAGCACGAAATCTCTAATTTTTATTAATGATAACTTGATTGAAGACTAATTGAGCAAATTTTCATTTCAGAACTGCGTGTATCAAACTGGTAGCCCTTCGCGTTAATCTGTACCAAGAAGTAGCTCTCAGTTTCAAAAAGGTTGATGACCCCTGATCAAAATAATGCGGTGGTCTGCAAAAGAAATGAAAATGCAGTTGCAGGTGTTGGAAGGTTGAATTTTCCAGTGGTAAACCCGTCACCTCTAAAGTTAGGAAAGTAGAAATTGAGCTTGCAGCTTCTCTATGATGCCATTGCCCAACAACAACTACACATCATCTACGTGAAATCATTGAAAAGCTTGGAAAAGACAGCATTCATATTTAAGTTCTTCGGAGATACATTTGGTATATATTTGGTATATTTTTAGACGAAATTTGGTATATTCTTTGTAAGAAGAGCTGGAAACACTCGTCTGTAGGAGTCTCTGGTAAACTAGTACAGTGCTCCGCAACCTTTTTTCATACACGCCATACCAACGTTCCAGAATTTTGCAGGGCACCTAAACCACTAATGTAAACAATAAACTCCGTGATTCATTTTGAGCTATTAGCGCTTGATTCAATGAGCACAATTGCTGTGCGTTACGCTCAGTATTTGAAAGAGCAACTCAAAGTTCTCCATCAACTTCTTTTACACATGGATCGTTTATCGTTTTTGATCAATAAAGAAGATAAATTTTGTTCACACAAGTACGTAGTGCAAAAATGAAGAAGAATTTCAATAATTCGCTGATATAACTGTTCAATACAAATTTCATCTCATGAAGTGGAACATCACTAAATTATGATCTCAGCATTTTGTCATTTCTTAGCTCAATAATGTTTTTTTTCTAACAGACAAGGATGATTCTTGCGTTGACATTTCAGCATTAGCCGAAAAAGGGATTTCCGTCCAACCATATTGTTCCAGATTAACGGTAAAAAAGTTGTAATGGTCAAAAGTTGTAATGGTCACATACAAAAAGTAATGGTCATACTTCTGATGTAATAAAGTTAAGTGTTCATGGGAAAATCCAACACAAATACTTTGTCAATAGTTCTACATTGATTACTTCTTGCAAACATTTCCAGCGATCCCCGTGTTAACTCAGATTTCCAAAGTACTATTTTCTATTTAGAACCTTTTAACTTGTCATTATCAAAACATGTCAGTATATTTTCATTTTTGCCTTGCATTTTGCCCGTGAAATCCAATGCACGGACGTACGAAATAGCAGTGATTTAATTTAATACTGCATGTGAAATTTTGTTCAGTGGAGTTTCTCACGTCCGCCGGGATTGTACGTCTTGTTTATATATTGAGCCTTGACTGTGACCAGTGTTATTATATTCGGCTTTCTTGTATCGGCGGCCTATCATGTCATCAACCTTACGGAAGTGTATGACGTTCATTGATGCAATTCTTTTTCTTGATTCATGATTGTTTTACGGTCCGTAAAGTAATACCTTTGACGTAGTAACATTTAACACAAACCATTATTACTTGCAGTGTATGTGTAGCTTATTGCTAACGAGTTGCTTGTGCTAAATGGCTGGCATTACTAACAGCACATGTGTAGCCTATTGCTGATGCGTTTCTTGCAGGGGCGGATCCACGGGGGGCGATTGGGGCGATCGCCCCTCCTAAAACTTAAAAAAGTAACATTTTTCGTCATGATTTTGTACAATTTGGAAACCAGCATTCGCGATATAAGGCCATTTTGCCGTCCATTTTTGTAACTCCAATGCTGTGAACCATACTTCATCTCTCTGATTACAGTGAACCCGTAATGAGACTTGACTGCGAAATATTACTGAAATCGCCCCCCTAAACTTACTGACTGGATCCGCCCCTGCGTTGGACACGTTTCTGGTTTCTTGTGCTCTAACTTTATTCTTTGATATCTTATACACGGTTACTGATCTTCTCATTGCGTTGCTGCTAAATGTGAGTGCCCTAAAGACTATGGAGTGTCAGTTATTATGATTTTGTGAGTCAAAAGTACAGAAAACATTAACTTGAATTAGCTTTCAAGCTCTTTTTTGTTTTTGTTTGTTTGAGTTGGATTACATATACCCTAACAACAGAGAAAGAGTTTTGGATTTAAGCAGAATTTGGAGTTTGAAACTGTCACTTTTCGGATTTGGAATTGGATCAGATTTTGAAATAAAATTGTTGGGTTGGACTTGCGTTTTAAAAACCTAAATCCGTTCATCTCTAGTGTGCACATATCGGACTGGATGTGCATATCGTTTTTTGGGTTTGGATCGCATCAGAATGAGATCGTGCAAAATATTTGAACTTGCAGCAATTGCAAATGCAAAACGCGTGTTAACAATATACTAGTCTTGCAACATTGCGAAGTATGATTCGAATTTGAGTCCGGATGGAGTTTGCAAAGTGCTTACTGGATTCAGTTAGTGATTGAATACAGGAAAACTACTTCCGGTATCCATCTTGAAAATCTGCGATCTACAGCCTGCACCTCTGCTGGGTTTGCTAAATGTGTTGATTCCAGGCGGTGTACTGAAACATGGGCCCTGTTCATCTTTGGTCCGATCACAACAACCAAGTGTTCACATTATATAATGAAGTTTTCGCAGCTATTTCAGCTTACATTTGATTAAAGGGCTGGAGACTGCTTTGAGGTGAAGTAATACGTCATAAAAATCCAGGAGAGTGTGCATAGTCTTTCTGTGCGCATATTCACTGCGATGTTGAAAACAAATATTGTGAAAATCTGTCTCGTAGCACAATTAAATTCATTGCGCACTCGAAGTAGAAGTTATGGCATCTGCATATTCTACCATCAATCCACCATCTTCTGCACACCACGCACGCCACGCCACTAGGCTACGGTGCTTGGCCAGACACAGGCGCTGAGTGGTGCTTTAATTAAGGTTAGATATTCTTTCGAGCTCGTCTAGCAGAAATAAGCACATGGCTGGATTTGGTTGGACTGGATCCAGACTGTGGCGAATTTTGTTGAAATCGGATTGGAGCCGAACTGCAAATTACGTTATACATTTAGAATCAGGGCCGGTTTTGCACTGAGCCAATGGAAAGAAATTGCTTGAAATTTCATAACAAAATGTATTTTGTTAGTTTTTTGGACTTTATTTAGATTTTAAAATTTTTACACTTTTTGGACGATGGTTGGACAAAGGCTGAGTTTTAAAAATTCAGGTATTGATCTGGATTGCAAAATATGAACGTCCGCTCATTTCTGTCGTGTAGCCATAGCGATCCGGTCTTCTCTATGAAACCCGCTGCTCGATGACAAAAGGCGACAAAGTTTCTCACATTTGCAGGAATGCACAAAACTATTCAAAGAAATGTTTTGGTTGCAGTGGATGGATTGTTGATTATGATCATTTATCTACTAATCATTAAATCATATACTTCTCATCCTGATCACAGCATTATTGTGTTGCGATCGTAGGGCCCAAGCGACATACACGCAAAGGCTTCACACTGTAGCAGCTAGCAGCCACAGAGCTCACACACCGTGCTCACTCTATTATTGCTTCTTACTGCAGCACACGCACATCCTGCGCGTGGTGCGTCGTGGACGCGACGCCACGCCAATCGAACGGCTGTAACAGTGGAGAAGGAAGCTTATATTTACCGCTAATATGAACAGTTTAGGTCGAGCAGGTTATTCTCGAACAATTTAGAGGGTTTTTAAGAGCTAAATTTGAATTTATCTTTGAAAGTATTAGAAGGTTGTACTGTTTGCTTTTTATCCAAAGACTCCCAGATGTCAATCCTTGTGCAAGCAAAATGTTTGTGTCCGGTTGCTATTTTTTCCTGGGAAGCATATAGTCATGATTTTTTGTCTAGTATGATATTAATTTATATTGCCCAACTACACTAAGTGAATAGCGTATGGAATGCTGATGTAAGAGAACTATACATGAGTTGGTGCATCGTTTTAACTATTTGCAAGACGTTATATTTATCATTAGATTTTAACGTCTTCAGCAATGCACACTTTGTTCAACATTTGCTTTGCAGGGACTACTGTAAATATGATTGATCTTTCACACTTTTGTTTTGACATGTTTCTATTGGTGTTAGAAGGTAGGGTGGAGCTGATCCTTGTCTGGTTATTGGACGTTATACTGAAGTTGAGGTTAGATTAGCAGACAATAATGAACAGTTTTTAAGGAATTAACTGGAAAGGTAATATCTAAGCCTCGAAAGAATATTTGTTTCTTTACTTGGACACTGTCTTTTCGTTTGGTCATAGACCGAATTGTGTTTTGAAATGCCCGAAAAAAATTAAGTCAATTCGGTCAATATGTCTACAAATATAGACTACTCAATACTGTTACGGCGCGTTTTAATACTATTCTCAATTGACCGAAATGTCTCAGCGAAATAAACAGCTTGGGCAATGCGTAATTTCCAGCATAGTTTGTTATCTACCACTACTCCCAAATATTTTTCATTCACAAATTGGGTGCACCATTTTTGTAACAACCATGTCAACGTCCAGATGTATATTTATTTCGTAACCATGATATAACGAGTTTTGTTGTATGTAAACATGGTTTATTGCTGTATGTTTCAACCAGTTGTCAATATTACTTAGTTGGTGGTTAACCTTGTTTTTAAATCGAAGACAGATTTTCCTGATAAGGCCAGAACTGTGTCATCTGAAAATAAAGTTGATGGAAAATTTGAGACATCCATAATAACATTCACATAGTATAAGAAAAGTAGGAGCCCTACGATTAAGCCCTGTGACACACCACCAGTTACACTATATTGTTGCGGTTGAATACATTCGATACTGTTGCTATCGGAAAGCCCGAGAGGCAAGTGGACAAGGCTTCACACTGTGGCAGCAAGCAACAATAGAGATCATGCGCCAAGATCACTCTGTTATCACTTGTTCGCACCACATAAGTATGGGTGTTGTTCTTCGCGCACATCCCGTTTGTGGTGAATACAACGCAATGCCAACCAAAGGTTGCAACAGTACTAAACAAAATTGAGCAGAGTTGTAAACGGCGCCTCAGTTTGAAGCCCGGCCCCGGCCCGAGCCCCACTTTTATATTTGAATCCCGGTTTAGGCCCGAAAGCGAATTTTACGAAGTGAGTCTAAATATGCGCAAGCGCAGGGTATCAAAAACGTGGTGTACGGATATAGCTGCAGGTACAAGGTTTTATCACACCCAAAATACCAACCACCTTGACCAAAATATAGGCGTAAACAACCACAAACTTAGCTTGTTAGTCAACGATAATAGTGCAGAATGTGAAGCTTCTCAAGACCAAGAGAAACTACAGTATCACTGAACTATCCACGATGGTGATATAAGCATAAAAGAAACTATCTAGGATAGCACTATAGATATATTAAACCGGTTTGCAGGCCTTCGCTTTCAACAAGTCAAGAATCACGGTAGTGATTGATCATGTGGACGCAATGCTATTTCGTGCTAATTTCCTCACGGCTGTCGCGTTCTCAAAAAGAGTATGAGTCTAATTGGAGCAGTTAACAAAAGAACATAGCTGTGCTTGCAATTACCTGAAAAAAAATCACAATCACTTCACTCACTCACTGAAGTCACCCCAGTGAGCGCAACAAATGTACGTCACGAAATAAAAAATCGTTGCTCTGAATATTATAAAAAAAAATTAGTATGCAGTCCCGAAATTGGCCCGAAACATTCGACAAAATTAGGCCCGGACCCGGCCCGACTTACAACTCTGAAATGGACATCAGATCACTGCATCAAATGCGTCGGAGAGATCTAAAAATATTGAACATGTTACTCAGGGGCGACTGCAGGTCAACAGCCTAAGTCGGGCACGTCAGGCAACTTAGCCTATACTGACTGAATGCAACCGTTCGATTTCGATGCTTGCATTACTGAAATTTCCACTTGCTCTCATTCTGGCTGGCACTATCGTTCCTCTGTGACGTCGGTTACGTATCAATGAATAAGAAGTTCTCATGAGAACCCGTCTATTCCTACCTAACCCACGTCACAGACCAATGATAAGGACAGTAGTTAGTCCTCTGAGTACTAGGCTCATTCCTATGATCCTGGTTACTGGACAATTTTTCGTTCGTTTGAAATTATTCTCGAATTGGAACTGTCAATTGGATTGGAATTCAAATTCAGTTTTCTATGGAAACCCATTGCTTCAAAAACATTGCTTCAAAAAATCCCTTTCAGCTTCACCAGCAAGTATTGCGTGCAGTTTTGAAACGTTTCAACACGAGCAGTGCAAATTACTCACGAATGAAAAGAATTAGTCAGAACACAAAGCACGACAATTAAAACTGAAAACTTCGTCTTTCCCAAAATGATTGTTTGCACGCAAACTTCAAAACTATCTGATGTCATCTATCGAGCAATGCAACAAACACACTTACTGAAACAAGCCGTTGTTTCAGAGCCATAGGCGGATTCACTGGCGGGGTTAAGGGGGCTGAAGCCTCCCTTACATTTTTCAGATACTTTTTTTATCGATAGTCCCGACACAGAAACGTCCATTTGGGTGATATTTTGGATAGCCTTTAAATACATAGTGTTTCCAATTCGGGGCAAAATTTTAAAACCCGGGTTTCGGGTAGCTGACAAAAGAAACCCGGGAAACCCCGTTTTTTTCGGGTTTGAAATGAATGCGATTTTGAGCGATAAAAACTCAGTATCATTGTGAAATTGTACTGTTGGTCCCTGCGCAATTTATTAGTGAATTAATAATTAAGTTAAGCACAGCTTTTCAATGATGTTTATAATACTGACGCATGACAATCAAAGCACACTTTCATCATTCAGTCTGTTTCTGAGTTTTGCGAAAAATAGTCCCGTGGCTGAAAAAGCCCTTTCTGGTTCCAGTGATTTGGTCTTGATTGTAATTAAGGCATGGAACAGTTTTTCAAGATCATTTGACCTCTTCTTTGTGGCCTCAAAAAGACTCCTTTCCTTTTTCACAATTCGTGATCGGATCTCTTCCTGCGCCTGAATAGTTTTGTGGTCTTCACCTTCATGGATTACACGGATTCTGTGCTTTGATTTCAAATAGTTGATCAAACGTTCGGTGCTTGAACCACCTCCTTTGGTATAAAGGAGCACAAATTGCACTTTGGTGTTGGTTGAGCCTTGTTGCATGAGAAAGGGCTCCAAGGTTCTGATTTTCTTTGATTATTAACGTCTTCAAAGTGATTTTGTATGATTAAAAATATACTTAAAATCGCTTCTAAACGAAAGCCAAATATTTTGTAGAAACTTATTGCAAACTGAAAAAGAACGAATCGATTTTGCAAAGGATCACAGGTTTTATGTGAACTAACACATAACAGCTTATAAATCAACTAACTAGTAACTACGAAACTACGGCATACCTTTGAGGAACTACCTCACGTGGTCGTTATTTAATTAGGTTAGCGAAAAGACTGAAGTTCGCGTAGACACTTATCATATGCAAAATGACGTCACGATCCTTCTAAATATGTCAATTGAACGAAAATATAAACGGACCAACCACGAACGTACGATGGTCAACGAGCAAAACCCGCATCTCGTGCCTCATGATAACAGTTAAAAGTTCAAATGTGCTAATTCGGCCGTTGCACGCGCCAATCTGCAACTTCAATGTTATCAGAATTACTAATATTTGAATGCAACAGCAATTCCAATTTTTTAAATACCCGGGTTTGGTAGTTGAAAAAAAACGGGTTTCGGGTTCGGGAAAACCCGGGTTGTAAACACTATAAATACACCATTTCGTGCACAGGGTAGGGACAAAATATGGAAAGCTTGTTTTGATGTATTTGGCCAGTCGGGTTTGTTTATTTCGCTAAAAATGAAACTTCCAATACGTAAGTTTTTAAAGAAAAATGTGGTCCCATTATTACATAAACCGCACGTCAGTATTTAAATTCATGTTTCATTTGGGTAAGCTTGGGCTTCTTACTTGTGGACAAAAGTTCAATAAGCAGCAGACTATTTTATTTTTTCCTACAAGCTTTCATGAATGAGTGCAGCTCATTTTATTAGTTGAAAGAAGAAATCAAAATACGCTTCAACGAACTTACAATGCAGTTAACTACACAGGCCAGATGAGAGCGCTCAAGGACAGTGCGAATTCCGAAACAGCAAACATAACCGCAAAACGTAGTCTACTACATGTCAGATAGGCTAAACATGAACTGCGCTAGATTAGCTGTTTTCATTCCTGGCCCACGCGTTTTTTTGGTGTAGACCTGTGTTTGTTTTGCTAGAAATAAAATTTTCTCGACATTCAACAAGTTCCTTTTTAAGGTTAGATAAGTTTCAAAATATTTTCTGAATTGTTTGGAAGGTCGCTTTTGCCCCTGAAACGTTCCAGTAAGCCTGAGTAATGGTGAGAATGCGATTTAGCCAAATTGTCTATGGTTATTTAACCGTGTTTGTTAAAAAAGTTACCTGAGCAGTTGGGTCTTCACCGCTATGCAGTCAGTACACATCCGGATAAATTGAATTCGTCTCGAAGCCACCCCCCAAAAAAAATCCTGGATCCGCCTATGAGAGCATTGGTAGAATGTGGAAGAAAGACTACTTCGTAAATTTGGCAGCCAAACTCTAGGCAGCGCTTTTAGATTTTAAATGCTGAATAGTGTTTCAAGAGTTAATGCCCTTGCTATCGCACTGGGTGGTGAAATAAGTCAAAAAAAGTCAAAGAGCAACGCAAAAAGATGCACGAAATTTTTCACAACGGAGAGTACATGGCCCGCTCTTGTATTTTGCGCATGTATTGCTATAACGCATGTAACTTTTATCTTGTTTAGCTTTTCTCTATTTTCTGGTGATCTGTAGCCTTGTTGCCTTAATGGTGTACTACATTTGCCACAAAGTCATCCGCGGTGAATTTATGCGTTATTGGTGCTTCTTAAATAAGTGCGAGCACCCTCTTTGTCCAAACTTTTCAACATTCACAGATCTCATGCAAAATCAAATGAATAAAATGTTGGCGCTTCCCAGTCTTCCGAACTCTTTATCGTTTCAGTCATTTTTGCACAAGGTTTCTTCCAAGTTGTCACATTTCACAATCAGTTTTGTGTGACCGAAGATAAGAAGAGCACGGTATCTCTTTTGACTTTGCAGGTGGTTGTGAGAATGGGTGTCGGAAGGGTGTGGCAGGGGGCCTTGGCCCTCCTGGAATTTGAAATTCACCAATAAAAGTTCTAGTAGAAAAAAGTTTTCTCTTAGTTTCGGGTTGTTGAATTGAAATTTCACAACTCTCGGGGTTCCCCGTACGAAATCCATCCGACGACCATAGTTTTTAAACGTATGATGGAAATTTTCAGCAAACCTTCAGGGTTTTCAGAAAACAAAATATAATGATTTGCATATGTTAAAATTAGGTATGAAATCACAAATGAAGTAGTTTTACAGAGATGTTGCGATAGTTGGTGCTTCAGGCCTTTCTGCCATTCATCAAGAAAAGGGACATCTTGGACGCACTTTAATTTGGGGTGGGAACCTATTTACTATTGCGGTTCGCATGAATTTTACATTGTGGCTGGCGGGTCGCAAAATCAACTGATTTTATCTTAAAAAGATGTACCCTTATTTAATCATGAAGAAGAGTGGCTTCTCTTGACTTACTATCTAAGTACCTGCTTATCATGAAGCTTTGTTTTAACGCTATGTTGTAGCCACTCTAACTTGGCCACACCAAATATTCTTCGCTGGGCGCATTTGTCATGGAGCCCGCAGATTCCTCAGCCCTGTTTTAAATTGTAGTGACAGTGACGGGGATGCGCGAAATTAAGTGGGGAACACGGGGCACCTGTCCCTACACTTTTTTCAGACAGTGTGGTCTACATAATATGCCATGTCCCCCCACATTTTTATCTTTAGGCTTTGTATTTGGTGAGGTTTCAAAAATAAAAGTGACGTTTGTCGCGCAGTCCCGTCACCACGGGGGGCTTTGGTGGGCTTAGACCCCCAAACAGAGCTCCAATCCCCCCAAATTGAAAAGTGAAACACTATAAATAAGTGGAGTGTAATTCCCCTTATTGAAAATTTCTGGCGACGGTTCTGTTGTCGCGTTTTGTGTGAAGAGCATTTCATATTTGATGTTATAAATACTCAAGCTGATGTTGAAACAGAGTTTGGTGTGGTAATATTGAATCTGATGTTTTTTTAAATTTTAGTTTCGATATAAATGATTTTTTCCATTTTGTACGTTTCCAGAGACCCAGATAAGTTGAAAAACTGCATCTGTCAGACATTTTACCCTGTGTAGTATGCTCTAAGAAAGGTCACTGTTTCAAAACAATGATAGTTTAACAGCAGCACGTATGAGAGGCCACAGAAAACAGTACAGCCATTATTTGTTTCCTTCACAAATGTAATTGGCTATTATGCTGTATCGTTGGTTGTCACCAGTGCCGTATCAGCACAACTCTGCCCCCCACAAAATGCTCACACGGGCCACCCTAATGGTGATTTATAAAAAAAGTTATTCCACATCTCAGGGTCGAATGGCCTTCAAAACAAAATATCCTAATTGCGGACACAATTTCGGCAAAACCAGGCCCGTAGCCAGGTTTTAAGGTTTGGGGGGAAAATACATTTTTATGGGGAAAGATATTTAATTTTATCATATGTTTAAAACAAATTTTTCTGAGCACAACAAAATTTGGGGGGCACAAAAAAGATTTGGGGTAACTGCCCTCGAATGCCCCACCATGTCTGCGGGCCTGAGCAGAACCGTAGCCAGAAAGTCTCCCATTGGGGCCTACATGCTTGTGCAGGAGTGAGGGCTAGACATTCTGAAAATTTATTTTTAATTCACAACATTCATGTTATAGCATTTGCAGATTGTGCAAATGAAATTGTAAATATTTTTCCGCAAATACCCATAATAGGCACGAACTTTCCAAATAAAATTTTTTGAACGAGCCTAACAAAATGAATTGGGTCGTAAATCATTGTCATTTAATTGACGGCGATAATTCAGAGATGCTGTAATGACATGCAAATATAAAAAATTTGCAGGAAAGCAAGATCAATCCTATGGCTCAGTTATCAAAACATTATTTCCGAAGGAGCATACATGAGGCCAGTCAAAGCATGTGTGCTGCGATGAACGTTATCTTTCATAAGCGCAAATTTATAAACTTTACCATGAGCTTAAGTGAAATATGCTTATAAAGTGTGCACATTGGGCTTTTTACTGGCCGAAATACGCATGCACAGACCTTGCCTATGTCTGGGCTGTTAATCTCCTGGTGCATGAAACATGTTTAGATTAATAGCATTTTGTATCTCAAATCGCCTATAAATGTTAACAAATATAGACTAAGGCCTACGTGGACGCAACGTTTAACATCCATAATCCACTAACTGCACTACTCTGTTTTGGGACAATCCCCAAAATAGACTCTTCTAACTACACAATTAACTCCATCTGGCTGTCTGAACAGCAGGCTGCGCAAATGTGTAACTTTGGTGGCAAACACCAAAGGTACAGTATCTTGCTGCTATGCAGTACAAAATAAGAGAAGACTACCTGGGCTAGACGCAGTAGCTTAGATTTTTTGCAACAATCACTACACAAAACATGTTGATCAAGTGGAAATCTGATTTCTGGTCGTATACAACTAGGCATGTAGGCAGGGCTGGATAAATGAACGCGAGGCCCATCAGGGCAAAGCAGACGCGTAACCAACGTGGAACACCAGGTGGGGCGAAGAGGTTTCCGAGAGGGGCCCAAATTTTTTAAACTATGTCTAACACATTTTCCAGGGGGGGTAAAAAATTTAAGGG
>Ga0210059_1010386_pt1 | contig 14400 bp, 8 predicted proteins | sample Ectturendosymbi2_FD_188042 | JGI IMG/M metagenome (GOLD analysis project Ga0210059, IMG submission 188042) | Ecteinascidia turbinata endosymbiont from Florida, USA - Sample 2 (SPAdes) (version 2) | ecosystem: Host-associated > Tunicates > Ascidians > Unclassified | place: Key West, Florida... | reverse complement strand
GGCGTAACGAGGTTAGATGGCGCCCGGGGCAAGAAGAAAGTTTGGCGCCCCCATGTGCGAATCAGATCTTTCTGAAGCAAATGTACAGTATTGAAGAAAGTACTAGTGACACTGTTGGGACTTTTCGGCGCCCCCCGGGGTATTGTACCCCCCTTGTGACGCCCCTGTTTCCCAGAACTGTGGAGAAATGTGAAAGCCAGCATGTCACGCTTGATGACGTCTTCACAGCGCAGCATGGGTCTGCCAGTTCTACGAGGCGCGTTATACGAGTAGAACTCGCCGTAAAGGATATCCTTGGGTAGGCGACCACCTTCCATACGATCAACGTGGCCCAGTCGGCGCATTCGTCGCTGCCGCATGATGGTGATGAGCAGGGCAGCCAAAAGTCAAATTTTCTACCTGTTTTTGAAGTTTATGAAACGCCCACAAACAAAATTTCACACTCATCATGAGCGACTCCCAAGTCATTAGGTCAAAAAAGTCAAAATTTATTATAAGTTCAAAATTTACCGTTAGGTCAAACTTATTTTTCAGCACAGTTTTTCTCTTCATCTATATTTTATTGAAACTACAACCCGGGACGGATTTAGGGAGCGCGGGGCCCTAGGCCAGCTTAGTTTCTAGGGCCCCGCGCAGGTGTGACATATCTGGCCGTTTGTCTGAAAAGCATGATGGTATGCCCCTCTTATGTGTAGGGCCCCGTCAAAAATCTATCTTTTGTGGTGCCGACTTTGGTTCTGCGATTGCTTTAAATCAAGGCTGTCCAACCCGGGGGCCGCATGCGGCCCGCGACGTTTCAAGTGGCCAGCGATGTAAGATGTTCGTAACCAGACTTTAAATTTTCAGTGTTTTTATAGGCTCAAGTATATTTGCCATCATAACACACCAAAATTACACCTGTTTTTCTGTTATGGGCCTACCACCCAAAAACTTGTATAACAAACGCTTCGAAAATACGTCAATTTTTTAGATTTGGTTTACATCCATAGAAGCTGGCAACACTGCGTGCAACTATAGGACTCATTCACCTCGTGTTATCGCATAAAACTTATCAAAATCGAGGGATTTGTTACGTCACAAAAACGTTTGTGGCATGCAATAAATTTCCTCATGTGAAAGTGACCCGCAACACTAAAAAGGTTGTGCAGGCCTTCCTTAGATCTACAACAGAAATTAAGCCTTTCCTACATTCTTCTCTGGAACAAATGGCAATGTGATCTTTTCTTGGAATTCATAGCTCTTTCGTGTAGTTCAAAAGTCCTCTTCGTTAAATTTCCAAGATTTCTAGCGTTTTTTGTAGGTTTATTTTTCGGACACTGTATATACATTTTCCATGGACGTCTGCAGGGGGGCAAAACGGGCATTTGCTCCCCCCCTTGAAATCGGGTCAAAGAACCAAAATTTTCCAGAAAGCATGAAGTGAGCAGTTCAATTTCGATTGATTGATCTAATTCTTGTATGACAGTTTATTTGCCGGTAAGGCACTCATACTGCACTGCACAAGAGCCAGGTTCACGGTCCTGGTGTCATGCTGTAGTGAGCTTGCGGTTCACGTATGCCCCATTGCGTGCTGAACTTGGGAGCGGGTTCTTTTGAGGTTGGTCTTTCAAGTTACGATAGTAGGCGTCTTGCTGCATTTTACTGATGGCTATTGAACGCAAATATCATGGCAGATAATGCAGCGAGGCAGTAACTGCTGATAACGGCAAGCACGTAGTTCGATACTGTGTGAAAAAAAGCCAGAATTAATCTATATAGGAATACAACCACAAGTTTTAAAAATCCATTGCTAGTTTGGGACTGAGTGTGACCAATGTGCCTGAGTGAATAGCTTAATCCAGTGCGGGCCAACTGCTTTTCACCTACGACTACGGTCCATTTTACCAAAACGTGACAACTTGCGGGCCACTTCCAATAAAATGACGTATAAAACAACAGATCCACTATATTTAAAACTAAAAAAGGGAAGATACGTGAGAGCATCATTGAAATTATTACACGATATAGCAAGGGCGTACGCAAGGGGTTGGGGTTAAAGCCCCCGTTGAACTTGATATTTTACAAATATTTTATTACCTGCGCAAATGAGATGATTGTTTTCGCGTACATTTTGCTTGTTAATTTGTCGACTTAATGCAAATACCACGGAATGAATTTGCATGCAAATTTCAAGGAACATTGTAAACAGTGGCGTAGCCAGCCCAAAAATTGGGGGGGCAAATGTTTGATTTTAGGCGAATAACACTATTTTGTTTAGAAAAACGCCTATCAAAGCACAAAATGACTATATTTTCTAAACATTTGGGGGGACATGGCCCCTTTGGCCCCCTTGGCTACGCCTATGATTGAAACGGGCCAAAAAGTAATAATTGTAGGTTTTTCTGAGAATCTGGGTTATCTTCTGCATCCAGAAACCATCTCACCACGTTTCGCAGACCTTTCGTCCACTACGCATGTTGAAGATTGTGTTCCGCGATATAGTCCACTTTATCCGAAACAATGGTCTTAATTTTTCTGCTATGTTTGATCATCGCAAGCGCTGACTGCACTGGCTAAGTTACCAATTTCTGTAGCTTGATAGAACTGTTGCATGAACTCAAAAATAGCAGTTGTTAACATAGAAGCATTCAGGCTTTTGATAATGTCTCAGCAGGGAATAGGTAAAAGTTTGCTGGACTTCTATACCAGGGACGCCGGAACAGGGGTGCATTACAGGGGCACTGCCCCCACTACCCTTTGAAAGGGGGGAGCAACGGGGGCACAGGTGCCCTTACATAACAGTATCATGAATAATGTCATGATTTATCAAGATCGACTTGAAACAAATTTATTGCAGCTATTCGCGTCCACATACAGTTCAGAATGGTTTTCTATAATTTCTGTTATTTGTTTTGAGGTCAGCATCGTTTCTGAACATGTAAATACGAAAAGAATGCCTGTTCTGGGTGCGCTTTTACACGGAACTCAAGCAAACAGTATTGAATTCGTGGTAGTTGAAAATCGTGGGCATTTGCCCCTCAATATAAATGTACGACTAAGAACCAAAATTTTCAAGAAAACCTGACCAAAATTTTCAAGAAAACCCTGACCGAGACCTCTTAAACTTGCTTGTTCAAAGTAGGATTTTGAGTAAGAACTCTTCATGTTTTGATGGTGACCATGGGCGTCCGCAGAGAGGAACAAAACGGACATTTGTGGCTAAACCAGAATGTTCTAGGAAACTGGAAATCAGCAGCTCGATTCCGATTTCTTCCAATGAAGGTTTGTTATACGGTATGACACTGACAATGCACAAGAGCCAGGTTCACTGTTCAGGTATCATGCAGTGGTGAGCTTGCAGTTCACTCGTGTACACTCTTTGCCTGCAGGGGCAGGTCAGAGTTGCCAGATTGGCTTTTCTTAGGCCAAATTTCGGAAAGCTGGCTTTGTTTCAAGTTGGTTGGCCTACAAATTTTGTTTGGTAGTTTTGTTTTGGTAGTGCCAACAAATTTTGTTTGGTACCAACTTCCGTAGTACTCAATAGCAATCTGATTTCTGAATAAAAGTTTCTTGAAGAAAATTAAAATGGAAAGAATCACATCTAAAAATACCAATCAAGTTTACCTCGCAGAAACGCTGACAAAAATACTGTATTGTTCAGAAGAAGCAACTATGTTTAGTTTATGATACTGCTGCTAGCCCTAAACAATCTTATCTGCAAGAGTCAGGGGGGAAACTTAGCTGAAAAAAGCCACTGGCCAGCCCAACACTCTAAAAAAAGTAGAGAGATAATTGTGAATCCGGATGTGGATGGCTATACTTAAACCTGAAATCACCTGAAAACACTCCGAAAAACGCAAAAAAACAACGTACTGAAAACCAAACGAAACTAAATACCAAAATACAAGCTTGGTGGGGGTTCAGTTTTTACATTTAGCTTGCCAGGGGAGCGGTTCGCACCCCTCCCCCAGTGGCGTAGCCAGCCCAGAAATTTTGGGGGGGCCAAAACGTTTGATTTTAGGCGAATAACACTATTTTGTTTGGAAAAACGCCTCTCGAAGCACAAAATGACTATATTTTCTAAATATTTGGGAGGGCATGGCCCCTTTGGCACCCTTGGCTATGCCTATGCCCTGCCCCCGTTAGTTACGCCACTTATCAGGTGCATTTGAAACACGAACAGTCACAAGTTCTTTCGCCTGATTCACTCGTAACAATCCGTACGATTAAGAGAGGCGTGGTAAAGAAAAGGTTAAGAACCACTGCTATAGAAGAATGAGCGAGAAGGATTGAAGTGAACGACGATGAGCATTCTCTTTTTATGACATTGAGAATTGGTTATTGTTACTTATAATGTGTGGAACAAAACGCCTGAATCCATTTTTCAGATTACACGAGGCCAGTGAGGTACTCAACAAATACGTAATGGGATTGTGGTCAGGTAACTTCACCGCTACCTTTTTCCGGAACAGGACTTTTCGGTCTGGCCAATCCGGTCACGGGACATTTCGGTCTGGGGACATTTCGTTCACGACATTTCTGTACATAAATAACTGATTACATTTGTTTATTGAAATGATTATACAGGCAGGCGAAATGTCACACTAGCTGGTGTTATACCAACTGCTTTCGAGGAGTCATAATTGCGATTAAATCTGAATTGTAATTATGACTTTGAAATATTTGAATTTAATTGCAAAATGTCGATAATGATTTAATTTGCTTGCTGATGATAATAAAATCATATGTTGATGCTGATTAACTGTTGGATCTTGGATCATGTTTGCAGTTTTTTTAAATTAAGCCTTTCGTTGATTTGAGTAAGTTTACATTAAAAAGTGAACATGTAAGATTTCTGCAAGATTTCATATTCTGACCGAAATGTCTCGAGACCGAAAGCACTAAGACCAAAATGTCCCGTGACCGAAAAGGCTCAGACTGAAACGGCCAGACCAAAACGGCCACGCCAAAACGGCCAGACAGAAAAGTAGCTCACCCGCCTTTTTCGTTTATTTCATTGTGGCTGTTTTTGTTCCAGATATCGAGGAAATTCAAAATAAAGTAATATCCTTATGAATTGGAAAAACTTGTTCAGTGAATGTAACGAGCACGTGTAGTGTTAATTCGTATGACATCAACTGTCGCCAACCTTCCAGAAGGACCCCCAATTTGCAAAAGCCTAGGGCCTCGAAAATGAAAATTCGCCTCTGGTTGTAGGAACCAATGCTGGACGAGTTCTAACAACATTGCTTTGAATGATACACTCACATCGAACACGGATTATAACTTGGGCGCGGAAGTGCTTTACGCGTTTTAAATGCAGCCCTTGTACTTGTTTTTCAATTGAGCAAAGCTTTTATACAAAATTTTTCATGAAGTTGTAAGGGCAACTGTTCCGTAATATATGCATTATGACATCATCATCGAGTTGTTATAGCTCCGTTTGTGTATATGGCATTAATTTGTTGTATGTAGAAGAGAAGGATTATTGCGGTTAAAAATAAAGAGGTATTGGAGTTGTAGTAGTGGTCATGTCGATAGAAAGAAGTCTTTCAAGGATTTCCTACTTGCCTTTCGTAGGCTTTACAAGCGCTTATGGTGTTTACAATGCGTCATTGAAAATACTCAGTGACGAAAATGCTGCCTGGAATGAGCTTGGTGTGGAGCAAGCACTCAAGCAGAATTTCAGATGTTCCTTGCTGGTGGTGATCTTGGAGATGGCAATATTCTTTGCGTTCTTCAGGGCTGGCGCCGTATATTATGCATGGTGAGTTTCAGTGTTTGCTCAAATGCTAGACAGATCTCATCGTCTGCTGCGCTTGTAAAATGAAAGGAACGTTACAAATTCTGGTAGGCTACCGTAGTTAACGAAAAGTTAACATTTCTGGTCTGTTGATAGAGGCACGCACCAGTTGCAAGAAAAACTGACCGTAGCTTAACAAGATCCACGAATTCCCTGAAAGTTTTTTTTATTATTCAGGATGTGGCTGAGAGATAACGAAGACATTCAACGTGGCATACAGGTACGCGGTCAAAATATCTTCCTTTGTCGTTATTATAGCAACGTATTTAACGGTCTAACACAGGGGTTCCCAACCTTTCTCTTGCCATGTACCCCTTCAGCATTCCGACAGATGAATATGTACCCCTTCAGCATTTCACCAGATAAGCATGTAGCCCTTCATCATTTTGACAGATGAACATGTACCCCTACAATTTCTTATGACAAAATATTTTGTCATGATTATTCACGGATATATTTAACAATAAGCATATAATGAATTTCGAAAATAAATTCGCTGATATATGTACAAATATTTGGAAACAAACAATATGTAAATATGTTTTTCTCTTCTATTGCCAACCTTAAATGTACCCTTTCAGATAGGAAAATGCACCCCTGGGGTACATGTCCCCAGGTTGGGAACCCCTGGTCTAACAGGTTGCCATATTTAACGCAGCACTAAAAAACGCGAAAAAATATTTCCTTAGTTTTTAATAGAGTTAAAGCACTTGTAATGCTTAACTTGTATCAGCCCAGTAGTGCATAAAGACTTGACAATAGTTTGTGGCAATCACGACTGACCGCGCATGAGGCATGTTGTGCCGCGAAAGGGCACCACAAACAGAAAGCACGTTACAGGTTTAGACGATAATTCTCATGTTTGAATCAGTTTACAAAGTGCTCATAAAACTACGCTGTGTCGAAACAAGTAAGTCGGAACAATCCATAATTTCCAAACCACATAGTTTGGCAGGCTGTGCACCAAGGCGTGGCCAAGCCAGGTCTACGGTGTAATCACGCCCCTTGATGCTGTGCTGCTCTTTGGTAGCGTTCCGTGTGGGTGTAGCGCAAAGGCTAGCTTCGCCCACTTTTCTCCATGCAATTAGAATAACTAAAAACTTTGAAGTTCTGTGCTGGCCACTTGCTACTCTACACATGTCGATAGTAAGAAAGCAGGGGCGCAACCAGCTCTTCATTTCGGGGGGGGGGCAATTTTCATGAATTTCAGTCGATGACGTCGTCATTATTCAACCGTGGTAGAACTTTTTCGCAGACGGTCACAGATAAAGTTCTCTTCGTAACATTTCCGTAAATAAGAACTTTTCAGTTTTAATGAAGATGCTGACCGAACGATCAGGACAGAGTAAAAATTAGTAGCCTAATACAAACACTGGTTCTAATGTTTCCAACCCGGGTTTACCCGAACCCAAAACCCGTTTTTTTGGCTATTTTCTACTACCAAAACCCGTGTTTTTTCAACCAGCAAACCCGGTTATTTAAAAAAAAAACTAGAATTGCAGTTGCATTCAAATATTAGTAATTCTGGTAACACTGAAGTTGAAGAGTGGCGTGTGCAACGGCCAAACAAGCAGGTTTGAACCTTCAACTGTTACCTGGAAGCGCGAGTGTGCCGGTTTTGCTCACGGACTGCCGTACCTTCGTTGTTGGTCCGTTTATAACTTCGTTCAGTTTACCTATTTAGACGGAACATGACATTATTTTGCTCGTAATAGGTGACTTCGCGAAGTTTAGCCTTTTCGCTAACCTAATTAAATAACTATCACGTTAGGTAGTTTTTCAAAGCTACACCGTAGTTACTAGTTATTTCATTTACAAGCTGTTATGTGCTTGTTCATATACAAGCTGTGATTTTTTGCGGTATAAATATTAGGCTTTCTTTTAGCAACGGCTTTAACTACTAGATCCTTAATCATGTGCATTCAGTTTAAGTTAGTAATCAAAGAAACCCAGAAACTTATAGCCACTTCTCATACAGTAAGGCTCAACAAACACTAAAGTGCAATTTGTGCTCCGTTATTCAAAAAGAGGTGGTTCAAGCACTGAAAGTTTATTCAACCATTTGAAATCAAAGCACAGATTCCATGCAATCCTTGAGAGTGAAGACCACAAAACTATTCTGGCACAAGAAGAGATCCGATCACAAATTGTGATTAAGGAAATGAGTCTTTTTGAGGCTACAAAGAAGAGGTCAAATAACCTTGAAAAACTGTGCATTGCCTTACTTACAAACAAGCCCACATCAGTGGAACCAGAAAGGGCTTCTTCAGCCACAGTACTATTTGTCACAAAACTCAGAAACTCACTGAATGATGAGCGTATACTTTGATTGTCATGCGTCAGTACTACAAACATCATTAAAACACTGTGCTTAACTTAATTAATAGTTCGCTAATAAACTGCGCAGTGACCAACAGTAGTACTATCGAAATCAGGGGTCTCAAACAATAGCGGACACAGGCTAATTTGGTGGGAGGGGATGCGATATCGATCTGCAATGAACCCAATGCTTCATAGGACCATATTGCGTAAACCAATCACTTTCGCATACGTACATCTACGAGGAAACAAGTCTAAGCTTGGTTTAGTTTAGAATAAGCTTGAGTGATAAAACTGGTCAAACTTTAGCACTGCACCGCTACGGAACCAACAAGCAATGTGACACAACGATCTGACGTAGTCACCGGCGTAGGCGCAGGTACATCGAGGAATTGAGATAAACAGTTCACGTGACGACATAATACTTATTCTCAATGTAGGTTACGTTTGTTACAGCACAAGTACCGGTGGCGGTAGACAGCATGGTGCAGTAGAGCTGTTTGACTTCAATGTTGCAGCAAGTGAGCGAAGACACTTGGATGTGGTTTAGATCGGTGCTCTTCAAATGGGGAACCTTGCAGTTTTTAACTGTCGTAACACCCATAGTATTTTGTGTATAACACTTGTTCTTGCAGGTAATTTTGATGAAATAGTAACAAGAAGTGGGTTGGTTCTGTTTCTTTTGAAACCGAAATTAAGAGAACGGAAAGAAACAAACAATTCGTAATGAGTGACAGCACGAATGTAACGAAGAAAACGAAAGTGACAAAGCACAATCATTCATGAGCGTCCGCAGAATTTTTTCCAGGGGAGAAACGTCGACATTTTGTTTATCATTTTCAAACTGCTGACTACCAGTCTTGCCCCTAAGATAATTTTACACTGAGCAAATATTTGTTTTAGCGAGCGTGATTATTTTAAGCTGAGTAAGCGGAGTTTTCAACGAATCACAAACTTTGTGAATTATATAATAAATATACAATCTTATCAAAATACGAACAAAATACACATTTCATTCAAATAGCTTCTTGTCTGCGTGCTTTTCCACTGCTTTGGAATGTTGCAAGTGCGCGAGAATGAAATTTCACAGTGCAACAGTTCTGGTGGTCCTGAGTATTTGCGCACCTCGGAGGGAACATTGCTGACGATGCAATGCAAATGGACGTTCACAAAACGCTTTATCCTTTCTACACTACAAAGAAAATTCCCCATGTTACGGTAACAATCACAAAAAACGCTACGTTGGTAGCAATAGCCAGGTGTATTAGTACTACGACAATTTGCACTGTCGGCTATCTACAGATTTTCAACGTAGGGCATTTATTTTCAAGTAAGCATTGCCATGATCTGTAACGAAAGAAGCATTGGATTGCCATGGTTTTCAACGAAACCACAAATGATGTATTTATTTTACTTAGCAAGCAGGGACGTATCCAGCTGATATATTCAACTGAACTAACAACTGAACATGTTTTTGAAAATTTCGGGGGGGAATTGCCCGGTTGCTCTCCTCCTAGTTGCGGAATCAGCTAGCAAGACTTGTCAGCATCACTTGGAAACAAGAGCTGCAAACGTCTGGGATCTCGTCCAAAGCGATCAATAAACCTTGCTACACAAACCTGACAATTAAGTAGACCTGTATGTTGACACGACTACGGACAAACTTACTAAAATTGGAACACCACGCAGGTTTCGCAAAATTGACCAGATAAATTATGAAAACTCGCCACAGCAAATATAGGTTTGCACTCAGTATTCACTCAGATGTCAGAACTAAACCTTAACAGCTAAGAGGTGCTTCCACAAGCCTGCATAGATGCATTCTAACAAGCCACGTAATTTTATACTGCATGAAAAGAAGCCTGCATAAGTGGAGTTTGACACTCAGACATATTGGTCACACTCACATTAATTATGGATTTTTCAAACTTGTGGAAGCATTGCTATTTAGACTCACTCGTGCTTCTTTTCACACAGTATAAACGTACGTGGCTAACCGCTATCAGCATATCGCTGCATTACCTGTCAAGATGTCTGCGTTCAATAGTCACACGCGGCAATACGGCCCACTGCCGTAATATAAAGTGAACCTTTGCAGGTTTGTTGCCATGTTATTGTTACGCAATAAAGACCAACCGTACAGCAAACCGCTCGCGACTTTCGCAACCCGCCTCTGCAGGCAAAGGAGGGGACGTGAGTGAACCGCAAGCTGCAAGCTCATCATTGCATGACACTCAGGCCCGTCGCTAGGATTTAGCAGCCAGGGGGCCAAAAACCAGAAGGGGGAGCCACCTTTTTAAAATAAAGTGTTGGATGTATGCAGCAACCGGGGGCCCAAACGTGAAATGGGGGGCACCGATTTCGAATGGGGGGACCGGGCACCACTGGCCCTCCCGTTGGCGACGACCCTGATGACACTGTACCTGTGAACCTGACTCTTATGCAGTGTGAGTTCCATACCGGCAAAAAAACTGTCATTGCAAGAATCAAATCAATTATCGGAATTTAAGATGCCGACTTCAAGTTTTTCCAGAAATATTTGGTTGTTAGTCATAATTTACAGGGGGGTAAAATGCCCGTTTTGCCCCCACTGCAGATGCCCATGCGATCATTGACCATTTTATATCAGGTTCCACAAACAAGGCCAGCTCATCTAATGAAACGAAGAAACGTTTTTGACTATAGCATCTTTAGCGGTTAAGTAATGTACAGAACAAAAATATTTTGGCAATGATTTTCAATGGAACCAAGTGTAATGCCAACACCTCTTTAGGTCTGGTGGGGTGGGATGCATCCCCCCCTGTGTCCGCGCCATGGTCTCAAATACGCGGACCGCGAGCGCATTTTGTGCGGTCCGCGATGCGTTTGGAAAATTTCATACAAACAACACCTAAGTTATATAGTTTATTCACCGGTGTAAAAGTGCTTGGCCAGCGAGTGAACAAGCTCCTTTTAAACGAACGTCGGGACTTTTAATCGAACGTAGAGACGGCTAGAAATGATTTGCCTGTAACTCACGATACCTTTCGCAGGAAATAAGATGTAAAAGCTGTTTCTTGTAAGGATGAAATACCGCCATTGTTGCGTCGCAACATCATAATGCGGCCCTTAGGTTACTCTGTAGGTCCTAATTTGCCCCAAGGAGCAATTTCAATTTGAGACCCCTGACCCAAACGATGTTGAGTTTTATCCCTCAAAATCGCATTCATTTCAAAACCTGAAAAAAATCTGTTTTTCCCGTTGTTTCCTCAGCTACCCGAAACCCGGGTTTTAAAATTTTGTCCGTACTCAACTAGTGCAGTCATGGCTTTGTGTTGCAGATGTAGTCTACTAGCAAACCTGCCTAACTTTTCGGCTTGTTTTAGCAAATTCGTTCTAGCCCTTTCCTAGCATGTGTTTGAATTTCTATCACAAATGAAGATCCCAAACTTGAAGGATAGCCCATGCCAAAGGTGAGGGGATCTTTGAATGCTTCCATTTCGGGAAAAAGGGATAAGGTGTCTTTGGCGCATAACGGATCAGGTGTGTTTGGGGCAAACAGGCCTTTTCTGGCATCCACGAGTTGTGTGAAAGTTTTTAGAAGCAAGTTGAAGCCCATGCGTTTTCATGGCTTGCACTCGTTGCAAATGTTAGAGTCTGGTAAAACGTCATTTGGAGCCAAAGTTGTGTAGTAGGTAGGTGCGTTCAACACTTGACTAGTACTCAAATGACACTTTACTAAACCCTTTTTCCCAAGCCATGATAGGCCTGCTAGTAACAACCCAGGAAGACACTAAAACGTAAAGCTGTCCTCGCGCTAAATTTAGTTAAAAACTATCAGGTTTCAAACCGAAAATGCAACTAAACCACGTTTTTTAAAGAAATGAACTAAGTTAATATGGCGATCCGTTTTGGCCTCAACAAAAATATTTAAAAGGTTGTAGAAGAACAAGCGGGTTGACACCACAAACTCTTTAAATAACAACCAATATGTCACGATTTCTCTTATCGCTTTAAAAGTTTCAACATTTTGCACGGTTCAACAGTAACCTAATGTTATAAAGTTTCATGAGGCCAAATTGAGGCCTGCCTCAGAGAAAAGTTGCACACTAACAAAAGATTTAAAAAATGCCTTAGAAATGCCAATATTTTAAACTATCTCAACATTTTGACAAATCCAGCATATTTTGGTTAAAATACCAATCATTTACGAAATTTTGGATCAGATGGCCTGTCTCAAGATAAATCTTGTAAGTAGATCATTAACCAGTAGGACAAAGAAAAATTCAACTAAGACTTTTCTTTAAAATGATTAGAATATAAAATTTCATCTTTGTTCTTTGAAAGTTTCTGCAAAAATGTCAAAATTGCTATACAATGTTTTAAAATTTCGGGGAGGACAAATGCCCCCCGGGTTGCGCGCCTGTAAGAAAGTATTATTACTGAGGTACAGGCTGTTCTGAGGGCAATTCAATGAAACCTTTTCAAATTGTGCCAGGTCATATCTTCAACGGCATTTCATGGTTTTATTCACATCATTGTAATTGCGAGGTACTACTGTACATCTTAACACTTCTGCTTTACACGTTGCAACCATCACAATGGGTTGTTGTACGACGAAACAGGTCAAAAGAACAGGCTGCACATATTCTGTGGTGTGTGAGTTGCACTCCTGACCATCTGACAAGAAAGCTTATCGTTAATCGGTCACAAAAAAACTTGTAAATTATTTTTACTAGTAACGAAGGTGTTATAGCTTATCATCACAGTGCTGTGTGAAAGTTTAAGACCACTGTCAATAAATTGATATAGGCTACTGTAAATGGAAATACTTAACTTTATCATAAACTGTAAAAACGCACTAATGACGTTCCAAGCAGCAACTTTTCAAAGCAAATGCTACGTGAAATAGCATCATGGAGTCAATGTTGTCTTTTATTGGCTCGTTATCAGCTGGAATATACAGTAGCCTACTGTGCGAATTAATTGGGACAGCTGCAACAAAATGCAAAAAATCCCAGTTCAGGCAATGTTTCGGTTTTATTTTTGATAACAGCAGCTCTGTAAGCAATACTAAGCTGTGCAGTACAAAATTAGCATCTGATGTGTCCTCCTTTTGATTTTAGAACCATTGAAATCCTTTTTGGCATTGAGTGCTCGAGATTGGAGCACATCTTCTTTAGTTCTTCATCATGATACCAGATGCTTATTATGGCTTCATTAATCAAAGTTTTTGTGGAGCGGTTGTGCTTACTAAGTTTCCGCTTGACTATTGCCCACAGATTCTCAACAGGGTTAAGGTCTGGAGAATTTCCAGGCCAATCCATTTATTCCTGACTGCTTAAAAAAATTCTGCTTTTTCTTTGAAAAGTGGCAAGGTGCAAGGTCCTGTTGAAAAATTGGACCTACAGGAGAGCTGCTGTTTGGCAGCCTGGGCATCAAATGTTTAGTCAAAATGTCGTTATATTTATCCAAATTCATCATGCCTTCGATCGGGATCAGTCTGCCAGGTCCTGAAGCATAAAAAATCCCCAGAACATCTTCTTGGGAAGATGTTTGGTGGCTTGTTGAATATATGCTTTTCTGATTGGCTCACCAATACTTCTAATGTACCGAGATCGTTAACTATGCACTTCAAAGCGAGCTTCATCTGAGAATACAACTCTTTTCCACTGTTCTGCATCCCAATCTTAATATTTTTCAGCCCACTGACGTCGTTTTTTCATCATGGCGGGAGTCAACAATTGCTTCTTGCTGTGTTTTCTTGCAATCCTCCCAGCAGTGAGGAGCCTTTTTCGGACAGTTGATGGATAAATTATCACCCCTAACACAGCTAGCCACTTTGCAACTCCCTACTTGTTTTCCAGGGCGCTTTAACACTGTTCCTGATGATCGTTTTATCACCACTCCCAGTCAGTGGCGTGCAGAGGTCTGGTCATGCCCGGGGCGACTGCTTGATTGGATGCCCCCCTACCAAATTCTAGTATTGAGCAGTGGCGTATGGTGGTCATTGTTACTGGATATACGCTGTTTGTGACGTCACAATATGACGTCATATTCACATTTGCAAACCAACGTTTTGGCGAAGTTTGTTGACACAACTTGCATATTCAGGGACCCCGGAGCAGCGGTAGGGCAGGAGGAGCAGTAAAATAGTTGAGGGCAATGGAAGCTTATAAAAAACAAAAAAAATCGTTACCAAATATGTTTGTTTCTGTTCATCAACAATGTTGACCTCAAAAATAATAACAGAAATTATAGAAAATCATTCTGAATTTTCTGGGTGCTCGAAGAGCTGCAATGATTATGTTTCAAGTCGA
>Ga0210059_1010385_pt1 | contig 14400 bp, 11 predicted proteins | sample Ectturendosymbi2_FD_188042 | JGI IMG/M metagenome (GOLD analysis project Ga0210059, IMG submission 188042) | Ecteinascidia turbinata endosymbiont from Florida, USA - Sample 2 (SPAdes) (version 2) | ecosystem: Host-associated > Tunicates > Ascidians > Unclassified | place: Key West, Florida... | reverse complement strand
TCGCACAGCTAACACAACATCACAGCTAACGCAACCTCGCACAGCTAACACAACCTCGCACAGCTAACACAATCTCGCACAGCTAACACAACCTCATACAGCTAACACAACCTCGCACAGCTAACACAACCTCACACAGGTAACACAACATCACAGCTAAAACAACCTCTCACAGCTAACACAACCTCGCACAGCTAACACAACCTCGCACAGCTAACACAATCTCGCACAGCTAACACAACCTCATACAGCTAACACAACCTCATACAGCTAACACAACCTCATACAGCTAACACAACCTCATACAGCTAACACAACCTCGCACAGCTAATACAACCTTGTACAGCTAACACAACCTCATACAGCTAACACAACCTGGCACAGCTAACACAACCTCGTACAGCTAGCACAATCTCGCACAGCTAGCACAATCTCGCACAGCTAACACAACCTCACACAGCTAACACAACCTCGCACAGCTAACACAACCTCGCACAGCTAACACAACCTCACACAGCTAACACAACACCGCACAGCTAACACAACCTGGCACAGCTAACACAACATCACAGCTAACACAACATCACACAGCTGGCACAACCTCACATAGCTAACACAACCTCGCCCAGCTAACACAACCTCACACAGCTAACACAACCTTGCACAGCTAACACAACCTCACACAGCTAAAACAACATCACAGCTAACACAACCTCGCACAGCTAACACAACATCACAGCTAGCACAACGTCGCACAGCTAACACAACCTCACACACCTAACACAACCTCACACAGCTAAAACAACATCACAGCTAACACAACCTCACACAGCTAACACAACCTCACACAGCTAACACAACCTCGCACAGCTAAAACAACATCACAGCTAACACAACAAATACAATATCTTGCTCCGGCCCTTCATTGAATTGCTTACTTGCGTAAACACCATTAGCTCTCCCTCACAGTACCAGAAAAATGTAATAATCGGAGTGTTCAGAGAAGGTTTGCTTTTGGATAACCTTCAACAAACCGTTGTCCGTTCTGTGATTGGTGCAGATATTGTCGTTTTCACGTCAAGTATTGCTTACAAACAAACATAAAGCGTGAGCGCCGCGGATCGTGGAGGCGCGTAGCTTGCTGTGACCAGTGGTCTGATCTATCACCAAATTAAAATAAACGTTCGTTTTAGAATGTTGTTGTTTCGCAACTGCCTCATCACGTTGGAGAGGAACTAAAGCGTTTAAATAATTCTAGTTGTCTAATTTGACGAATTGGAGCGAAATGAGAATGATTCTAATTCTGCTGTATGCCTACTACATATTGTGAAAAATTCGTGTGCTCAAATTTTAGTTGTAATCTAATTTCTGGTTTTACCGAAATGCTTTGTCCAACGGCGTTTTTCAGCGAGCGATTACGAGAAGGAAAAAGCAACAAAAATATCAAAGGGCCATGCCACCATTATATCCCTTAAACTTGCCGTGCATCATAATGGGGTTGGGAATTATGACAAACAGTAGCTGTACGATCTAGTAATAGGCTAGTAGCCAGTTAAGTATAATAATGTAGTTTGGCAATGGAAAGAACACACTGACGGGCAGTTATAATACTTTGTTTTGAAAACTGGCATTGACCGCACTCGGTAAATTTGGCTTACGGGCCTAAATCGGGCTTTAACATCAATGTCAGCTTCGGGCTTGTGATTTCGAATTCAGGCTACAAATTGAGGCCCGTTTACAACTCTGGGTTGCGGGTCATCTGCATGTTGACAAAGGTTTGCAGTTTGGCTTCATGGCAGATTTTAACATAGATTACTTATTTTAATATTTTGTCAAAATAAAATGAACTCTACGACATCGAAGCAAGTGACAAAAGATGAGAGATTGAATCAGTGGAAGCCAAAAATCTTATGCAAACCAGCGCAAAATTTTGTGAAGTGCTCGCCATTAAAGTTTCTTTCCTTTGTTCACAAAATTGTTCCGCGTTATTTGTCGGTCGCGCAAGCACTTTTATTATTTGCCGCCCCACCAATTTTTATTGTTTTGCTTATTTGCGAGCGTAAGTAGGTAGCAAAACCACTACTTCAAAGTCTAGGTTCATGAGCGTAAAGGACACTTAAAGCTGCCCTGCTGCTTAACTAGGCAAGGCAAAAATTGTGAATATCATCCAGCACACTCGTTCCAGTTTATCATAGTATTGGGCGGCTAAATGCTTCTATTGCATCAGTCAACCATGCACATTATATTGTGCGTTTGATAAGTGTTTCTACATCTGTGACGTGGTAGTTGTAAAATCTTTGTACATTACGTTTCTAATTCATAAAGGACAGTTTTCATTCCAGGTCCATGCATTAAGAATAACTGTAACATTGGGCTTTTGAGGAACTTTGGGCGGGTTCCTCTCTTGTGAAATCTGGTTCTTTTCATGTATTGAGTCATAAAGCAGATAGTTGATCGTGCGTCCAAACGTTACCAGGAACGCGTCTGCGCTTGTGGTCACCAAAAGTGAGAAACGTAATCAGTTCATATTAGCAGGTTTCTCCAAGTCAGTTGCTCTTCGAATGAAAGGGCCGTTTAACATGAGTGAAGTAAGTTCAATTCGCTTGTCAGTTCGGTTTGATTGACATAACTTTGCACTTGCACTCTCCGCTCGGTCCTCGGATCTCCATTGTACAATTTTCGGATTAATTACAAGTGGTACACTGTCTAATGTCCACCACAGTAGCATGCTGCTTATTGCCTTCTTTTTGATATTCATGTAATTATTCTGCTAAAACATGTTCGTAATGGTACTTTACCATCTCACCCAAATGGCTGTAAATGATCAATGTGCTGTTTGCAATTTGCACACTGGCTGCAAAATGATCTGCACAATTTGCAAAAACTGGACTCACTCTAGATGCTGTTATGTGACTTATGATAACTTTGCTATGTGCTTACCTTGTAATCATAACTGTTTTCCTTTTAGTGAAATTTCCAATATTGAGTTGTTGGATTTGTTTCCTTCAACTACAAAAATCACTCCTACAACATTTAATGAAATTTCATTTTCACTTGCTGAACCTCATGTACATAACGACTATCTAACCCCCTCTGAAATTAACTCTGCCAATAGCATGTTTCTTAACAAGCTTTCCTACTTCCATTTCAATGTACGCAATTTAGCCAAAAATAAGCATAAAATTGATACTTTCTTTTTAATGTGTAATGTCTCACCTGATTTTATAGCAATATCAGAAACCAAATTGAAATCAAAGTGTTGTACAAATATACAAATTCCTAACTACAACTTTGTTCATGTTGATTCCTTAACCAATGCTGGAGGTGTTGGCCTGAATTTAAACAAAAAACTGCAGTATACTGTTAGACAAGACTTGGAATTGCCAATGGATGGATGTGAAAGTCTTTTCACTGAAGTGAAGTCAAATGATGTTAGTGGCAAAAAATGTATTGTTGGAGTGATCTATAGACACCCTTCTCCTAACTCACAAGCTTTTCAGCTTGCATTCACTAATATACTTGAAATTATGCACTCTGAAAAGAGTAATTACATAATTGGAGGCAATATAAATTTAAATTATTTGAAGTACCAAATTGACACACACATTGCTGATTATGTTAACAGTATTCTGAGTCTTGGCTGCATATCTCTTATAAACAAACCCACCAGATTTTCTTCTACCCATCAACCCTCCCTACTTGATCATATATACACAAATATAATTGATGACAACACCACCACTGGAATTGCACTCTATGACACCTCTGACCATCTCCCCACTTTTGCAAACTTTAATTTCCATCCCAAATGTGCCAAAAAATACAGACCAAAAATTCTCTGTTTAAAAAATGTTGACTTGCCATCTTTTCTGGAAGATCTGAACACTGCTCTTTTTGATCTTGACTTTCACAACCAAAACAACAGTGATATCAACATCACTTGTAACAATTTTATTCTTATGTTTAACAACATTCTTGACCAACATGCTCCCCTTAGATTTGCTTCCAGAAAGGAAACTCGTTCCTTCCACAAACCTTGGTTGGCTAAAGGTTTGCTAACATCTATCTCTAAAAAGAATGCCTTGTATAAAAAAAATGTTATCAACAAACAACCCATCAATTTCAGCCAAGTACAAATTTTACAGAAATAAAATAACTCACCTCAAAGAATCCCTAAAACAAAACTACTATAGATCAAAATTTGAAAACTGTAGAAATGATGTCAAAAAAACCTGGAAAGTTATTAATGAAATTATTTCTACAAAAACAAAAAAAAGCAAAATAGGTGCAGAAACCTACAATACTGACCTTAATAATCAAAACCATTGTGAAGAACTAAATATACATTTTTCTAAAATTGGCAAAAATATATCCTCCAAAATTGACCCTCCCCCTGCAACTTTTAATAACTTTCTTATTGAGTCTTTCCCCAATTTGTGTACATTCCCACCAACCAGTGCTGATGAAATCAGACTAATAATTGCATCGCTAAAATTCAAAACAACATCTAACTCCTATGACATCCCAGCAAAGTTTTTAAAAATTTCTGCCAGTAGTTTATCCTCATGGTTATCTGAATTTTTTAATAAATGTATGGCAAAAGGTGAATTTCCCAGTCTTATAAAATTGCACAAATTACACCCATTCCTAAAATAACTTCTCCCAAATCCCCTAACGATTATAGACCAATATCAATACTTCCAACTCTCTCCAAAGTTTTTGAAAGTAATTTACAGCAGATTGCACTCTTTTGTCACCAGTACTTGTATACTGGAGCCCACAACAATATGGCTTCCATACCAATCACTCTACTGAATTAGCAATTGCTGTCATCTATGACATGATTTGTAATAAAGAAAACAAATTAATGACTTGTACTCTGTTTCTAGACCTAAGCAAAGCCTTTGACTGTGTTGATCATAAAATATTACTTGAAAAATTGTTTTACTGTGGAGTAAAAAGAACACCCCTAAAACTACTTGCTTCTTACTTGGACAACAGGTTTCAGTGTACTAAAATAGGAGATACTAAATCTTCTTTTTTGAATGTAACATGTGGCGTGCCCCAGAGATCCGTTGTTGGACCTTTACTATTCCTTATATATATAAATGACATTGTGAAAGCCTCCAACTTTAATACTGTTTTATATGCTGATGATATCAATCTGCATATTTCGGGGAAAAACCACGAAATCTTAGAAAAAACAGTTAACCATGAGCTTAAAAAAATCGATCACTGGGTTCGTGCTAACAAATTATGCAGATTGATCTGCATAATTTGAATTATTTATTCCAAAAGCAATTTCATGCTCATTAACAACCATAAAAATATCAATTTTTCAGTGTCAATTAATCATCACCCAATATCAAAACAAAGCAGCTTAAAATATCTTGGCGTTATACTTGATGATAAACTTAATTGGAAGCTTCAAATTGAAAAGTTAGTAATACAGCTCTCCAAATCATGTGGGATGTTGTACAAATTAAAACACTGTACCAACATTTCAGTGCTCAAATCTGTTTAGTTTGCTCTTTTCCATTCTTATTTAACTTATTCAATACTTAACTGGGGAGACCTAATGAATGCACAAAAGTGACAAGACGCGGACCACAAAACGTGCCATAGCGGGCCGGATTTGGCCCGCGGGCCGCCAGTTTGAAACCCCTGATCTAGATAAAGGATTTGATGAATTTGCTAATACAAGACGAAAGTTAGGCAGGTTCAGCAGTAGCCTGTACATCTGCCACATTAAAGCCATGACTGCACTAGTTGAGTACGGAACCAGGTGTTTGTATTAGGCTACTAATTTTTACTCTGTCCTGATCGTTCGGTCTGCATCTTGATTAAAACTGAAAAGTTCCAATTTTCGGAAATATTACGAAGAGAACTTTATTTGTGACCGTTTGCGAAAACGTTGCACCACCGTTAAATGAAGAGTTGGTTGCGCCCATGAGTAACGGTATGCTTGAAAAAGGACGTCAAAAGGTATTGAATAAATTTTTGTTTGTAGTTTACTCAGTTCCAAATCAATCCTCTCGTAAAAATAATATATTTTTGCAATTAAATAAGTTTACTTATGTTAAATATATGAAACATTTTTGTAGGTGATGTTCCTCGTTTTTACATTCACACTTTGATGGCTGTGTGGCATCACCGGCGGAATGAGGCAGATTATGGATGGCAGTGGATCAAGGTGACCTATTTCAACTACACATTAAGAAAGAGCACCGATAATAATTTGAAGTTTTTCAATATCATTTTTTTTCAGAGTGCCAATGAAATTCTGCCAAAATACATGGATAGCTTTTTGGCAGTAAGAGCTTTTACGCGAATTGTTGAAAGTGAATTGCTTTCATTACGGAATAAACAAAAGAACAATGAAAAAGAACAGAAAAAATACAGACAGGTGAGGAAACAAAAATCCATCGATTTTTTAATTTTTTGTCACAGTATCCCAATCCATCCAGAAATCATCACACTATTATCCTGCACGAAAGAAAAAAAGCATACAAACCATTGGCGCTTTATATCTGGCTGCGACGAATTTTGCGGAGAAGTTGTTTTGTGCTGCAAAGTTAGCGGTAGAAGCTGCGACTTGCTATGGGGTCATTACATTAGTACACCATCAATTGAAAGCGAAAGAATTTGAAATTGCTCTCGTGCAGCAAACAAGTCTTCCTAGGTCTGGTTCTGCCCAAGCAAAATATACGGTGTATTGTTCAGGGCGTAGACAAGAAGGGCCTGCACCTCACTGCGTCGGTCTTACTATTTCCAACAATCTGGACGAATTCATCAAAACCGCATTGGGCGTTGTCAAGAAGATGTTGACCGATGGCCGATTGGTGAAATTGCGGGGGACTGGTGAGCCTTACATTACAATCAAGACAAGTTCTCGCTCGAGCTCGCACTCCATTTCATCTCTCTGCCCTAGAAGCGACTTTCATCAAATATTTCGTTCACTCCCTGAAGATCTTCTAAACCTTTTCGACGAAGTTCGAAAAGTAGATCAACTCTTTCCATTGACTAATTGTTTCAACCAATGAAAACTCTTCTTTTCCGATCTCCTAAACCCTTTTTTATTGGCTACTGTTTCAACCAATGATAACTTTGCTTTCCTGTTTATAAACCAGTTCGGTTGTACCTCCACTTTATTCTGACGATGTCCCTTGAAGAGTGTTAGACAAAAAGCTTTGGGATGAATCTCCTACTTCACGCCATCGTCAAGTTCTGTACCACCAAACGCTTGATCAACGTCACAACGTATTGGCAATCCGTTTTACGGTTTGGGCGAATATGGCCGTGGTCACATTTGTGCGGCACATTCACCGAACATTAAACACTTCCGAGAACTAATTCATTCATTTTCATGCTCGCTTTTCCTCGTGGTCGCGGGGGCAGCAGCCCTTGGAGGATTTGAAATACCACATGATCAACAGCAATCTCTGATAGTTCTGCTGGTTCCACACCAAGAGATGCAGTCATGCCGCCTGGTCCTTGGTCGACCTCTGGGCCACTTTCCCCTGGATGTAGCCAGCAGAACTTGCTTCAGCAATCTTTTCTGGGACATTCTGGCCAGTTGTGGTCTTAGCAATTTGGGGGCCCCTGTGCAAAAAAATTATTATTTTTGAATTTCGCTTATGTCACCATATTCACTCAACCGTGGTGCAACCTTTTCGCAAAATAGGAGGCAAAAAAGTTATATTATTTTATATACTTTGGAGGCCATGGATCACATCCCACTGGCTACGCCTACGGTGTAGTCCTCCATCATACCATCTCATGCTCTGACGAGCAAGGCTCGTCAGAGCAATCTTTTTAAAGATTCTAAGCTCAAAGATAGGTGAAGCAGTATGTAGGCCCAGGAAACGTTTACTACCTGCAACGCAAAAATAAATCTAGCATCTGTAGACTATTTCTTCCAAATCACTGCAGAGAGTCTTGTCAGCCATCTAGTGGGGCAAATTGTTTCCAGAGAGTCAGGTTGGATGGTTTCTTCACCATCCATGTCCATGTTGCGATGTGCACATTTTCAAACTTATCAGCCTGTGTGTACAGTCTATGAAGTTCATATATGTGGTGTTATTTCACATATATGCACCACATTCCACCACACAAATAATACAGTGTCATACAACATACGGCAACATATAGCATCCCGCTACTGCTTAACTTAAATGACACAAAATACTTCAGCACAGCATTGGAAACAAATGGCGTTTTCATTGTGAAAATTGTGGTTTGGCTGCAATTATTTTGTTTGACATTTTGTGGAAATTTTGCATTTGGCCCCACAATCTCGAATTTAAACAATCTAACTAAATGTTTCCTCCTGACAGTTGAAAACATCCAGTTTAAAATTTCAAACTTAGAGATTGGGGACAGTCAATGACGCATAATGATCATTGTTGTGTCACCAATCGACCGTACTTGTAATTTGCAGTTCATTTCCTGAACGCACTAAGGAGTGTTGCCATTTTAGCTGTTTTTCTGCTAGATCTAGAAGGTTTTTCTCACTGTTAACTGGAAAATTTTCAATCTAGCAGCTAGCTGATTTTCTAGCAGGATTTTGAAACACGTTTAGCAGGTTTAGCAGGTAACAAATTCCTGGCCAGAAATTTGTTCCAACCATTCTAGAGATGAAAGCTTTTAAACCTGCTTCATCAAGAAATTCTTTACCTTCTTTCTAACGCTTTATGTTGGGCAACACAAAGACCACCAGGCACAACGAGCTGGCTTTGATCATTTGGATGCATAAATGTACCATTGCTATTACTGTACCATTGGAGTTTCTATAACGACGCAGCGAAGCTGCTTCAAGAAGATAATTGCTTCATAATAAATAACAAGTAACTGGATGGTTTGGTGGAAGCTTGAGTATTTGCTTCTGTGCTTAGTGAGCGCATTGGGTTTAAAAGACAACATTGGCAGCGTATATTCTTATCCCATGACACATATGGTTTTTCCAAGTGGTTCAGTTACGCCAGGAAGTCATAGGCCTGATGTCTGGTCCATTGATAGTCAGTGCAAGACCAAAAATTGATACAGAGCTTTACAAGTTCATGTTAAACACCTCAAAAATAGCAGTTTTTTTAGCAGAATTTCACTATTTTAGAAGGTTTTAGCTGAAAATTTGTGACATGGTTTTTAGCAGGATCTAGCAGTTTTTCGTGATACGGTTTAGCAGGCTCAGGTGACAACCATCTGGCAACACTGGCGCTAAGTGAACCTCATGCTGATTCAGCTGAGCATGTTCGACTGGTTGGCCTCCAATAGATATAAATTAAACCAGATATTGACGATGACTTTGTGGAATTGTTTCATGTAAAGTATTTGTTTATGAAAATAAATCAAAACAGCCTTTAGCTTCAAGCACAATGCTTTGGACGTTTATGAGAGATCGCTTGCCCTTTGCGTTAAGGAAGTTACCAACCCTGATTCAGCATATCCACCTTTATTCGTTCATCTTGCACAAAAAACAGGGGACCAACCAATACGTCTACAAATTACTGCAGTCTCATAAATCACAAAACTCTTTGAAGTAGGCTACTATAATGCATCAATACGGTGGAGTACAAATGTTTACCTTGCACATTATCTAAAAACATCCATCCTGTTATAAGTATACTCAGAAACGTCGCCAGAAAGTTTTCAATAGGGGGGCTTTGCGTTTCTGCGGGGGGGCTTGACACTCTAAAAATTGACAAAAACTCAACTGCTTTGAAGTGTTTCGTGTCTCAATTTGGGGGGCTTAGAGCTTTGTTTGGGGGGCTAAGCCCCCAAAAGTTCCCCCGTGGCGACGGGACTGAGTATACTGTCTATGGTAAGAAATCGTTTCTCAGCAAAGAATCTGACACTAAGATCTTCCAGAGTATACATTTCGCCTACGAAGTAGGCATCATCAGCTCTTATTCAAATAGAATCATAATGAATAATGCATGAAGAAAATGTGCTAATACTACCAACATTAATTTTTCTAAATCTCTGCAGGTATAGGGCAAAGGAAAGCATAAATGGTTCAAAAAAGGGCAAAGGAAAGCATAAATGGTTGATTCTATTTGAATAAGGACTGAGGATGCGTAATTTTACGTGAAATCGATTTCCTATTAAAAATTTGCTGATCGATTCCTTGCGTACACCCATCGTGGAAAGTACATACTTGGTTCAAAAAAGTAAGGAAAGCTTTCCCAAAATTATTTAAGCATTTAGTTCTGACTCAAAAACAAATTGAAAGCAATTGAAGTAACATTGCATTAGCAGCTATTGAAGCATACAGCAGACCATGCAAGTGCACACATAGACACTGGTGTTTACAACATAATTCACTCAAGCAAAACCAATTTCTCACATAACTGTTTGAATAATGGAGTTATCCTAGGGCCAAGTTGAACTTTGTAAGAACTTATTGTTTTTAGATTTTCATTGTGCAAAGTACAGGTAAACATGCCTTTCATCTCCAGTAAATATATACTTTGAGAAATAGCAAGCCAACCATAATGCTTATGATGAGACTGGAATGAATGAAATATGCAGCATTTACTCACACATTTTAATCAGAATTCAATGCTGACTTGACTCATAAACTACAATCACTGCACTTTTGGCAGAAAAAGATTAAACAAGTTAATATCACAAAACTACAAATATCTGGTAGGCTACGTGCTTAGAAAATCAGGTTTATTGCAATGGCTCTTGGTGCATGGTATTTTGCTTAAGGATATGTACACTGGGTAATCAGTAGATTTGTAATGAGGAATGGTAGGCTACCGGTTAAACCTTGCAACTAACAGTAAAACAATTCATAAAAGTAAGGGCTCTAATTTATTGATCAGAAACTTCTTAAATCTTGATTAAGGGACGCATATCTTTTTGAAGAGTATTGGGCATCTTACCCATGTTACCTTTAGTCATCTTACCTTTTGTCTGGGGCCCCTTGTTCTTTGAATGTAGGCTAGGCTACAGTAGGCAGGCTATTTATGTTTAAGCTATTTATAATTAACCAAAGACTACAGGTCTCCTTATCCTTTGATTAGGGGACCGTAGCATGTTGGTTGAGGACCTGTTACATGATGAGTGGGGCCCCTTGACCTGTGATCATACAGAAAGCCATTTATGTTTCATCATTTCAGTTTGGCTTCTTGTCTTCAGATTGAAAATCCAAATGTGTTAAAAACATTATATTAATAACAACATAGAGCAACCAAATTAAGTTTTATTGTGTGATCATTATAATAAAAATACAATCATAAAGAAAATCTCACGATTTTTTAAAGCGCGTAAACTAAAAATGGGGGCCCCTTAAAGCGAGCAAATTAAAAATGGGGACCCCATTTTGCACACCTTGCACGCTCACTAAGACCACTACTGATTCTGGCCACATGTCCTACCCGTTGTCTCTCAATTCGGGGGAGAAATGGTTCCACATTCAAGATTTGCGAATTTTACAGCTGCGCACTTTGTCGCGAAGTGTCACATCGTGGATTCTTCACAAAAACTCATTTTTGACGCTTGCACTTGGGATAGTATTCTTTCAGTCATTACACAGGATTCATGGCCACAGGCGAGGATCGCAACAAAGACCAATTTAAACACAGACAGCTTTGCGGGTTTGGAAGCTCCCGTTTTGTGACCACAGAGCGGTAAAGCTCCCGCAGGACTGATTTTGCTTTACTAATCAGTAGTGTATCAATCTTCTTGTTCTACCTTCCGTCACTCGTGAACACCAGCCCGAGGTGGGGGAAGATGGGGTACAGTCGACACGTTTTTGCATTTTCAACCACTGCTACTTTGTTTCAAGTCCAAACAAGCTCAAAATTTGTCACATAATAAAGCAACTGTATATACACAATATCATGCCAAAACATGAAAACAACGTCTTTCAGAAAAAATTTTACAATCAATTTAAAAAGGGTACGTTTTCTGTCGAGTGTGCCCATGCATGGGGCACATTCAATTCATGCTTCATGCTTTACCATACAAATATAATGTGCCTCTGAGCACATAATAAACCTAAAATTGCTCAGAGATTAGAATTATTCTGTACTGCATTTCAATATAACCCCTCAAGCTTTACCTTGTTTAGACTGACTTAGTGGCAATGTGTTGAGTGTGCCCTATTTTTTATGTCAGATGTGCCCCATGCATATCTAAAAAATAAAATGAAGAACTTGCCTACCAACTCAACCTAAAAAGAATTTAAAATCTGGCATTATCAAATAATGTTGCACTGCCCTGACTACAACGTCACAAAAACTCAGAACAGAAGATGTTGATTAATGTGGGCAAAACCCAAATCTAAATGCGATTTTATAAATTGCTTTCGGGTAGCAAAAACACAACTTGCTCTGTAACTCGTAATAACGACAGTCTATCAAGGAAAAATTCACTTTAGTACTACGGCTGGTATGAGACTATATCACCATGGAAACTTTGAAGTTCAACGTTTTCAATTTTTTGAACAAATAAAAAAAGACGACTGTGCCTCACCTTCCCCCACTTGAACTTCTCCAGCTTCTGCAGTGCAATGCCACTCACTTGCAGCGTGCACTGCCTTGGGTTTCTGAAGGCTTAATACCTCGGTGCCTTTAGTATTAATTTCCATTGCAGCTTGATCGCACGCAGCAGAAAACCAATCAAGTACTTGTTGAATACTCTGTTCAAAGGATGCAAGCAGTAGTGCTGCCACAGGCTTCTCGGCAAAAACACTAGATTCACAAAAAAAATTCACTAGATCTGAACAAAAATCTCTAGATTTAAAATTTTTGCGTCGAAATTAGCAGTTTTGCTTGAAATGATGTATTTAGTTACTTTATTGCCCAAAAACCTTTACATCATTTGCAAGTTTGCTAAAATTGATCATGTTGAAGCCTGGAAAAGCTCTTCATACTAACAATAATCTTCAAGCTTTTCTCAAGAGCTGAAAATGACACCACTCGCGAGTATTTAGAGCAATCAAGCTAACAGGTAATTAATTATTTCCTCTCTAGTGTTCCTGCTAAGAGATGAAAACACTGTCATGGCCATTACTGCAGCAATTAGCACTAAACTGCACGGAGGTGCAAACAATGAGAAACTCAAATTAGAAACACTTGCTCGTTCTGTTAGTGCAAATCTTCAACCAATAATTTCACATAATCAATTGTTTGCGGAAAAAAGGCTGAAAATCTTTGAAAAAGGGCTGAAAAGTTGAAAAGCTAGAAAAAAGACAACCGATTTTCTTCAAAAACATATTTGAAAAAAATCACTAGAAAGCAGTGAAAAATCACTAGATCACCAGATGAGCGTAAAAATCACTAGATCTAGTGAAAAATCACTAGGCATGGCACCAGTGGCAAGCAGTACTAAATCGTCTGCAAAAAGCAAACAGTTGAGTCCAACACCCACTTGCCACTGTTAACGGTTGTGGTTTAACTCCGTCGACACAGACACTAACGTCTGAGCAGGAATACAATGAACTCACGGCCAATAACAGGCAGCCGTCAACACCGTACTCGCGTAACACTCCCTAAAGTTATTCACGGGGAACCTGGTCGTATGCTTTCTCGAGGTCGACACAATATATGTAAATGCAGGTGCGTAGCCACGGTGGGGAGAAATAGTAGTAATTTCCATCCCCGATTCCAAAAAGTTGCACCCAAAATTTTCAGGTTAAGCAAGCCTTTGTAAAAGCCAAATCAGTGCAAATCAACGACACTGCTTTGAGGAACTTACCCTACTCCAGCTTTTAGTTGAACCTGATCAGTATGATTTGCCAATTGTGATCAGCATGGTTCAATTGTGATCAGCATCAGTATGGTACAGTTCACTTGTGATCAGCCAATTGTGATCAGTATGGTTTACCAATTGCCCACGACTAATTGATTGATTAAACACTGTGTAGGTGTTAGGGAAATTATATCATAGCTGACTTTTAACTGATGTTTAAGCTCCGTGTGTGTAGATAGATCATGTAGGTTGTAGGACAACATCAATTTTCTATTCCTTGAAAATACCGATGGACAAATTCGAGAGAATTTCCAAAATTTCGGAAAAAAGTAGAAAATTGATTTACCTGTATTTTCACACACAAGCCTTTCAACTTTTTGTATCCATCGAGAGCACAAAAATCAATTTCACATTCTTTCCAAAATCAATGCAAATCTCTCGAATTTGTCCATCTGGCTATCACAAAAACAGAAAATTGATGCTGTCTTAGAACGCTACATAATCTATCTGTAGGGACTGAGGTTGTTGGTTATTGTAGAGGTCCCTACTAGTTGAGGGGTCAACCTAGTTGTTGCAGGAGCACAGGTCGGTCTCCCAACTAAGCAACCTGACGTCTTGAAGTTGCCAAGCCAAAGCAAGGCAAATAAAGGCTCTCACCACTTTGTTCGCTAATAACTCTCCAGTAGTACTCTAAGTTGA
>Ga0210059_1010384_pt1 | contig 14402 bp, 13 predicted proteins | sample Ectturendosymbi2_FD_188042 | JGI IMG/M metagenome (GOLD analysis project Ga0210059, IMG submission 188042) | Ecteinascidia turbinata endosymbiont from Florida, USA - Sample 2 (SPAdes) (version 2) | ecosystem: Host-associated > Tunicates > Ascidians > Unclassified | place: Key West, Florida... | reverse complement strand
GATGGCGACGACCTCAGCGACCGCAGTGACGCAAGTTACGCGTCTGACGCATCAAGGCACCGTCGGCGTCGCAAACATCGACGTGGCAGAGGCGACAGGGAAGGCGATTCCGACTACAGCGGTGGAGGTTCTGGAGACGAAAGCGGTAGAGGCCATCGGCGGCACCGACATCGCAAAGACGGAAGACGCAGGAGGGGACGACGAGGTTCGTCGTACAGTGACGAGGATGGGAGCGATTCCGGTTCGCGCGATGGGGAAGGACGGAAGAAGCGTCGGCGGAGACGCCATGGTTCACGAAGCAGACGACGGCGGCGACGAAGCGGCGACGGCGATTATTCCGACGAGTCTGGGTCGCGTTACTCGGATATGTCAGAATATTCCGACGACAGCCGAAGGCGTCGTCGGAGAAAAAAGAAAAGAGACAAGCATCGTCGACGAAGACGACATTCCTCGGGCGACTACAGCGACGATTATAGCGACGAGGAAGGCAGCAGGAGGAGTGAGTCACGTAATCAAGGGTAACATTGAACAAAGCAATGTTGCCTGAAGTAGAGTTTTCATGCCGACAGTGCAACATTCAAGGAATGTTGTGCTGAAATCCCACTGAACCCCCACCATGCCTGCGTCTTCTCCCGTGCATGCGCTATGTTGTTTGATCGCCTAGCACCTAAAGTCTGCGGCGTCTTGAAAGCAAATTCGGCCAAACACAACTGTGCGAAATCACGGAGAAGTCGCAGGCTTTAGGTGCTTCTTTGCATTTTATAAGCTGTTGTAACTTGTTTTCGTTATAGTCAATTTCGCTTGCTTCGTGTTGCATCAAACTTTGCTGCGGTGTTTATCTCTAATAAGCAATAGGTTTAAATTACCAATGGATGAAAGCAAACATTGTGTGGACCTGAGAAACTTGTGAAACCATACAAATTTGAAAACAAGTAAGCAAGCCACACACGCCACTTGGTCTATAAAAACCTGAAATACACGTGACGATATTAACAGCAATATAAGTGATGTCCATCGCGTATGAGGCAATAATAATATCGTAAAATGCTGTCCAAACGTTTGAAAATGACTTGCAGTTATTTCTCAGCTTTTCCAAATTCTAAACCAGGAGCTATTCAACCAGAACGTTGATTTAGCAGATATTGGTTTTTCCCATTTTGACAGGAAGGGGCAGACGTCATCGACGACGTAGTTACTCCTACAGCGACGAAAGCGGTTCAATGGACAGCGGCGCCGACGCTGAATCACGTCGGGGGAGGAGGCGACGTCATAGGCGCCATCGCAGGAGGTTGAAACGTTGTGAAGTTTTGTTATTTACAGAACAAGTACATTGAAAGTCTTACTCAGAGATTCCAATGCACATTCTAACTATGCTGATTTTGCTTCTTACACCATGATAAACAATAGCAGTAAAGTACCATGGAAAACAACGTTAAAGAACTGCTAAGGTGCCATTTACGTCCAATATTCAACCATGCGAATTTTACCCTGACTACGCTTTATTTCTGAGCATTTTTCGTTTCTACTTTTCATCTGCATCTCTAACTTTCAAGCTCTTTTGAGGAAAGACGCTTTGCTTCCACAACAAATCTTGAAAATTTAAAATCAGATCCTGTGTAACAAAAATTGTTTGTTCTTTGTTCATATATATTGCTTTTTATTGGAATTCTTGTCAAGGTTGCTGAAGATTCGTCCTAGCAGACACCATCTTAAAAACAGACACTAGAAATGCCCCCTCAACTATAATTTTGCAACTCCGCAAATTAAATAGCATTATCAGCCACTTTTGTTTTCAACTCGACCTTTTTTCCTTAGAAGCTCTGGAGGATCTTCTCGCAGCGAATACTCGGACGACAGTCGATCACGTGACAGGCGACATCGCCGTCGACGTCACCGCCGTCGTGATGGCTCAGATTACTCGACTGATGAAGGATCGAGTGTATGCTATTTTTTAAGATCAAACATTAAATTTATACGTAAAACTCAAGCATTACTTCCAGTTAAAATTTGCGAGTACATCTAATTAAAACGCCGCAACTTTGCAACTTTTTAATGACGCACACAAGTATTTGTTTTTCTTGTTGAATACCGCGTAATTTCGCATGGAAAAAAGCTACTTGTGAACGCCTGTAACTACAAACTATGTGAGGCGTACTCACCGTAGATTGTTCTAGCTATTATTCGAAAGAGTCAATAGAATCAGAAAAAAAAGAATTAATATAAAATTTTTTTAAATTAACTTGTTTTGTCTTCACCTAAGCTGGCGTGATTCGTAAATCATAACGATACTCAGCCTTTTGATTCTTTCGCTGATTTGTTCATTTTGTTGCAACAGAGGAGCCATTCGAGAAGTGGACGCCGAAGACACAGACGTAGGCGCCACAGGTCAGGCAGCTCAGGGTCCGAGTCTGGTTCTTCTCGCAGTCGAAGCGGAAGCAGACGTCGAAGGCATCGCAGGAGAAGAAGACATTACTCTGACTCGGATGAATCAAGCGACAGGTGGGAAGAAACACATTTGCTGGGTTTTCTTTCTACGCAGGAGTGAGAACCGATCACATCTGCCAAATCAACAAGGGTTTCCGGACAAACCGCCAACGCTGAAATAATTACATTGAGCCAATGAAAAGTTTAACAAAAACTAGGAAATAACAAATTTTGCATTGTTTTGGAAATCTCTGAATTCATTTCTTTCCTCAGATCGCGACGTCATAGACGAAAAGGAAGACGTCACAGACGGCGTCACAGTTACAGCACGTCATCTAGTGATTACACAACATCAAGCGACGATACGAGATCTCGACGTCGGAGACGTCATCGTCGACGACGTAACTCACCATGTTTTCATGACGTTTGCTGCAGTTTCTGCTCCTGATACAATATTTAAAGCGTGCAGCATTTGTTGCTTTTATATTAATTGAAAACAAAACATATCCAAGGACTAAAGCACAATAAAAACTATAGCAGTTTTTCCTATACATTCACTCCAATGATAGATTAGTGTGAAGTATGTTTATTAAGCTCCTACTTTTTCAAGCAACGTTTGTTTCTGTTTCGTAAAATTCTGCTTGATTTTTTGTTTCAAACAAAAAGCAGCAGTAGATCAACAAGCCTTGCTAAAATATGCATCAATGAACATATGTTTAGTGTTTGCTATGTAAAGGTGTAAAAAATGTTTGTTATAAAAAAAATGATTTGAAAACAAGTTTGCGCATGTTTCAGATTCAGACTCGGAAACAGACTCAAGCGGTTCTGACGATTACGACAGAAGACGAGGAAGACGGAAAGACAAGCACAGGAAAGGTAAATATATGGAACAGTTAGTGATCAGAAGCTTCAGAAGTCTGGCTAGTTTTTAGAGTACATTTCGCAGGTATTTGCATATTTTAAGAAAATGCAAGATTTGTTCCCTTCCACGACAATAAGTTCATTTTATGCAGGTCGTAGGCACAGACGATATTCCACGAGCACAGAGGAAAGTTCTGCCGGCGACGAGAAGCCATCGAAGCGAAGAGATCGTCACAGGCGGAGAAAAGACAAGTGCGTGTCATCTTTTAGAACGTATACTAAATATGTGACGTCTTCGAGACTGTTTGATGCACCATAATTTCAGGTTTGCAACTGAAAATTCTTCAAAAGTCAATCTTGTTATTTTAGCTTCAGTTATTACTATCTCACACCTATTGGCATCTTGGTTCAATGTTGCTGTGGCTATTGGCGCTAAAACAAGACGAGATTCGCAGTCCATCGCATAGATCTTTGTTCAGAACAGTGGAAACCTTTGCTGTTGACTGCTTTCGGGCGAGAAGTCATTGTGGTTTTGGTTTGCGTTAACAGATACTACAGCAGCGATTCAGGCAGCAGTGGTTCCAGTTATGATTCTCGGTATCGTCGCCGGAGGGATAAGAAGAAACGACGTCCGCCACGACCTCCCAGCTCCGACTCCAGTTCTCTCAGCTCTGAGGCCTCTTCTGGAAAACTCGCCAAAATGAGCAAAAAGGAAAGAAGGGATTACGAGAGAAGGCGAGAAGAGAAAACCAAGAGGAAGGAAAAAAGAGAGCGACAAAGAGAGGAATACGAACGTTACGTGGCTTACAAAGAAAGAAAGAAGGAGAGGTAAGTTTTTTCATAAAGTACATCATCACTGAAATCCAAGCAATTCGGGATATCTGAATATGTGAAATGCCATCAAAATATGTGCGTCAAAAGAAAATTCCAAACGAATTTTGATTTATGTTCTGGATTTTAAAGATTTTTCATCGGCAAGCATTATTTTTTGTGATGTCTATAGAAAACGCATTGTAGTACACCAAATTGGAAAAAATACCTAACTCGACCTTATCAATATCCCAAATACCTGTTTGAGAGGTGTGTAGCCGAGCATAATGTTGATGAACTAAAATAATTTTATTTTTCTGTTGCCTACATGTGTAATTGAGCAGTTTCCAAAAACTCTGGTGATATCATGATCATCAATATCGCCACAATGTGTGATGTTGCAAAGAGAATCAATTTCTCCCCAAGAAAAGCATGACATTAAATATCTCCGCATATTTTAAATAATTCTATAAATGCGTTGATTGCTGCTTGCAGCGTCTGATGCTTTTTTTTAATCTGCAAAAGCCATCTCGCTTAGGAACAGTTAGTCATAAACGTTTCTTTTTTTTTTAAATAGTTATTAACCCAGTGGGTTTCACAGACTGCTGTCACTCTGCTCTGCGGAACAATTTATTTTCAGCGCGCTCGTGGTTCCACGTAATCCTCATTGACGTCACGGTTTGTTGCAGGAGGAAGAACAGGGAAGGACGAGGATCTGTTTCATCATCATCTGATGACGACAGTTATTGGGGTGACGGTCGTACCGCTGTCAAATATGATCGAGGTTCTAGGAGGAAACTGATGGACAAGTCGAGAAAAACTGACGATAGAGACATTGGCTACGATGACCCGTAAGAAATTCACATAAAACCAGTTCCGCTGAAACACTGCTGTGATATTGCTGTTTTGTAGTAATGACCCATGGACAAAGAAGTCTCACCGAAAAGATCGTAAGAAGAAAGATCGAGCCAGAAGAGGAGAAGGAGGTTCAGACTCAGAACCCTATTCATCTTCGTCAACTGGTGATGATCTCGAGCCTGGAAGTAAAAAGAAAAAAGATAAAAAGAAGAAAAAAGGCAAAGGTGGTGTGCAAGATTAAATGTCCCACCTAACGTGTTGGTTTTCGTTGCAGGAAGTGGCATGGCATTGGCGCTAGCAGAATGCTAAGTTTCCAAAAACGCTAATGCCATTCTTGAAATGCTAATGCAACGCCAATGTATACATCAAAGTACCATTTGGACAAAAATCTACGAAACTGCTTTCGTTGTGGTGAAATATTACAACATTGGACGCATCGTTTTCGTATTGAATTCCAGTGCTTCTTATTTATGTTTTCATAACTGACGGTGCCAATTCATGTGACACTAACTTCAAAAAAGCAGAGGAGAAAAGTGATGAAAATTTGAAAATATTTGAACTGGTATCGGAGCACCTTTCAATGTTGTTCCATGTTTGCAGCAGACGGCGCAGGTTCATCCTCAGACGAAAGTGACGCTCAATCTATTTATGAAGATATCTTTGGTGAAGACGGTATGTCTTACGTGAGAACAGAACCTTGGCATTTTTTATCTGCCACTGAGACGTACAAACTGTTATGACTGGGTTCTTATAACTTTTGAGCGTAGAGACACATAGTAAAATTTGTTTCATGTTATGCTCAGGCTGTAACTTAAGTATGACGCAGACCTGTTTCTTTGCATCATTGCGCAACCAAAAATGTTTCTTGCGTAACATTTGTTTGAACTCTCTAATCTAAAGCTACTTTCTACTCAATCAACAGGAACGGTGCAAAGAAGAAAAGTAAAAGTATCAAAGAGAAAAGACAAAACGGGAAAAACAAAGATTTACGATGATGACGAACTCGATGCTGAATCAGAATACGACTCAGTCGGAAGCGCGGATTTGGACAAAATGATTGCCCGACAAATATGTGAGTGGCTGTGCCCGCCATACATGTCACGCCGCAGGAACGCTGGGACGAATTTAACATTCCTAGACTTGGCAATGCCTTGAAACAAATCTGTCAATTGATTCAAATACTTCCATCGAAGCGTAAAAAGACTTGAAAAGATTGGAAAGGACGAAGATATTTTGCACCACAAAAATTATTTAAATACTTGGTTAACCCTGTGTTCACAAGGATGTAAAGAGCCAAAGGATTTTTTTATTGCAAGTACTTAGAAAAAAGTCAGAAATCTGTTTTTTACGACTTTTCCAGAATTTCGAACAGGCACTAACACGTTTGTCACATACCAACACAGTTTTTTTAATGCGTTTTAGGGACCCGATTCGGGTCCCCAGAGGTGAAAATCGGGTCCCTAGAATCAGAGAAATCGAGTCCATACAGGTCCATACTGGGTACCTAACATTTTCCTTAAAAAAAATGTACTAACAGAAAAACCAGAAATCTGATCTTTTATGACTTTTCCAGACGATTTTCGGACGATCTACAAATGATTACGATTTTCGGAGACATGTTGAATGATATATGAGTTTTTTTCAAAATGCCCATGTAAGCCCATAATACAGGGGTGGGCAAACATTTTCCATAGGGCGTGCCACATTGAAAACTTTATTGCTACCGGGGTCGCATATATTACATCATATTTTACCGGCGAGGGGCGCATATATTACACAACAGTCACTTCCGGTTGAGTGAAATTGCGGTTTCGAATTGAAACGCGTGGAATAAAATTTGGAGAATTCTACCCTAATCGACAAGCTTACTTTAAAATATAGACTTGAAATATGTACTATCTATGTGCGTGTGGCTGCCTCGCGGGCAGCAAAAAATGCCCTCGCGTGCCGTAGTTTTCCCAAACCTTCCGTAATAGAAGTTTCGGATCTTGTAGGAACTCATGTATACCTGATATGTTACTCGGCCATGGCACGTTTCAACATATATTTTCCAGATGTGTTTCTCTGCTTGTGGTATTTGTAGATCCCAGGTTACCTCATGTGGTACTTGCTTTTAACCCGGGTGCGGGCATATACTGTGTGGGCGTGTGTGGACATACACTGATTTCCAATTTTTAGACTCCTGATTGCACTTCAGGTAATTTGTGCCTAAAAAGAAACTCTGGGGTGAAGTATTTCCTGTACATTTAATATAAAATATGTGTTGCCCTGCACACAAATGATTTTTTGTGAAAATGAGTAAAAATGATGCAAAAAATGTCAAACATAGTTCGTCCAGACCTTACGGAAGTCACGTATCCAAGAAAACATAATTTAATTTAATGTTCATTCAGACCCAAGGTATAACCTCACGATTTGCACAAACACAGCGTTACCTGAGTTTGGTCACGTACTGTATATGTCCAAAACGTGCCTCGGACGGAAAAACTTCCAAACCTTGAAGGTTTTTGTAATGTCATAATCTATCCAGTTGGTCTGAGCTATAGAAGATTTGCAAATGATTATTATGTTTCTATGTATAAACAGATGACGAAGATGGTGAAGTCATCAGATTGACCAAAGACGGGCGCAGGATCAAAGACGGAAAAATCAGTAAAGAGGTTTTCGACTTAGACAAACACAAACAAAAAAAGAAAAAGCGAGAGAAAGATAAAAATATGATGGAAAAAAGTTATGAGGAAGAATACGTGGAGGAGTTTATTGACGAAGAAGGAAATGTTGTAAGAGTGGTGAAGAAAGTGAGTTTCGTTGTACTGATTCTGAAACGGTTAAAACATACGTTTGGAATATTTTTGATAATCAAACCATTTATCTATTCATGTAGAGACTGAAAGAAAAGGAAACAGCCCCCGGCAAACGTCCAGCCACTCCCCTTACTGGACCTCGAAGGGTACAGGTGCTGTTTTTGAAAGGTGGAAAAGCAATGCAGGTGAGAAAATCACCATCAAATACCAGTTCCTAGCGTGTTTTTTTATTGTTCTCTACCGCATTTTTTGCGCAACAGAGTCGTCTGGAGAAACTGCTGGCAGAATGTCCACTCAATGATGAAGACCCGAGAAAACTTGTTCCAGTAGACGGTGATGGAGCTGTGGACCTGGACGAGAGAGGTTGGTTCTAGGTCGAGCTTTACTTAATTGCTGCAACAACCTCAACTGAACTATATATGATACGATTTAGGTAAAGTAGTTAAAACTTCGGACATTCTTCGGAAACTTTTTTTTCAGTATTTTCTCCCCGAAACTGACTCTCCATTGTACGTTCAGTGTTTTGTTCTGACTTTCGCGCAATGTCATCCATGGCTGGGAAAAACTTGAGGTTACTTGAGGTTATTTCGTTAACTATTCAGAAGGCATGATCGACTATCTGACGCATTACCGCCTGGTCGACCCTGCAAACCTTGAATCGTATGGCAAAGCTTTTCTCGTTGAAGACGATGATGAGAACAACATCATTACCATGGACCAAACGAGGGTGGCCCTGGATGGAATATCGAGCATACAGGTACTGCGACGTAGAGTTAAATATGCTCAAGCTTAACGATGAGCTTTGTCTCTCCACAGTTTCAGCAGTTTCGTCCTTCAATCAAGCACTTTTGTCGAAATTAACCAAATGCAACGGTCGCAAAAGAATTCAACTGTTTTCACGAAAACAGAGAAAGTTGCTTGTTTATTTGTTCTGACAAAGTTTACAAAAGCTGCATAAAATTTTTATAGTCTTACGTGATTTAAAATGAACGTGTTTGAAGCGGACATGTGACACTGTTCAATGTCTTCTAACTTTTGCTGTGATTCAGGGAATAAATGACAAACAGATCAACTACATCCTGAAAGTGCTCGGGATCGATGAAACAACGATGGTCACTTTCAAAATGTTCGCTGTGGTTGCTGCGCTTTGTGAAAGGTTGCTTGCTGTGATGGAGTAAGTACTTTATGTGAAAGGGCGTGTGTCTATTAGCAACGTTCTATTACACTTTTAAGCATCTATTATTTGTCTGGCACATCATAAATGAGCAGGTAATTGCAATTTTGTGGGTAAAAAAAAGCTCAAAACGACATATGCATGATAGAATTCATTGAGAAGAATACAAATTCGAAACTAAAAGGAGCACTAATTTATTTTGTGGCTTCACGCCCACATACAACGAAACACAACAAATTCGAGCAAAGGCGCTACCAAGCTGGTCTTGATGCTTAGAATCACTGTACGTTGCTGCGATCAGTCCGGATAGACAATTTGTAGCGTTTGTAGATGGGAGGCTACAAAGGACCAGGGCTTATTGGGCAGCAGTCCTCCCTTCAGATCCAAACAACTTGAAATGTTTTCAGGTAGCTTGATATTGCAATGCCCTCTTTGTAACCTCTTCAGATTAGCTAAGCCTACAACACTTTTTTATTCAAATATTCTGATACTTTTTCTTTTCCTAGTCCTTTCAGACGTTAGCGAAACAACATTGAGAAACAGATAACTGGCTGTGGTAGTGTACGCCTAATCTTTAAAATGTTTTACAGACACAACAGCAGCAGTTCTTGCAAAGCAAGATTTCTCTGCATTAAACAAGCCATGCCCTTCAATGTTTACGTTTAAGAAAATGTGATGAATTAAAATTTGAGCAAAGCAAATTAACGTTATCGTACATCGTCTTGTCATAGAAGATGTACCTTAAACCCCACGATCCCCCGTGTGATTCGTTCCACGCTAAAATCCATCGCTGCTAAACAATCCACTTGAAAACTTTCCGCAGATCTCGTCACGCACTCAGCAAAGTTATATACACGTTTTCGCGACTCCAATTTTTTATCTTCGTAAGTACCTTTAGCAACAGCCTCGGCTGAAGCACAATACATCTCCTGCAGAACCGTCCCCCGTAGGTCCAGGTTTTATACCATCGTGGCACCCGGGGTCTCGGGTAACATGTTTGTGGTTCACCTCGTATTGCGTTTAGTAAGATTTGGTTGGAATTTATTTCTTGGTTCGCTTATTCTTTTTTCTTTAGGATTTCTTCGTTCGTTTTACTCGTTTCTTTACATTTCTATCAGTCTTGCATGACAATGATTTGGTAGCATTATCAGGATGCTTTTTGGACCATTATCAGGATGCTTTTTGGACCATTATCAATATAATTTGAAAAAAAGGGCAAATTTTTATTGACATTCCATTGCAAACATATATTCGAAAATCTTAAGTTCATTCTGCAAACGTTTCTGTGCTGATGAAAGCGTTGTTGATAACGTCGTCTGCGATATTTTGCTGAACAGCGACCAAACTAAGCAGTGGATGGAAATAAACGACCTGGCTGATATGGAGAGAAAGATTGGTTTGTACCGAGCCATGTTTTACTGGAACACTACATCTGATCGAAGCTCGAACTACATCAAAGCAACCTCGCTACGGATTGAACTCATTGCAGGAGGATTGAGTAGAAGTCAAGAGGATTATGTTTTAGAAAAGATGGAGCCTAACATGTACAGAGAGGCATGTACAATGATTTACTCCTAGTTTATACAACGACCGACGTGTGCACCTTTACAGTATTTTTTCATAAAAAAGTGACAGATCTACCTAGTTCTGTATTAGCAAAGATCATTACTGTAAACCAGTGGTCTCCAAACGTTTTGTCAAAGGGCCACATAAGCTATTATACAACAATTCGAGGTCCGGAATTCTCATGTAATGTGATTGTTTCGGGATATGTCACATTCTAACAAATCAGATAATTTTTCGTAAATATGTTATTTTTTCATTATTGACAAAATGACTTTGTGGGCCGGATGAAATGACTTCGCGGGCCACAGTTTGGCGACCCCTGCTGTAGACTTACCACAGCGTGGTTCAAAGTTCAAACAAATCAGCCCAATTTTGCAAGCAACATGACCCCTTCAAGGTTACATAACAGGGTATCAGTTGCATAGAAGCCATTACATGGTACTGCCTTCCTATAGTTCCAAACCCAAATAGATCGAAATAAATAAATAAAAACTGTTGTTGTTCAAATGGAAAACTGAGAAACCGGTGTTGTTCAAATCAGCTTCTGTGCACCCAAACGAAGATCATGTCAATTTTGTGACAAAATTATAAATCTGTTCACAGCTTTGGTAATCAAAGATCCGCCCACAATCTTTCCACATTTACAAGTGTTGAATTGAAACTGTGAATCGAGAAATGGTTCAACAAATGCAATAGTCTTTGAAAATGAAAAACTTTAGCATACAAACTCACAACACTGAGGCCAACTCGGTGGCTAGATCAACGATGTCCATTATTGAAAACGTGACTTCAGACAAAACATACTGTAGTTTCGCACCATTTTATTCTGCTAATATCTTAAGTAAGAGTTCCCAGTCCTGAGGCTGTCCCTTCATAGGAATTGGTTATTTGTAACAGTTGGTGTGAGCCTTAAAGATTTTCGGTGGGGACAACGTCTGGTGTAACTGCTGTTTTCTACATATTTTTGCCAACAAACCAGTGCATCCAGTAATCACCTATTTTCTCGCATTTATGAAACTTATTGGTTCCGCACATTGCTTTAGAGCATATACCATGCCTACGGTAAATCATTTCGTAGATAGGCACCCATTTCCGCCGCAATCTAAAAACTAAAACATTTTGAAAATCTCAATTTTTTTCCAAACCTCTTTACAAGCATCACTGTGCAAAGCCATGCTTCAGTAATGCAGAGCTGCTCTAAACGGTTGGGAAGGTTCATTTTCAACAATGTGTAGCGTTTTTATCCTCAAAGACGTGCTTCAACATCTTCATTACAAGAGCAATCTCGGAAAATACATCCCCAAAAATTTGCAAAAATTACTTTATTTCAGTTCTAACAATTTCAGCTGAAAAACATCGGTGGCGTTTGCACAAAGGTGTGATTATTTTCACGCAACATGTTTAATGAATCATACGATGTTTCTAAAGGTGCACAGATTGCGCTACACCAAAAGTATATTCTTTGTCTTTGTTAGGCAAGAGATAAAGAAAAGCACAAACTCGTATGGCTGTGACAGCGATGAAAACATTTGTGTACACTACCGCTGAGTTAATTTAAATCGTTTAACAAAATTCTAAAAACCGCCCATTCACACAAATTATCTTCGCCTTTGGCACAAGATTTAAAAAAACTCATTTGAGACAACGAAACTGCTCATCTATAAAATAAGTTGTGAAACAACTCAAACACGAGCAGTGGTGTAGGAGGTGGGGGTGCAGGGGGTGCAAGCTCACCCCCAAAAGTTTGGATTAGTCGAAAACACGGGCAAAATCTCTTAAAATCTGGGCAAAATCCGTGAAAATCGGGGCAAAATCCCAGAAAATGGTTGCAAAATCTGGGCAAAATCTCTGAAAATTCGGGAAAAATTGGTGCTCAACTTTGTTTGATTTGAAAAAGTGGCGCCCAACGTTTGCAGAAACACATGAAGATCTTTTTTTATTTTTTTGGAGTTCATCCCAAAAAAAGTTTTCATAATCTTTGCGGGAGAAAATAGTCGCACAAAAACTGTTCGGGCAAGTTTGGTGTAATTTGGGCAAAAATCCTTCGCAACCCCAAAAATTTGCCTGATCCTACACCTACGAACACGAGTTCTGTCACAATTGAACGAATGTCCATTCAAGAACGAAGTCATTTGAAAACTTCTCGACGGACATGATTTTATGTAAAATGCAACATACAGGAAGCTATTCATGCAACAATAAACTTATGAAGAATTGCATTGCAACGGGAAACCTAACACCGAAACCAAATATGAGATCACTGCACAAATTGGAGCCAAATAAAATTGGAAGAAAATAAATGCAATGCTATGCAAAGATTATTTAGTAACGTGATTTTTCTTTGCATTTGGGGCAGGTTTCTTTCATCGATTACATGGCTTTTATTCCCCTTTTCCTGACCGCACATGAAAGCATCATCGACAATCCTTTAGACATGTCAAGAAACAAGTTCAATGATGCCGAGCTCGTGGAACCGCAAAGAGACTTGGTGAGAAAAACAAATGAAAATTAATTTATGCTCGAAGCTGATGAGTTACCATATGCTTGCTCCGATATTTGAAAATAAACTTTGTATGTTCCAATCACCTTTGATGCGTCATTAGTGAATCAACTTCAATCAGCAGATGCTGAGCTTCGAGCTGGTGGAAAGTTGTTTAAGTGACATTTGAACCTTTGTTTCAGGTTCCGCTTGGTCGACCGATGACGCAAACAGGAGCGACGACAATGAAGTCGATTCCCATTCCATACGAATTTGAAAAACGACCCGGGTATCAAACCATAGTTTCTTTTTCTAATTTCATGTATATTTTAAACACTACACCACGCTTTCTATAAATTCGCTAAAAGTGTAAAAAAGTGTTGCCAACGAGATATCGTACGGTCTAGTACAGGGGCTCCCAACCTTTCTCTGACCATGTACCCCTTCAGCATTCCGACAGATGAACATGTACCCCTAAAATTTCTTATGACAAAATATTTCATCATGGTTATTCATATATATATTCAACAATAAGCATACAATGACTTTTGAAAATAATGTCAACTGACATATGTATAAATATTTGGAAACAACACTGTCTATTGAAAGAAACCCTTTCTCAGCACAGAATCAGACACTAAGATCTTACAGAGTATATATTTCGCCTACAAAGTAGGCATCATCAGTTCTTATTCAAATAGAAACAAGTAATATGTAAATATATTTTTATCTCCTATTGCTAACCTTAAATGTACCACTTCGGATAGGCAAATGTACCCCTGGGGGTACATGTACCCAGGTTGGGAACCGCTGGTCTAAACAATAAACTTTTCAGTATGAAAAGGCTTCTTAACTTTTACTTTCCGTCAATAGATTGTTGTTCGTAAAACTGATGAACATAAACTTGGAAGAGATATTGTAATAAATTCGATGATGTTGATGATGGAACCCATACAATTTTTGTGTAAAAAGAAGGCTTGCAAATTACGCAACAACTTTTGTAAAATCAAATGAAACATCTCCTGGACAGCTGGCGGTATTGCTGCTGCAAATATCTATCGCATTTCGTTCAGTGTCATTGATACCTCTCATTCAGTTTCATTTTGAGTGTAGTGACAGTCCAATACTTTATTTTTTTTCTGAGGTAATAAGCAGATCGCTTTGATCATGCAAATTAGCATTGATAAGATATGACTTACAACTGATGAGTAAGAAACCGCTATTAAATGAAAGCCATAGTTACAGTAGTCTTTCAAAGTTACGTGGTTAAAGTTTCTTAGATAATGCTTTCACAAAACTTTAGTTTTAAAAGTGCAAGTTGTTTTACAGATCATCTCTGAGGAAGAGGATCCACCTGCGCACCCCCCAACCAAAGATCCCAACACCTCAGTCTGGCGATGACTCTTTTCCAAATAGCCGTGCTTCC
>Ga0210059_1010383_pt1 | contig 14402 bp, 13 predicted proteins | sample Ectturendosymbi2_FD_188042 | JGI IMG/M metagenome (GOLD analysis project Ga0210059, IMG submission 188042) | Ecteinascidia turbinata endosymbiont from Florida, USA - Sample 2 (SPAdes) (version 2) | ecosystem: Host-associated > Tunicates > Ascidians > Unclassified | place: Key West, Florida... | reverse complement strand
ACTTATCTTCACAGAAATCTAAAGAAGGGGAGTTAGGTTCTTCAACAAAAGTAACGGTGTAAGCCTCATGTATCGGCGGTTTGCTTACGTCGCCGTGGGACTCTGAAAAGTGCCGCAACAAGGCCACTTTATCTTTGTTATTTTCATCAAATTCACAATTGGGTCTCTTCCAATTACTACGGTGCGATGACCATCTCATGGAAAATTTGTTCTTGGTTTGTCCGACATATTGTTCGTGGCAAATAACACAAGTCGCTACATAAAGGCCATGGTTTGCGCATGTCAATTTTTGATTGAGTGGGAAGGTTTTATTTTTACCCATTATTTGTGAAACACATGGCACCATTGATTTGTTGTGCTTTCCATGCTTACCACAAAGTGCACAGTGGCCACAAGGACCCGACATCCCTTTGACATGCTCTCTCTTCTTGCTTAAAGCAAGGTGCTTTTAGTTAGTAAGTAATTGTCCAATTGTAGTTGGTCTTTTGTAGGTTATCATTGCTTTCGGGTTTAAGTTTTTCTCTCTCTTTGTGAGAGTTATCAGGTGGGGAAAAGATGTAGCCCAAACTTGTGGGTCATCTTTTGTTTCGCCTTTTGGGGCCCGTAGTCTTTCCTCCCAATTTGATGCTATTGCTATTATGTCATTATTCATGTCAGGACGTATTTATGAATAGCACAGCGATGTGATATAAAGCGCGGAGCAACTTGTTTCATTTAAGGCTAACGCCTTGAAACCATGCTTAGAGCTTCAATCCGTATGTTTCAGCAACAGAGTCAAGCATTGTTTGTCAGGCAAAGATTTCAGAATAATGTGTGCCTTGAAGCCCTTGATAAAATAATGACCATAATATTTTGAACATTCCATGGGCAGATTTTGCAAATGCAGAAACAGTGGTATAAACCAACCAATTTGTGTGTTGATATCCTAGTTATGTCAACTTCCAGCAAATAATAATGCCCCGAAATGCTTAAATTTTCCATCTACTTGAATTCTTCACTTCTTTTGTACAACATGGATTGAAATGGATTTCGCAAACAACTTATATGTTCGTTTCTCTGTTGTGTGCTATTTTTGTTCTGGCATTGTCGCACAGAGCGGCAAACAATTAAAATATTTGTTGGGATAGTGTTCAAAGAGAAAAAATGAACGCCGGATCTTCCGGAAGAAAAAAAGTGGCTGATTGTATTTGCGATCGGAGAGCACGAGCGGCAGGCGCACACACCTGCACACTGTGGCAACAAGCAACAATAGAGATCACACGCCTCGACCGTTCTATTTTTGTTTATTGGCGCTTCGTACTTAAGGGTGCTGTTGACGCTGAGCTCGAAAAGTTGCTTGCTGATGTCAACCATACATGCTAGGTTACAAAACCACTGGTTATCACTGAGCTCAACGACAGGACTTCCCTGCGTAATTGAGAAATAAACAACTTCACCTTTCAGGAAGTAAAAATGCTCAAGCATGTCACGGAAACTCACGCAGAGATACATGAAATTAAGGTCGTGGTAATCTGTATGTAGGTTTTCTAGTAATTCCTTAAACAGGCTGTTATTTAAACCTCCGCTTTTGATTGAATGGATGCATTTTACCACTGTTGACAATTGACATGAATTACGGAACTGAAATGGCTTTCCATACAAGTTTTCTTGGTGTGTGATGCAATGGCAAACAATCAAATCACCTGAATTATGATCTTGGCTAGTCATTACTTTTTGGCAAATGCAGTTAACCCCATTTCTGAACCAAACATAGCTAGATAACCTCCTATTAAAATTATATATATAGCATAGCAAACGATGTTGAACTTCAAAGATGATAATCCTCTGAAAAATAGCTTTGTGATTTTACAGGAAGCACTTTCCACCAACCATACGCATGCTAAGTTGCGAAGTTCTTCTGACTTATACTCTTATGCTACTGTGGTTGCAGACCCCTGCAGTTAGCACCCACCTGAATATTTAAATGAGGAAAACTGTTCTTTTCAAAGTTTTATTATTTTCCTGTGTTATCGTCGACTTCATTCTAAGGAGCTTTCTATTCACATAAATTGAAATTTTCATCCTGACGACTAAGAAAGATTTCCTGCATCGTGCCTTGTTTTTATTATGAGTCATAAAACTGTCCTTTGCTGCAACAAATAAACTAATGAACGTCATCATGCAAATAGCGCAATTAAGGCCTGGTGGCCTCGCGAAATGTTAGTACCAGTCAGAACTTTCTGTTTTGATCACTTCACAGTTGAAAATTCAAACTGAAGCCAGATTTCGAAGACCGACTAACTGCAGAGGCTTACTTTATTCGAAGTGAACGTTTTTAGAAAAGAGCATATGTTACACAGGAAGCGTTTTTTAGGTTACACAAACCTACAATGGACGTAGGCTTGCCAGAAATTTGTACTTCACAGATCATTCGTCAAATGCAATACGAGCATTCGCAATATGAGCATTCGCTGGTGTTCGCACCAGTTCAGGCCGTGAGAAATAGCATCTCAGTTTTAATGTTGCACGGATTGGTTTGCATACTTGCATGACTTTCTGGAACAAAATTGTAACAAAGTTCAAATTATTGCGAATTGTGACCTTGCGTGGCAATGCTATTGCTGTTTATAAAAAACATTTTCACGCATTAATTTTCCATCACGATTTGATTTGTACAGAACGTCACTGCGTGCTTAATGATGATATAAAAGTGACTGTAACAGGATTTCTTTGTAACAAGCACAAAGTGAGATTCAAGCAAATGTATACAGTATGCAAGTTTTTTTTATCTATCATTATGAAGAACACGCGTGAAATGTTTGCTTTGATGCACATTTGAAATTAATTCTTTGCACCAATTGGTGCAGGAACGTTTGCTGCGCGTTGTTCACTTGAAACCACTTATTTAAAATTTTCATAAAAGCAAAGGCTTTTCGCCTATTCTTTACAATACCAGAACATTTTGAAAAAGCATGAAACTGAAAAAAAGTTATCAACAAAAAACATGCTAAAAAGTTTTAAATGTCGTTTTTGATAATCTCAAGTAACACGAAAAGCATTTTCGTACTGCCTTGTGATTTTCCAGTTTAACTAACTTTCTATTTTTTTAAAGAATCGACGTTGGTTCTCCAAAACGTGTGGTTTCAACGCATTTGTCAGGAGCAAACGAAACGTCAGTCGTTAACCAAGGTGAGAATAGATCAGAATTAATCATATTCTAATTGTACTGATTGCAGGCGTGTTGAAAACGGGGTTTAAACCTTGTTTTAAATATGAATTCATTTTATAAAAATTATTTAAATAAAATAAATGCAAAAGCATGTTACTAATAGATTAAAATTGTTTACTCTATTTCCACACTTATTTACTGCAATCTGAGATTTTTCAGGAAGGTCTGAGAGGAGACAATTTGCAAAAATAAAGAACTAAAATTGAATTAGAATGCGGTGACAATGTAAGTTTTCAAATATCAGAAAAACAAAGATTTTGAAACATGAATATCCCTTTACAGCATCACATATTGTGTAGATCTATTGCAAGGGACATAGAACTAGCACTAAATTTGCTCTGAAATTCCAGAATGCATTTGCTGAAGCTATGCGTGAAAAGTACTTACAAAAAATTTCATGAGATCGCAAATAAACAAACACACCTAAAACATTTTCCATAAACTTACAACTTCGTCATGTTGTAAGGGAAGAACTTTACAATTAGCTAAAACTTACGAAAAAGGTCACAGTGCATGAACGTGTTTCTTGCACATCCACTTATTAAAGTAGTGCTTCATTTCGCTAGCTTTGTCGGAGAATTAAGTCAAGACGGTGGTTCTTGAGCTTTCCAAACCCGCGGACCCCTATTTTTAAAATATTTCCTTGGGGTCCTCTCGTCTGCGGTTATGCCATTAGGGAAAGTGGTGGTTCTTGTTGTTCGTGCATTTGAGGGTTGAACGAAACACTTTGGCATATCTGAGACTCCAGATTTTTCACTGGGGACCTCGTTAAGAATCACTGCTCTGGGAGATCTCAAAACACTTCGCGGTTTCATCAAACTCTATTGGTTCCACGGCAAACATCGCAGAGTTATGGTTTCTTTTATATTATACTGATTTAACAGCCAAGACTTGCAATATGATAAATTCCTTGTCAATCTCGCCACATGCCTGGAATCGCTGAGGTTTTTCAGTTGGTACAAAAATGGCTCAATGCATAGAAATTAACAAGGTTCACTGCTATACGTTGTCAAGGTTCACTGCTTCACGCCAATCTGCTCAGTGAACTTTGTGTGAAACGTTCTTCAGTGCCTTTAGTATTTTTGATAAGTCTGTTTCTGCTACCATGCAAGATTCCAGGCCTTGAGTAAATAGAGAAGAATGATTTTAGAAGCGAAACTTTCTTCGAAATCAGCAAAGGTTGGAGCTGTTATTGCATTTTCGCTTTCCAAACGCATGTTTTTTGAAACTGCTAATGTTTAAAACAAAATATAATCAGTTTGAATATTCTTGACCTTAAATCGGCCAACACATTTGTAAACCCAATTTTAGATAAGTAAAGATAAAGCAATTAAGCAACATCGCGAAAAACATGGGTAAAAAACAACTACAATTCACGTATTTGATGGAACATTTCAATTAATTCATCGTGTGCAGCACTGGCACGATATTGTATTCAATGTTTCTAAAATTGATTTATGTTGAACTGTAGGAGGAATTCATAATTGCAAAATGAGCGCTGTTTTTGGCAAAGCTTCGGTTTCCAGCGCTTGTCACCCTCTTTCTCTTCCTGCAACTGGAGGAAATTATTCAATTGGCTTGAACTTGGCTAAAGGTGGTAACGGAGATATAACGGTAAAAATCATTATGGTTCTTTAGCTAAACAAATTTGTAAGTTCATTTTGGCCAAAATAAATTTAAGCATTGTTGTGTGTAAATATTTTAGTTTGCAATTAATTTTTTTTAATTTGTGCATCTACATTTTGCGAAAGATTTAAGTGTTTTCTTACTATCAGGCATGCGCACCTACGAAAGTTCAAGATTGTACAAGTGTTAGATATACCCCAGGATTTTGCTACCGACGTTCCAATGGTGTTTGGACGCAAGATCCCAAGACTAAAAGCACAGGTTTGTAACCTAACACAAAAACTAGTGACATTTTCATTTCAGATTGTGTTAAGTTTTTTAATCGAGAGAATTTCATTTCTAATTTTTACAGTTTGTTCAACTTTGCTTTTGGATCTCATCTTTCTTCTCGACGGGTCATTTTCAGTTGGTTTCAGTAACTTTAAAAAAGTTAAGCAATGGACGAAAGATGTGGCGGCCAATTTCGAGCTTTCTTCTGGAAATGTTCAACTGGGTGTCATAGAATATGGAACTTATTATTTTTCTCAGTAAGTGGCAGAATATACTTGAAAGATTCACTTTGGTAACGTACAACGGTTTTTTATTTTAAAAATTTTTGTATAGACTAAATGAACCAGCCAGATTTACCCACTAAATTTTTTCAGGCGATTTGTTTAGAATGCTTGAGGAAAATAGATGTATTTAGGAAAATACGATGTACCAACTCCGTTGTCTTCAGCTCTTATATTGCATATTGGTTACTTTGTGATGAAAAGACTGCTAATTTTGGGTTTATACTTTCGGCCTTCTGCACTTCCCTCTCTTCGTCCATTGGAAACATGCTGTGCATTACTTAAAAATTTGCAGGCAATGGTTAAAATATAATATAGGATGCAAGTTTGCAAATTGCAACTCATACGCATTTTTTCCACTGACTTTCTGGTTTGCTGCAACTTTTTCTCTTTTTATCTGGAATTCCAATTTAAGTTTTCAAAACCCAGAGATCATTTTACCTGTGTAGAATATGGCATATTCGGGCAAAGTTGTTGAACACTGCAGAACAACAAAACACGTTTTATATTGTTGGAACATTACCAGAACGTGGATTTAGTCTTGAAAAGAGTATTCATTATTTGGCGATGCATTTAAGTGGCGTCTAGAGATGCGAAAGGAACTAAACAACGTAAGGTTGTGAAGGTTCCCATAACAGCAAACATCTTCCAAGTGTCTGTTTTAAGTATGGATGCCGCAGAAGACTTGTAGGTATCTCCTATTTACAAAAAAATAAAGGTTATACCAATAATTTCATGTCTTTACTACCACAAAAGTGTTACCGCTGTTAGAGTGTTTTTCAGACAACAGAACAGTTAGCACGTAAAGTTGCACACTAGGGTATGGCATCAAGAAGCAATAGAACGCCATTCAACGACATCACTTTATATAAGAACTTGTGCACTTGATTGCTATGCAGCCATATAGGTGTTATTCTTAGCGCGCTTTCTGTTCGTTTTGCGCCTTACACTCATGTGCCTCGCGCCTGACAGTCGCAGTGGGTTGGATGAAAATACACAAGGTTGTACAATTAACACGAAGTGTAAACGTGGCTTAGGCTACTGTATATATGCACAGATTAGAAATAACGAAGTTACACCACAAATTTTAAACAAACTGTTTCACTTTGCAAAGCCGCAGCTTTCTTTGCCAGTACATGACAAAACGCCGTTATGCATGCACAAGACGCTGAACGTGAGAGTCATTACTACGGCATGCAAACCTTGTCAACGAGCAACCAGATACAATGCCACTGACGGCTGATTTAAACGTTGAAAATGCGTAACGGTGAAGATGTTTTTTAGAGGTTTAACAAGGGACATCGCTCCTAACGTAACTCTGAAAAAACAACAAACATAAGCAAAGAAACGTCATTGAAGAAAACTACAATTTTGGTTGATCAAGGTTATACAACGTGGCAAATTTGATGCATCTATCTCCGACCCTGGAAGCTTATTATTCTTTTCAATCATTTGATAGGGATACGCTAGATCAGTGATTCCTCACCTTTTTTCCCTCATTACCCATTTTTGTTTGGACCAAATTTCAATTTCCCAAGATCTAACTTATCTATTTTGCTAGTTCAAAATCTAATTTACCTGCTATACTCGATATAAAGCAATGCTAATTATCAAAAAGAACAATGTAATGTAAGAAGTCGACATTTATACAACAGAATTAGTGAGATTTTTGCTCTTGTTCGTCTACAATCGATGAAATACGGGGTACGATTTTGGAGATAACGCAACGAAAATCTGAGTCCAGATCTAACAATCTGTTTCGAGCTTTTGTTATAACTGCAACAACATTTCAAAATGCTGACTCACAGAGATAAGTAGAGGGGAATACAGCAGTCAATAATGTTAGTGGTTTTTCTGCAACTTTTGGATATGCTTTCTCCATCATTCCCCAGAATTTTTCCAAGCTTTCATCTTCACAGGAAGCCTTTGAGAGTTGAATCATGAATCAAATCCAAAAACTCTTTTTGAATACCTTCATCTTCATTTCGTTCATTTGGAAAATCTTCAGCAGACACTCTGAAAGTGTTCCTTGTTAAAATGCCATCACAGGTGTGTCGTGTTCAACACCGGGAAAATTACGATGAAGTTCCTCAATCAAGCTGTTGAAGTGGTCAACAACCTCACTTTGAGTAATGCGGTTGATACCGTTGGTCTCACTCATTTTATTCATCATTGGATACACTGCTACTCTCTGCCAGATTGTATTTTTGTTTTCCAGAGTTTAAGCTTTGCAATAAAAACAGCAATCTTATCTCGTAGTCCCAGAGTGTTTGCGCCGACATCTTGCAACTTGCGGTTCAGTTCGTTCAAATGAGAACATATGTCTGCTAAGAATGCCAATCTGTTTTGAAACATTACGTTAGAAATATTAGTCTTCAGTTCTTGTTTATGTTGGATTTTAAGAAATTCAATAACCTGTGGTAATAAACACGCAAGCAGAATCAATATGTTTCCTTTTTTGAGAGCCAGCGCACAGAAGTGTGAAACAACAGAGAATCATATTCAGCATCCATATCTTGGGATAATTTTCGAAAGAGTCTGGTATTCAGAGCACTCGCTTTTATACAGTTGACAACTTTGAACAGCAGAATCAAGTGCTTGCTTAAGTGGCTGTGACGTTGTTCTTGCTGCCAACGGTTCTCGATGAATAACGCAGTGCGTTCCAATTACTTTAGGATTTTTCTGTATGACAAGTGTCAAAAAGCGTGATCGCACCCCGAGCATAGCAGGTGCCCCATCTGAGCAAACACTTCCAAGTTTATTCCAATTTTTCTGCTGTAAAAAAGTCTTCCACAAGCTTTTGCACAGCCTTTGTGGTTGTTTCCAATGGGCGGCAAAAAGCCTTCCTTAATAGTTTTGTTTTGAATATACCGAACATGAGAGGAGTTTGCAGAATCAACCGACTCATCAAGCAGTAGTCCAAACACAGGTGAAGCTTTGATATTTTCGATGAGTTGAGATTTGATATAACAGGCCGTATCCGCAATACGAGATTTAACAGTGACATTGCACAAGGAGACCTGCTCTACCTTTGAATTTTCTCCCTCACCCAGCAAAATACCAGCGCACTCTGCAAGACAGGGCTTTATCAGCATCTCAGGAATGTTATGTGGTTTTTTAGTCTTAGCCACTTGAAAAGAAACTGCGTAAAACACAGTCACTACCGCATTGGAATGAGTCTGAAATTGACCTGCACTGTCCAATTTCATTTTCTTAAAGCTGAATGCTTTCATTTCAAAGAATCTCCTGTTTTTGTCAGTGAATTGCGGGTGGGTGTTCGAAAGATGTTGCTTCAGTTGATACGCATTCATGGAAGCATTAGAGAGGGTTTTAAAACAAATGACACAGTGTGGCAACTGCTCATCACCTCTCTCTATGAAAGTTCTTCCATAGTCGGGAAAAGTATCTATATATTTTCTCTTAGCTTTAGCCATTCTTTTCTCTGGAATTGAAAATTTAACTTGACAAAATACAGTTCTCTCTGCTCAACATTAACTTTAACTATACACTCGGCTATACTAGCACACACAACTTTACCTTAATCAATACAGAACTCTAGCTTGATTTTCTACCTTTCTCACATAATCTAGACTAGCCAGCATGGCAACACGAAAAATCTAACTGTTACGTCACAAAATTTGGTTACAACACGAGACAACAAATACCACTTTGTGGAAGCAAGCCTGAAATACTTGGTTGTTAGAAGAAATTGTAAAAAGCCAAAATGAAAGTGAATTACAATAAAAAAAAACTAAAAAAAGCACCTGCAACATTGTTTGTTACATCTAATATTTAGGTTCGGGTAATTACCCACCTGCTGCCCTGTTATTACCCACATGTGGGTAATTACCCACAGGTTAAGAACCCATGCCCTAGATTATAAGAACATAGTCTCACCGCACGAACAAATATTATATAGACAAATTGAGAAACTCATGTGGTGAAAGACACCTTGAACCGACTTAGTGTCACCTCTTAACAGATTGAAGAAATATAATTACTTTCTAAACTCTGTCTTGCATAGGCTCTCCACTCAGTATTCACAACGCTTTGTTAATTTTAATGAGTTAATACAGGGGAGTCGAAACTACGGGCCGCGGGCCAAATCCGACCCGCGAAGACATTTAGTCAGTAATGAAAAAATAATATACTTACGATAAATTTAGTTATTTGGTAGAATGTAGCATATCCCGAAACCCTCTCATTACGAAAGGTGTCCGGCCCTCTAACTGTTGTGTAATAGCTTATGTGGCCCTTTGACAAAACATTTGCAGACTCCTGAGCAAGTACTGTATATCCTGTTTTGTCATGGTCAGTACTTGCAAACGTTTGGTTCTATTAGAATTACTTGCGGTACAGGACACTTTGTATTTATAACGCCTTGGTCATCCGCCAGTAACGATGATTTGGTGGTTAATGGCCAAGATTACGCAAACCTGAGTTCATTGCGTCTGACCACACATTCAATTGTTTCGTTTTTGCGTATTGCACCGCTGGTGTCTACCACGTTTCCGATTATAATATGAGTTTGTTTAAAGCCATGGATTTTGCCATATTTCCCCAATATTTTTTATAAAAGCATTTCACGTTTTTTATATTCGGAATTATGTCCAAGCCTACTGTTTTTTTTTAAATAAGCAACAAAAATGCGTTTTATCCAAAACTTCAAATTTTGCCAGAGTTTTGTGAGTTGACAACTAGAGAAGTTCATTGTGAACCTGAACGTGAAGTCCAGAAATTTTTGAGAATTTGATTAAATTTAACACCATTTCCAGAAAAAAGTTTACCTAAAAATACATTTCAATTTGCCTAAATTGTCTTAATTTCAAACAGACCAAGCGATCGTCAAAGTGAGATCAGAGCTTATGTTCCTCTCGGAAAGTGCACAAATCAACGCTGCTTCAATGTAAGTGAATTGTTTGAACAATTTGATGAAATAATTTGTTTCTGGGAAAGGCGAGTTTTTTTTAGAAAGCAGTACAATTTACTAAGAATAATTCGGAATATTTTGCGAAAGTAAAAGTAATATTTTTTGAAATTTTTGTTGTATCTGTTTACTAGCCGGTTATTGTTTCTTTTTTTACCTAGAGTTCGGTTGATAGGATGCGGTGGTTCCGTGGACAAACATACACTGCCCACGCTCTAAATGTTACAGTGGATAGTTTTAGGCAATCCAAAAGGTTCAATGATCCCTCCACATCGAAAGTTCTAATCCTACTAACGGATGGAAAGTAAGTCGTACTGATTTACCAGGCTCATATCTGCTTCTAGACCTGCCTAAATGAAGGGATTTCTTCTCAACAATTGCAATAGTTTTGAACTATACCAAGAAATTTTTTCACCAGGCTCGTGCGCTCAGAGCAGCGGCAAATTTTTACAAAAATATGGTGTCTCGCTTGCAACAGTTGTGCGTCATTTTTTGATTGCTTCTTTAATGGAACAACACTGGTTTTTGTTGTGAGACATATATTTTTTTGCTTGAAACAAACCTATTTTAATACAATGCTGCATTTTCTACTTATTTTCTTTAACTTGAAGATATTATTCCATCAATATTTTACTCAACGCATTTTTTCCTCATTTCCTTGTACTTGGATATCGCACATTAAAATACTGCTAAAGACATGACGAGTAGGTGCAATAGCAATCACCATACAAAATACATTTTACTACTTTTCCTACCACCTGGTCATACCCTGTTTTATTTTGTTGACGCAACATTAAGGACCTATGCAGTGGTTTTCATTGTTTATGCTATTTCAACGTAAAACCCTTGGTCTCAAATCTCATGTACTTTTTTAAGAATTGCTTTACATAAACTTTATGGTAGGAAGGCGTTTCAAAGTGTTCAAGATTGTATGCAGGAATTGACTCATGTCTGACAATGTGTCATATTTGTTACTGACACCAAACGTGAAGATATAAGAGGAATCTCAGTAAGGAATTGCCAGAAAGCTACGAGCATTTTTTGTTGCAAGGGAAACTTAGCCAAACCGCATCTTATAAATGTTTTTGTGCAATGTGCAAATTGATGGCTTGCCCAACTGCTCGCATGCCACATCATAAATGTTTGGAAACCTTGCCTCAGGTGATACAAAACTGAGAAGCACCATCGAAGAGGTACAAGATTGGATCGTTTTCTTTGTATTGTTTTCACAAACGATTTGATGACAACCGCTTTTTTACGGTAGAAAGCAATTCCACAAATAAGCCTTCACTACATATCTAGTATGGCTGCAACAAGGCTTTGTCTACAAGCCTTCAGTGGCTACAATTCTACACTAAACTATAGTTTAGCTGTAGTTTTTAGAGAGCAACATGCTAAACTGGTGAGGTAGAGTTGCACAGCTCAAAAATGACGAATTTTTGTGACGAGAAATTTAATTGCAAGTGAACTGTTTTGCCATTAAAGAATTTAGAAATAACCAGTGGTTAGAGGCCCATTTCTTTTTTATTTTTGCTTATTTATTTGGAAAAATATTTTTCTTATAACCAAATTTCTGTGAATCATCATGTAGTTTCACCTTTTCGCTGAAGGTGATTTTTTTGTAAAAGATCTTTAACTTGGAAAGTGTTTGGAAGCTAACGTAATGCTCATGCGTGATCGCAGGCATTCAACACTCAGGGTTTCCATTTCTTTGGCGTGAACGGACATGCATCACAGATAATAACTAGGCTGAATTTGCAGGACTTTTGCGCAAAAACTGACTCTCTGTGCACACTGCCTGCGTTTTATGAAAGAACATTAAGCAGACGTCGTAGAAGTCAGCTTTTCTGAAACTTCGAAAAAAATCCATCCCTTTCGGCAGAGGGTCTGCTAGAATCAGCCAAATCATTTCTCAAATAAAGATGATCAATTTTGTATAAGCAGATTTATCCCAATATTCCCACCAATTGAAACCTATCCTATGGCTAATGCTGCGTATTCAACAACAGCATCTGCATTCGCCGTGTTATCAAACAAACTCGAGATGCTCTGTTGCTTATCAAAACAAATGTGTAGAGTTGAAGTAATGCAAAATTTAAAGCAATTTCCTGTAACGTTTAGTTTTAGTCACTCACCACGACTGAATAACTATTTGCCACTAACAAAGTGTCAACTGACGGAAGTTTGTTGTAGTCTCTTCCCACAACAGTTGGTGATGCTACTTTTGTTGCTTGCAGTCAGTGTCTAATTTCTTTCACGAAACTTCTCAACCCAGTCTATAATAGTTTTGAGGCCAGTATGTCCATATGTATCACAATCAAAACACTTATTCTGATCTAAAAGCATTTTACTATGGAAAAAAAGTTTACAAGTAAATCCAGTACTATGTAAAGAAAACCACCTCCAGAATAATGAAAAAGTATTTTGATTTCTGGTGGTAAATTTTTTCTGTCAAAAATACTCAAATAGCTATTATGCTTTCACACGACTTACAACATATAGGATTACCAGTGATTGCTGGTAAAGTTGAAATGTGGATGTGCCTATACATGAAAAGGTAAGGCAATTTTGACCAATGGGCAATGGGAAGGGTTGCGGAGTCGGAGGTAAAATATCCGACTCCCACTCCCGGCTCCGACTCTGACTTTCCAAAATTTCCGACTCCGACTCTCGATTCCGACTCCTTAACATAAAGGGAATTAAATTTGGCTGTTAAAATCAATGGATCGTGGTGCACAGCAAAGTTTCAAAAGAAATTATACCATTTCAACAGGAATTCCCAACTTACGAGTGTGATATAAAAATTATCCAATTGGACAACCGGAGTCGTAGTCGAACAAAAAAATCCGACTCCGACTTCCAGGGTTGTCAGGAATCCGACTCCGACTCCACCCAAAACTATCCGATTCCTTACGACTCCGACTCCGGCTCCGACTCCGCAACCCTGCAATGGACAATGGTTTATTGTTTCATATGACTCAGCCAACAATCAGAAGCACAACAAAAGCCATTGCACTAAGTAAACCAACCATTAGTGAACATTACAACAAATGAAAATGCAATGGCACAACAGCTGATCAGTGTAAACGAGGAGGGGTACTGTGTCATATAGGATTGGTGAGGAACCATGGCGGTCAAGGCCTGTTTTTCAGTTTATGAGAAGCGGTGAAAAACTACACTTGGAAATGAAATAAGCACAATTAGGAAAACAAACAAACACAGAACATGGTAAAGAAAATGTACAAATGAAAGCGCATGTCTATGTACACCCAAGCAAATTTTGAACAACGTTTGAACGGCCATAGTGATAAGGCTCAGATTTCGACCGAACGTTTCCGAGATAGCATAAAAAAAACGATTCAGCAGCTGAAAAGCAGTCACGTTTGCATTTTACTTGTTAGTACAAATTTCGTAAAAACAATGTATCAACTAAACAGGGTCAAATATCTCACGTACTCACTAAACATCCTGTTCAAAACGAAATCGAACAAATAATTACCTAGTTTTTGTTGCTCTTCTAAATTTGCTTTGGAATCAAGGCACTTTACTCGAAATTCGGAAAATGGTCTCAAAGAGCTAGAGCAGGGGTTCCTAACTTGGGTCTGTGAATGTTATTTAAGGGATCTACGAATGTGATTTGAAGAGTTAATAGCTTTTTCAAACATTTCGATTACTACCACGATGATTAAAATCTCATTTCCACTGTTTATTGCAACGTTTTTTCTTCAGGGATTCGTAATTTTTATTAGGATCTACAGTACTAGTGGTGCGTGACCCACAAATGTTTAAGAAGCGCTGAACAGAGGAACAAGTTATTAAATCATAGTATTTGCAGGATGTCAACAACAGGTTATATTGAAACCAGTAGAAGCAGTTTCACGAACTGAATGTGACGATAGACAGTAGTTTTGAAAAACAAGCATAAAAGCATCACTGCAAAATATTTTCATGTTACTGTTGCGGCAGCTAGCCTTAGATGCGAGTCGTGGAGGAGCTAGACCGCAGAAAATGAGAGAAACGCGCGCCTGACGAACGTTCGCCTAAACCTGACCGTTACGAACTCCGTGCACCACAGGGCTGTAGTCTCTTA
>Ga0210059_1010382_pt1 | contig 14403 bp, 8 predicted proteins | sample Ectturendosymbi2_FD_188042 | JGI IMG/M metagenome (GOLD analysis project Ga0210059, IMG submission 188042) | Ecteinascidia turbinata endosymbiont from Florida, USA - Sample 2 (SPAdes) (version 2) | ecosystem: Host-associated > Tunicates > Ascidians > Unclassified | place: Key West, Florida... | reverse complement strand
CATAAAAATGCGAAAACACCCCCACTTGTGACGCCCCCCCAAGAGAACCCCAAACCCAAAACTGAAAATTTTTTTTTGACTCGGAACTACTAGACTTGCTGAATCCGTAGAGGGTTTGAACACCTCTCCAGCTATAGCGGCTGGCGAGTTTTAACCAAAAACCTCGAGCCAATTTATTGGCTCGCGCGGTCGTTAAAGGGTTGGTACATCAATTTTTTGGCCAAAAAAAACAAAAGCTGCTGTTATCAGAGCAGTTTATAAGCAAGTTGAACAAACAATTTTTGTGTAGTAATTTCTAACTTGTTTTCCTTATTAAAAAAATTGTATGCAGCTTACACCAAAAACCGTTGCAAGGCGAAGTGCCACTCCACCATGTTCCCGAATGATTTTTTCTCCCTTTGCTTTAGTTTCGCCATACAAAGTGATAGGACTAATTGGTGTGTCTTCTGTGCAAGTGCCATCAACCGCTCCGTAGCAAGATCCTGCGACAACACAATTAGACAATGAACTGAAATGGTTGCACCACAAAAGGATAGTCTTTTCTTCTTTCCACTCGGTCGTTTTGCTAATTAGATGACAATCGAAACTACTCGTTGCTGCCCAGCAAATATTTAGATACCATACAACTGATGAACTAAAGTTAGTAAATCGTTTTTCTTTTTTTTCATGAATGTTTTGATCAACACAACGCTCAACTTGACAGAACGTGCAAACTATTTAAAGGGTGCCAGTTACAGCTCGACTACCCGTCATTTGTGCCCGTTTGAATTGGTATGCACTTAAGAAAGTTTAAGCACCTAATTTCTTCTTCGCCTTTTTTTCAATTCTCACCCGAACATTTATCCGGTTCAGGTAACCACAAAAATCTGAATATTGGTATTATTAGCCAAAATGAACAAAATATTTTTGGAGCACAGGCGTATTTTTCAACAGCTCAGAAATTACTCTCAAGCTCATCTGACCCAAAAAAACAAACTTGTTGCATTTCGAAATATATTTTTTTCAAAAACAAACATATTGTCCTTCCAAAAAATGTGGGAGGTACGCAAAGTAACTTTTGGAGACTTCAAGCATAGCTTTTGTTTACACACGTTAGGTGGCATCTTGGCACTAAACCCTGAAATCTAGGCAGTAACTGCACTGACATCTTGGCGGTAACCCCCCCTTACTCAAAAAATACAAAACTTATGCATATTTCGATAGAACTGCTCGAGAGAACGCTTAGAATAATCAGCTACTGAGGGAGTTAGGTTAATAAGTGTATTTTAGGTCTTTTTAAAATCCAATTGAAGACTTAATAACGCATATTGTCAGAAGTCACCTGAGCCAGGTTGACTTTAACACTTTTTCAATAAAATATTTGGCTAAGCAGATCTTGCGTTGTGGCGTATTAAATGTAAAGAGCGCTTGGTTTGGTACAAGCACTCCAAAAGAACTTGACTGTGGTTGAAAATGAACATAGCAGCACATACTCGGCTTTGCAAGAAGCACGATTAATTTCGACCCTAATCATGCAATTGACGACCAAGACAAGCTAATCGAAAGTTGTAACATGGTCGTTTCGGTAAAAACAGTTACCATCATAAGTACGGTGAGATGCGAATGGAAACAAGTTTGGGGAAAGCTTTATAACCAGTAACGAAAAGAGTTCAGTAGACAAATGTGAAAAAAACATGAAAATTGTAACGGCGACTTGGAGGAGCAAAACGTTGGCAATTACGTGACTCAGTGAGATACACGCTGGTGGCGATGAAATATGACATCACCGATGAAGCACAAAGCTGTGCTACAGGTGCTTAAAGGCACAGATGCGTGTTTACGTTAAGCTCTGGCTAATGTTTGTGCACCAACTTTCCGAAGGGTTCTCTGTGGCATGTGAAGCGCAGTCCACTGTTGCCTTCGCAAATCAGTGACCACAACCCTTACCTAGGCTCGCTTTTCGGAATTTTCCAAGTGATCAACCCTTCCTGTATGGTGTGTGCCCACACCATAAATGCGAGAACAAAGTTCTCTTTTCGTTGATACTGCTCAGACCAAGTCGCCACAAACCACTTTGAAGTATTTCACCTGACAACTGCATTCAGAGGCAACAGTGTACTGTATTTAAAAAGAAGATAAGAAGAACATAGAGTAATCTTCCAAGTCTCATAAACGTTCAATTATTAAAATGGTTTTCCAAAAGAGGAAAAAATGTTTTTTACTGAAAAATCTCCAAACTCCAGTCCGGCCCTGGTGCACCAAATTTAGAAAAATGTAGTCCGGTCCTGATCCGCTGAAAAATATCTTTAGTCGTGGTCCATCCCTGTCCGGTCCTATACCGAAGCGTTCTCAACTCTGCTGTGTACAATTTCTACCTTTGTATACTTTGATAAAATCAAATTAGACAGTAGGATTAACCTTCTGATGATTAGCTGTTGCACTTTCAAGGTAATAGGTAAAAAGATCGTGAAGGCGAGTCAAACCCACGTCGGCTTGTACTATATTCTTTACTAACTTATCAATCTGTTAGAGTTCAATCACTTCAATGGCAGTAATGTAATGTCTGGAGCAACTGTTTAATTTTCAAATGTGTTTCTTTCCAAGAAAGGATGTTGGAAGGGGAGCAGGGGCAAGCCTCCTTCTATAATATTTTGCTCATAACTTTTAAATAGAAATTTTTCCTCTGTGTTTCTGAGTTGGTAAAATGAAGTTTCACCACTATTGGACCCGCCTGGAAAAATCCTTTTGGCCACCACCCTGGAAAATTCCACTATTGGGTGCCCTGGAAGAAATCCTTCCAACGCCCATGTTTTTAAATGTTTTTGATTTTCAGCTTTTTTAAACATCAGAATAGTTTCCTTGATCTTTGGCATTGGGAGTTCGCATTGTGTGGAAGCTAGTTATTAAAACGTAAGTAAAATTTCAGTTGCACACCGAAGCAGAAGCGATTTTAAGAAATCTTAAAAGAATGCTATTAAAGCATTAGACATGTTTAGAGTTACGTGACGTGAGTGCGCAATGCCCCTCATGTTGTTTTCCAACTGACATGAACCTGAATGTCCAGAAATTTCGTAGAAATCATTACTTGCCCGTAGAAGCATAAACCACGCGTTGGTTAGGAGAAAGTGCTTCAGCAACATTTCTAGTTCCCTCCACGTTGACTGCTTTGGCTAATTCAGGATTTTTTGCACATGCAGGGTATCCAACGATTGCAGCCAAATGAATGACACCATCAACACCTTCTATAGCCTGCAAAACAGAAATTATTGAGCTGCAATTCCAAACACCTGTACCTTTCCCTTACAATAATCCATGAGTATTTTGACGTATTTTTCAGCTTAACAGTTTCAATAGAATAAATTTGTAGCAACTACATTTACAGTTACTTCAAAATTTTCAAAAGTACGATGAAAAACTCATTCGAATGAAATTTTGAATGCTTCGCGCGAATCAAATTGATAATAATTTGTCGATTAAATAACACACACTGCTCAAATTGTCCTCACCTTTGATAAGTTAATTTTATCCAATACATCGCCTTTTATCACCTTTAACTTCGGATTGTGAACATAAGTTGTCAAAGGGAACACTCCCCATCTGCAAAATAAGAACACATATACGTACAGTTTGAAAGCTTCTGAAAATTAACCTTTTTCATCAAATAAATGCAAACAAAACTCGAGCTTACAAAACAAAACCCCGGTTGGAGTTGATTAGATTAACCGTCCATTAATGACTGGTTCGCAGATAGCTGTTGAGTTAAAGTTATGGCAACTAATCAGCAGAGTGTCTCTAAAGTGTAAGCCAATAATCACAAATTTCCAAGAGCATAAATACAATATTTGGACGTGGCAAGACAAAATATTGTTCAAATTTTACTTGCAGTTAATCCTTTCCATAGAGCTTCAAGTAAAAATTTCGTTTCCAATTACCGTTTTCTCAGCTGTCCTACTGCCATTTTCTCAATGAAGATAGTTCAATATGTGTGTGACAAAAAATATACGAGAGAGGATGGTCTCTCGGAGAAAATTCAAAAGCAAGCCCGGGAAAAGATTAAAGTCACTGAGTCGCACAATCATCAGTAGACTGCACTTCCCATTCCACAGAAAGGCGTGACCAATATCATGGGGCCAGGCTCAGCTGCAGTGTTTGTCAGAGTGGGGAGATTTCCCATCTGTCTATCGGTTCCCCATGCATAGAGTAATTGCCATGCATGGCTGAAAAGCTGCCTGCGCTTTTCGAAGAGACATATTTGATGCGTAGCTGGATCCCTGTCGGGCGTCACCACTCCCGGTCTGAGTGGACCTGGAAATAATGATGGCTAAAGGGTGTTGCAGTGTCTCAAACCTGCAGAACTTCAACCCATCGCCGGTTGCAACTTAGCGGCATGTCCAAGACTAAAGCTAAACTTTTAGGTAAAAAATGACAGAGCATCTGTTGTGACTTTGACATTATGTAATAAAAACTGAACACTTTTTTCAGTGACATTGGCACTTTTCTAAAATATGGTCTCACAAATTGAAATTAAACTGGATAACTGATGGCTTCAAAACAAAAGCAAGAAGATTTTCATAGTTTTGTTTCATTATAACATCTTTAAATGTGAACCAGCGCTTCTGTATTTAATGTAGCCTTCACTGGCATCTAGATTATTAAACACCTATTGTAAGTCATTGCTGTATAGCTGGCGGCAAGTTAAACAGTTTTTATCAAGTACTGTACATGTAATCAGGGGCAGATTAAGGTTGTGTGGGCCCCCTGGCTGAAACTTAGAAAGGGGCCCTACAGTGGCGTACGCAGAAAATTTTCATGGGGGATTCATTCAGTGGCATATGGTGCTCATTTGTTTGTGGTGTGCGGTCTTTGTGTGACGTCACAATTTCACGTCATATTCATGTTTCCAAACCAACGTTTGGGCGAAGTTTGTTGACATAATATGTATATTCTTCTACACGCCCTCCCCTTATTTTATGTGTCATTGCACTGAATATAAACTATCAGCGCTCCATGTTAGGATATCAGAGGAATAAACTCAATGCTGCGACACAGGAGTTCATAACTGCAAAATTTTAGGTGCGTGTTTAAAAAGGGGAGTAAAACACACTCATCACTGGGTCAAAGCAATTTACAGCTGCAAAATGAGGCTGCGCTAATGTCTCATCGAATACGAGCAGTAGAGCACAGGTGTGCGGCTGGAAAAATCCAGAATTTTCTGGAAAACTTTCGATTTTTTGTTATGTATAGATATCCAGAAATGAGTTTTCCTTTTCCCCTGCTGAGACATTATGAAATGCCTGAATGCTTCTATGTTAAAAACTGCTGTTTTGAGCTCGTGCAACAGTTCTATCATGCTACAGAATTTGGTAATGTAGCCAATACGGTCAGCGCTTGCGCTGATCAGCCATAGCAGACAAAATAAAGACAATTATTTCGGATGAAGTTAATTACCGCGGAACACAATCTTTAAACATGCGTAGTGGACGAAAGGTCTGTAAAAAGTGGTGAGATGGTTTCTGGACGCAGACGATAACTCTGATTCTCACCAAAACTTAATTATTACTTTTTGGCCCATTTACAATGTTCCTTGAAATTTGCATACAAATTTATTCCGTGGTATTTGCATTAAGTCGACAAATTAACAAGCAAAAAGTATGCTAAAACATTTAATTTCCTTTGCGCAGGTAATAAAGATTTTGTAAATATCATATTCAAGGGGCGATTTAACCCCTTGCCTTTCTGTATATATAAAACGGTCTTTAACAGGAAAAAATAATTGAACGAACTGAAGTATTTGTATTATTGAAACAAAAAAAGCTTGAGCAAAAAAAAAACGAATCGTTAACTAATATGGACGTCATAATATGAACGAAGCTCATGGATTTCAAGTTTTAATTTCTTCCTGGAGACTTTAAACCATGTCGATAAATGTTCACAAAACACCGGTGGAATATTTTGAATATACAGTGGCAACCCATCGACGACCACCCCGCTATCACGACCACTTTAACGCGGTCTTGCCTATGCTAATCCATTACCTTTGTTTCACTAACGCGACCACCCAGGTATCCAGACCGCGACCACAGTCCAGCTGTTGCAAAACTGCTAATCGAGCACCGCGCGACACGACCACCATATTCAATTGGTATTCTTACGCTGGAAAACCAGTAACCCGTCAGCAGCAATTTCCTCAGCCGCATCACTTTGACCTGAAGCATCGTGGATACAGGAATGTAGGCGTGAGTGCAAGCACAGCAAGTGCCAATGTGACGTTTCAAACTTATAATGTAAGCTTTTCTGGAATTTGTACTACTGACATCGAATTTTTCCATTGTGATTTTATGGTAGCCTGCAGTAACGATGGGCTATGGCAGCACGTAAGACAAAGCTAAACAACTTTCAATCAAGGAAAGAATTGTAGAAATGAAGTGATCGCGATAACAGCCTACATGAAACCTTTAGGAATGTAAGTGTGAAGCGACCACCCCAGCCGGCACTCCCGCTAACACGACCAATTGAGTGCCGTCCAGTGGGTGGTCGTGCTAGAGGATGTTCGACTGTATACATATATATACAAATGGCATTTTTGAGGTAGATAAAATTTTCTTTAAAAATTATTTTCAGAAAAATCAGCTTTCCATACCAGATTCCCGAGCAAAATAAAAGTAACCTAACCAAAATTTAACCTAACTTTACCTGCCATAATAGCCCAGTTTGATAGGTCCTAAACTGATATGGTAAAAATAATAATTGTAGGCCTAATTGCAATTCAGTATTTCATTTTTCTGTTCACAATCAAGGACAAATCAGCAAGACTACGACTATTAGTAAGAACAAAAACAAGCGCTCACTTACCAATAACTGTTGTGAAGCTCACTTTCAATTACGTATGGTTTTACGTTCATTCATAAAACATAACACTACCGAATTGTTTTTATGTTTCTACTGCACTTAGAATAGAAAATGGCACTCAACAAAATTCTTAACTAAAAGCACATCTTACGATTTACTAAAATCGTAAATCGAATGAGTCATTGAGTTCAGCGTGAGCAAGCTTAGAGTTACTTGCACGAAATGTAAACAGAACTAAGACGTGCTTGATATGGTTTAATTCTTGTTATCAATTAACGTTTCAAGTAACTTGATATCTGTCGACTTTTCTTTTTATATTTGCGTTTATTCTGTTTTAAGTCAGTTATCAAGAATTATAGCAAATAATGATGATTCATATAAAACTGCTGTGTACCAAAATGTCCATGGTTGCATCTTGGAAGTAAATAGTACCAGATTTGGTACTAAACTACCAGTTGACATGTGTATATTGTGTAAGGTCTTCACTCCCACTAGCAACTCGCCAGACTTAAAACATGGATCGCAGTAACAAAGAACACACAAATACATGAAAGTACAGGAGGATATATACTTGGCGTATATACCAACTCTGGCAGTCGCAGTCCTGCCTTATAACACCATGATTTATTATCCTAATCTAAAATCTAATTACTTCTACCATTGTTGAGAGACTTGACGCCACTTTACAAGTTCACAACTTCATTCGGGGCTGTCTGCAGGATCGATGTTCAAATGACGTAGATACCGCATGCGAATCGGAAATCAAAATAAGACAGGCGGATGGAATACCTTGTTTTTTTAGACCTTGGAGTACTAACTTGTTAGTGAGTGTCGGCCAGACCACACGCCAAAGAATCAACTACTGTTACGTCAACGAAGCAATATCAATGAGTGAGCACAGAGAGCCTACTTGTTTGTTCCAATTGGCGATTGTATCTTTTCTAGTGTATTGTGTATTGTTAATATATTGCACATTTTACCGAATTAGGGATTGGGGGCCCCCTAAATGTTGGGGGCCGCTGGCTGTAGCTCAGTCAGCACCCCCCTTAATCCGCCACTGCATGTAATAGAAAGTGATTTTTCGAATCAAGCATATCAGTTCGAAGATTCAAGTTACAGTAAAAGATTTTCTAACTAGTGAGTGTGGTGAAGGCCGTTGTTTGTCTCATTTGAACGCAAAAGCAAACACACTGATTACGCAAGGGTGAGTTATAGCCTAGGTTTAAAAAATCTTATTTTTAGCAGTTTAAAGCTGTGGCCAAAATATTAAAGTTGTATTTTTATAATTTTTACATTCATCACCGTTTGTTTCAATGTTTAGGTTTACATGAAACGCTATAAGAGTGTAAATCTTTCTGTAGATAATTCGAAAGTACGCAACTTTTCGACAATAAAAGTATATCTTGGATTTCAGTAGAGACTGGTCACTCATTTAGAGGTCACTCACTTATATACAACCCGTGATTTGTTCCAAATAGGCTTCTTCAGTTCTGTTTCAGTGCTTTGTTGACCCACGTCATTTTCGAATCTGCTAATTCGCTTGATAGCATTATTCACGTGTTTTGTATAAAGTTGTTCGCACCACGAACTTTTTGTCAATCTTTACAAAGCTCATCTAGGCTGAGCCACGGGAATTACTTTAATTTGCAACCTACATTCCGTATGAAGAATACAAACACAGCTTACTGAAATTTATCATAGACAGTGACTTCATATCCTGCTTCAAGAAGAAGAGGAACCACAGCTGAGCCCAAATATCCGGCACCTCCTGTTACAAGAACGGTTTTGACTTCCTCGTCAGTGCTGTTTTTAATACCCGGATTCATGTTGGCGATAAGTCTTTATAAATCTACAGCACAAAAGTTGATAGTACTGGAAAACTTCACAGTAAAGAAAAAAACCTATCACAAGCTCAGCAGCCTTGCTTGGTCTGGGGCGATGCCGTGGAGTAATTTCCGAAACTTTCCTTATATAGCGTTGGAACCTCGCCTGTCTTTGCTGATCTCGGCTGTGATGACCGCTTAAATGTCGCTAGTTTTCAGCGTGCGTTTATCTGCTTCAGTGAAAGCTCAATCACATTCCATGCCATTTCAGATAAAGATTTCTAATGCTGAACAACCGGTTTATTGAAGTTCGTTTTTTCGCCGCAGGGCATGTCGTCGCTGGCACGACACACACGTTGCCATGTAGTCGCAGAAACGTCATGCCCTACTCTTTTAAAGATAACCGCGTTCCCCTGCTTCCCCATGTGGCACCCAAATATCAATATCTGTGTTGTCATTTTTTGTGAAATCTCAACAGAAAAAATCCAACTGTGGAAGACTGTACCAAATCACATTTACGTTTATCCTTTTCCAAATGGCTCTACCTTTCCCCACTTCTTTTTCGTGCACTACACCACTGATCGTAACTCTGCGAGGAAATGGATACACCAATCGATAACCTCTGGTTTAAACACTATATATTCCCAGAATGCAGGTACAGCCAGTAGCGGACACAGGCTAACTTGGTGGGGGGATGCAATATCGATTTGCAATGAACCCAATGCTTCACAGGACCATATTGCGTAAATCAATCACTTTCGCATAGGCCTACGTAGATTTCTGAGGAAACAAGTCCAAATTTGGTATAGAAGAAGCTTGAGTGGTAAAATTGGTCAAACTTTAACACTGCACAGCTACGGAACCAACAAGCGATGTGGCACATAACGATCTGTCGTAGTCACTGGCGTCGGCGCAGGTTCATCGAGAACTCGAGATAAACAGTTCACGTGACGACATAATACTCTCATTGTAGGTTACGTTTGTTACAGCACAATTACCGGTGGCAATAGCCAGCATAGTGCGGTAGCGCAGTTTGACTTGTATGTTGTAGCAAGTGAGCTTAGTCACTTGGATGCGGATTAGATCAGTGCTCTTCGAATGGGGAACCTTACAGTTTTTAATTTCACATTCAAAAAACGCTTTATCCTTTCTACACTACAAAGAAAATGCCCCATGTCACGGTAACAATCACAAAAAACGCTTCGTTGGCAGCAATAGCAAGATATACAGTAGAACTCGTCTAATTCGTCATCGTCTAATTCGTCAATTTGCTTAATTCGTCACCTCTTGCTATCCCTTAGAAGCGTTTTGTTCGTCTAATTCGTCATTTGCAGTTTCGCTTTTGATGTCTAAGCAGTTAGTACGTATGGGAATTCAAACAAATTAAGGATCTTTATCTGAGAATTGTTGCACCACGCAATTTGTTTATCGAATTTATACACGAGGTGCGAAGCGCGACCCGATCCCCCATTGAGAGAACTCGGAAAAGTTTATCAAAGATTTAAAAGGTGCTTGATTATACGGAGGAGTCCAGACAGAGCAGAGGAATTAATTGTTGTATTCAACCACAACATCATAACCTTGTACATTTTACTGCAAATAAGAGCACTATGTATACGAGTTACTATGATAAAGCATACGAACTTCTATGATAGAGTTTTCGCCTGTTTGCATAATTCGTCAGTTCGCCTAATTCGTCACTTTTTTCTAATCCCCTAAAGGTGACGAGTTAGGCAAATTCTACTGTATTAGTTTAGTATTACGACGATTCACACAGTAGGCTATCCGGAGATTTTCAACGCAGGGCATTTCTTTTCAAGTAGGCTAAGCATTGCCATGATTTGTAAAGAAAAAAGGATTGGATTGCCATGGTTTTCAACGAATCCACAAATTATGACTTTATTTAGCCTACTTAGCAAGCAAGGCCGGCACCCAGCTGATATATTCAACTGAACTAACAACTGAACATGCCTTTGAATATTTCGGGGGAAATTGCCCCATTGCTCTCCCCCTGATTGTGGGATCAGCTGCAGGACATGTCAGCATCACTTAGAAACAAGAGCTTCAAACGTCTGGGATCGCGTCCAAAGCGATCATTAAAATTTTGCTACATAAACCGGACAATTAAGGAGACCTGTATGTTGACACGACTACGGACAAACTTACTAGAAGTAGAACATCACGCAGGTTTTGCAAAATTGAGCAGATGAATTATGAAAACTCGGCACAGCAAATATGGCTTTGCACTCAGTATTCACTCAGATGTCAGAACTAAACCTTAACGATTAAGACGCATTCCCACATGCCTGCATAGATGTTTTCTAACAAGCCACATAATTTTATACTGCATGAAAAGAAGCCTGCGTAAGTATAGTTTGACACTCAGGTATATTGGTCACACTCGCACTAATAATGGATTTTTCAAACTTGTGGAAGCATTGCTGTAGACTCACTCATGCTTCGTTTCACAAAGTATAAATGTACGTGGCTTACCTCTATCAGCATGCCCCTATCTCGCTGCATTACCTGCCAAGATGTGTACGTTCATCAGTCTCATGCAACAAAACGCCTGCTGCCGTAATATAAAGTGAACCTTGAAGATTTGTTGCCATGTTAGTGTTACGCAACAAAGCCCAACAGTAGAACAATCCGCTCGCGACTTGCGTAACCCGCCTCTGCAGGCAAAGGAGGGGACATCAGTGAACTGCAAGCTCATCACTGCATGACACTATAACTGTGAACCTGACTCTTGCACAGTGTGAGTTTAATACCGGCAAAAAACTGTCATTGCAAGAATCAAATCAGTTAATCGGAATTAAGATGCCGACTTCAGGTTTTTCCAGAAATATTTGGTTCTTAATCCCAATTTCCACGGGGGCAAATGCCCGTGTTGCCTCCCGCGGACGCCCATGTAATCATTGAGTATTTTATATCAGGTTCCACAAACAAGGCCAGCTCATCCAATGAAACGAAAAAATGTTTTAACTCAATTTTAGCATAACTCAACTTTTAGCATCTTTACCGATTAAGTAATGTGCAGTACAAAAATATTTTTGGCGATGATTTTCAATGAAATCAAGTGTCATGTCAACACCTCTTTAGGTCTGGTGGGGGGTGCATCCCCTACATCCCCCCTGTCTCCGCGCCTGGGTACAGCATGCGAGTACAAAAGCACTGTTTTAAGTAGTGCTGCTAACAGGAAACAGCCTAATCGAAGGAGCGCGTAGAGCAACAAGGGTCGAAATATGAACAAACGGAGGAAGCTGGGGTGATGATTTCATGAGCAATCTTCAGGATGGCATTTACCGCTATTGCCATTTTAACGACTGTGAAAGATTTCTTGCATCATGCTTTAATGTTTTTATTTTTGAGACATAAAGCTGTACTGTTGCTTTGGCAACTCAGCCAATGAACGCAAATAGCGCATGGCCAAGTTGCCTCGCAAAATGTTACTACCGGTCAGAACTTCCCGTTTTGATCACTTCACAACTCAAAATCAAATAGATGCCAGAATAAAAGGTACGGCGATTATAAGGCAAACTAACTGCAGGGAGTTCCTTATTCGAAGCAAATGAAGAGAGCATAATTTTCATAACAAGTGTTTTTCAGATTCTGTAAGCCTGCGACACACATAGGCTTTCCGGGAAATTTTTCGTCACAGATCATAGGTGTAAGGGTAGGCAAAGTTTGGGGGTGCGAAGGATTTATGCCTGAATTTCCTCAAACTTCCCCGAAAAAACTTTTTTGGAGGTCACACAAAAAAACTTCATGTGTTTTTTTTTTGAAGAGAAGAAAAAGTCAAATTCAAACGTATTTCGACAGTCAGTCTCATTCATCACACAATGAGAACAAAGGTGTCGAAAAGTCTGTGCCCGAATTTTCCAGGATTTTTCCCGGATTTTCAAAGATTTTGCCAGGATTTTCGACAAATTAAAACTTTTGTGGGTGCGCTTTCACGCCCGCCTCCTTCACTACGGTCACAAATCATTCACCAAACGCAGTGTCTTCATGTCACAAAGCTTTCACTGTGATTTGCACAAGTTCACAGTGTTCAAAACAACATCTACAAGTCAACGCTGCACAGAATGGTTTGCAATCTGCACAGATTGGTTTGCAACAAAAGCTTAAATTAACTGATGTTTGTACTTCTGTGACTCTGTCTGTATGCACAAACAATAAACTGTAGAAGGGGGACTGCTATGGAGTACAACTTACCCTTGATTAACCTCACTGACCACCGACTAGAATGCTTTTTACATATTACTAATCACACTGCTTCACATACACCCAAAGACTGCTGCAAATCACTACGTTCAGTGATAAGACTCATAATCATAAACACGATTATGATAAACACATCACATGGTGCTCCTTCACCGACTTCAAGTTTTACTATAAATCATAAGGCACTGAAACAAAAGGCTATTTATCAAATGAGCTTATGTGTAGGGGTAGACTAACAAATTCTCATGCAGACAAAATAATGCAAGATGCTTTTCAAATATTTGGGACATGGAAACCAAGAAAAAAGCGGATTTTGTGTTCCTGATGGCTGCGCTCTGGGCGGCCAGTTGTAATAGGAGAGGTTTATGGTGGCCATTTTGCGGGTTTTGGGTGTGTTCGGGTTCGGGTAGTGAGGGGTTTTCCCAACCTCCATACCCCGACCTATATTTTCAATGTTTTTTGTGTTTTTCCAGTTTTTGCAATTTTTCATATTTTATGTGTTATGGTAATATTTTCATAACTTTGATTATTTTGATGTTTTTTCGTGTGTCTGATATTTTTTGTGTTTTTCAATGTTTTTTCCTGTTTTTGATATTTATTGACTATTTTCTTATTTTTGCGTTTTGGTTATATTTTTATTTTATGGCTTTTGATAATACCTTCATGCTTTTGATTGATTTCATGATTTAGAGATAACTTGTTGGAGGTTTTGTCTGAGCTGGCCACTTCATGTTCTAACCTGTCACTGATTGTCCAAGACCAAAGCGCGCCAGGACATGCCACGTTTTAATCCAATAAGCAAATATTCAGGAAACTGGCTAAGATAGCTTAACTTGAACATCATGTGGACATCAGTAGCAAAGCAAAACCCATCGACAACCTGCATCGTTAACATTTCATATCTTACGACTTCTTTTAACGAAAGTAGCAACCATTGGAAACTTCGAATGTTAGATACATATATCTCATTAGCAGTTTAAATTTCCTTTTCCTCCGCATGTTTTTGCTTTCTGTAAGTTTTGTTGTGCCTTTGTGTAGTGTTACTTCGCTCATTAACTAACTATTTCAACAATCGCATAGCCTATGATGATATTGCACAAACGAACCATACCATTGCTTCAATCTGTAACAGATTGCGTTGTGAAAAGGCATGCCCACTACCTCGGGTTTTAATCCGATAAGCAAATATTCACACTTGCTTCGTTTGAACATCAAATTGATGACCGTGTGGATGCTAGTATCAAAGCAAAACATATTCACAGACGACAACCTGCTAACCAGGGCTGTGGAGTCGGAAGGATTTTCAGCCTGAGGAGTCGGAGTGACAGAAAATTTTAAAGACTCCGACACCGGGCAGACCTTTTGCTTACCATTTGTGACTGTTTGTGCCACAAACGTGCGTAAGCGTCACACTTGGCAATTTAAGCAGCTTGACGCTTGAACAAGAGATGATCATGGCTATTCAGACAGGCGGCAGCGCACTTGCATACCTTCACTCAGGGGCCATTCCAGATCAGCAGCTTCCCTT
>Ga0210059_1010381_pt1 | contig 14404 bp, 6 predicted proteins | sample Ectturendosymbi2_FD_188042 | JGI IMG/M metagenome (GOLD analysis project Ga0210059, IMG submission 188042) | Ecteinascidia turbinata endosymbiont from Florida, USA - Sample 2 (SPAdes) (version 2) | ecosystem: Host-associated > Tunicates > Ascidians > Unclassified | place: Key West, Florida... | reverse complement strand
CAGACCGAAACGGCTCAGACCGAAACGGCTCAGACCGAAACGGCCAGACCGAAACGGCCAGACCGAAAAGTCCTGTTCCGGGTTTTTTTAGGGTGTGGTCTGACGGCTTGTTTCCAGGGGGTGGCAACAGTGACCAAATTTCGTTCTATCAACTCGAAGCTGAGAGAAAAACTGTTTTCTACTACCAAGTTATCAGGAAAGCATCAAAGTTTAAAATGCAGGGGAGTCTTTGGACCCCCTCCATCCGTCGCTCATGCTTATAACGACAGAATGTATTTGAAAGATATAACCTACAGCATGCTGCGCGCTACTGTTTGACACTGTTTTGGCTATCCGTAGCGAGATCAGAAAAAAAACAATGCCTGAAGCGTATTCCCGACCTGGTGAGAAGTACTGTAGAACGGTTCTTCTTACAGTAACAAGTGACAAGTGAAGTCCCACGATATAGGTTTCGAGAATAAAAGGCATTTGCTGTGACATTGCTACCACTTTCGGTAGCTCTGCTGGATCATGAACAACAACGTCATGATCGCATGATAGATTCACACATGGCCTAAAAGTATTGATTCCTATTTTCCTAAAATACATTTAACGCCCCCGATAATGGTAGAATCTCGATCGAGTTTAATGCTTCACATGCTTGAACAATGGACATCCTGACGTTAAGAAAAACATCACTCCCACTAGTCCAGATTTAACAAAGACGTTGCGACACTGTTCAAAAGAAGCAAGACACCGGCAGCCCAACGTCCGATACTTTGCATTACATACACAATCCAAAGCTTTGTCCTGTAGTGATGACTCGGGCTGTAAATATTTTCTCACTTTTTCAGTCAACACCACCACCAACGTTACCAACGTGTGAATGTAAACTGTTTATCGATGTATTGTTTACCTACCTGTTGCAATTTCAGCGAGCTCAATGGCAAGCAAGCACAGTATTGGCTGCGGACTTTACAGACAACATACAGTTTGTAATTTCGTTATCTATAGGCGAACTTTTATCACAGCGTAAATGTTTACTACAATAAAAAGGCTTGTGCTAGTTCATGGTTACATTGAAAATCCAGCGCTGATAACACAGATACCGTTTCAAAGTAAACTAGGAAAGTGCCGGATTTTCCGAGTACACGTAGTTCTCAGTGGCGTAGCGAGGCCAAGTGCCGCCCGGGGCCGACCATGGAAGTGCCGCCCTTTCCACTCCTCAAATTTGCTTACAAAATTTTCAAATGGAAGTTCATGTTTGGTGCTTATTTAAAGATAGGCATACCGTATTTTTGTGAATGGAAACCAGGACGCTCTAGAGCAGTGGTTCTTAACCTGGGGTAAATTTACCCATGAGGTAACTTTCATCTTCCAAGGGGGTAAATTTACTGAATAAAAATTGCAACAAATGCAAATTTTTATATATCATTCTGGACTGTAAGAGTTTTGTAATTTCATATTTTTAAGAAATGAGCACCACCAAGCATATTGGGGTAAATCTGTGAATCGTGTTTGATAAAATGGGGTAAGATATGTAAAGAAGGTTAAGAACCACTGCTCTAGAACAACGAGCCAATCAGCCAATTACCTTTATGACAATTACCTTTGCATCTCACATAACGAAACAAGAAAAAAGATCACATATCACTCTTCCGCAAATTGGCTAAACAGACCACTCACAACATGCTAGTATTCATGTAGGGCTATGCAGGCTGACTGAATGCCAAATCGGGACTTTTTAGTTGACTGACCGGGACAAAGCCTTAAACCCTGGACTGTCCCGGCTAAAACGGGACGTATGGTAAGCCTATTCAAAGATATAAAGATCAGCGACAGTGACTGCGATAACTTGAGCGAAGCTGGGAATTTCTTGTGCGCAAACGAAACAATGGAACAATGTATTATTACGAAAGTATAGCATTTTTTGTACTATTCGACAATGGTGGTTGGGTAAAATCCGGTAAGTAAATCTTGCAGGTCAACTAAACTTTAAGCTCTGTTAATTTTTTTTATCCTGGGTTCTTAAACTGGCGAACGTGAAAAGTTCGCAAAGGGGGCGCGAGTATGGCAACGACATATTGTTGAAAAGTGAATGTTTTTATCATTCGTGAACTTGTTATCATTTCACTATAAACGCCATAATCAAAACAAAGCGGACAAGACAAAATTTCGCAACAAACTGGAATGTGAAGCCGATTTGCGATGTGCGTTTGTCTTCACATAATAGTTTCAATATCTCCATTAAGCAGGATAATTTCAAATAAATGTATAAAGGCGACAAAAATCGGTTAGAAAAACAATTTTGCACAGTTGTTTAGCTATTTGTCTTATTTCTGCTTTGAAATAATTTAGCAAATTACGGTAGAAGCTCTTTCAGTTAGAGCATCCAGGGTGCAGGTATTTCCATGGGTAACAGTTTGCTTTGAAAAGTGTACAAGTTTTTGTGGGAATCTTTGTCGAAGTCTGCGCTTGGCTGACGACGAGCTATAGCTAGCGAATACAGGGAACAGGTATACACGCAAGCATGGGTGTGCGAAATGGGCATCAAGCGAAATTGTTGGACAGGCGAGTAAAAACAAGACCAAGCCATGTGAGAAAAACGCGTTGGTTATTGAACTGATGATCCCTTAATGATCATTTATGACAAAGGTACATTAACTTTGGAAGATTGACGTGGCTCGATCCGCGTTGTGTGCTACCGGTACGCTGTAGTTTTTCATGAATAACGAATCAGTGTAAGTCATTTCGGTCTGAGCATAACGTTAAGGAGTTTTTTAGCAAAATACCAACGAACACTGATGCAGCGCAAGAAGTGCCTTTGTTGTTGGTGGATGAAAAACACTTGATATTAATTCAAAAATAAGCTTGGATGGGTTAAACAAAAAACATTCTTGGGATATTTTGGGAATGATTTGAGCGCTAGAAGCCATTTCTTGCCCAGAAAGTTCCCGAAAAGGTTTTGAAATTTGTTCACTTGCGTTTGAATGCAGTGCTTTAGAGTTGGAATTCACAAACATAATCAAATCCCAAAAACTTTTGGTGACAAAAACTTGGTGGATTACATCTATTTTCAAATAGCTAATCCAGTAATCATGCTACACCTAACAACCTGCACATTTTGCAACGCATATTTCTGCCCTTACGTTTTGCGACCACCGGTAACCAGTCAAACAGTAGCCTGCAGCAGGTATATGCCGTCTGCCATATGCATGGCCTAAATTTATCTGTTTCAAACCTAAAATGCAAAAATACGAAATACAGCTTATCCAAAAGCGTTTTCAAAACCCTTCAGCAAAGATCCACGCTGGGCTGGCAAGTGTTTGGTATTTTTAGAGGATTGTATAATGGGAAATGGCTGGAAGATTTGGAAGATTTAATGGGAATGGCTGGAAGATTTGGAAGATTGACATGGCTCGGGAAATGGCTGTTTTCAAACTCTTTCGTAACATTGTGGTGCCTTATAACAATATGTATTTAATAACTCAACCAACTTATTTCATACTTACATTACTTAAGCTCTACCCTTACACTAAATTGGTGAAGTAACGCTGGTCTCAAAGTGAAAAAAATGAGTACGAAATCATACGCTACATTTCAAAATTTGCTTGAAGTTAGGTGTTCTCTATACGTTTACAAGATTTGTGACAGACTGGACGATGCAGTACCGTAGGTTGAACACGCGCTTTCGAACTTTCTAGACTACATGAGTTTCCATTCCTGCGGTAACACCGAAGACTTGTTAAACGGTACTTGGGACCTAAGCAGCCTCGTACGTGGAGTTAACGGATGCAAGGGAAAGATTCATGCGCATTGGTGCCCATCAGCTCAGTATACGCTCTCGTGGCCCGTGGCGAAGAGTAAGCGGAGATGGACTCCCACAGTCAGTGGCGGATTAAGGGAGGTGCTAACTGGGTTACATCCAGGGGCCCCGAATTTCTAAGTCGGTAAAAAAGAGTAATGTGTGAGCAGTACACAATGCAGTGGTCTGTAAAAGATACCATCGCCAATCGGGATTGATAAGTAGGCGCTCTGTGCTCATTCGTTGAAAATGCTTCGTTGACGTAAAAGTAGTCAATCCTTTGGCGTGTAGTCTGGACGACTCACTAGCAAGTTAGTACCCAAGGTCTAAAAAGGTAAGGTATTCCACCCGCTTGTCTCATGTCCGTTTCGGATGCGCATATCGGCCTTGCAGACAGCCCCAAAGGAAGTTGAGAACTTGTAAGGTGGTGTCAGGTCTCTTAACAATGGTGAAAGTGGGTAGATTTCAGCTAAGGATAATAAATCATGGTGTAAAAGGCAGGACTACCAGAAGTGGTACTTCAATACCAATTCTGGTACTATTTAGTTCCAAGATGCAAGTTTGGAAATTTTTGATACATATTACTTTTATGAGAATCGCCGTTATTTGGTACTATACTTGATAACTGACTTAAAACAGAATGAACGCAATGATAAACAGAAAGGTAGATGGCAGATATCGAGATACTTAAAACGTTAGCTGATAACAAGGATTAAACCATATCAAGCACGTCTTAGTTCTGTTTACATTTCGTTCAAGTAAATCTAAGCTTGCTCACCTAAACTCACTGACTCATTCGATTTTAGTACAACGTAAGATGTGCTTTTAGTTATTTTGTTGAGTGCCATTATATATTTTAAACGCAACAGAAAAATAAAAACAATTCAGCAGTCTTACGTCTTATGAATGAACGTAAAACTATACATAATAAGTGAAAGTTAGTTTCACAGCAGTTATCGATAAGTGAGTGCATGCTCTTGATCTTACTAACAGTTTTACTGCTTTGTCCTTGATTGTGAACAGAAATAATAAAATATTAAATTAAAATGAGTACAGATATTATTTTTACCATATAAATTCAGGACATATCAAACTACCATGGGCTATTATGGGAGGTAAGGTTAGGTTAAATTTTGGTTAGGTTAGTTTTACGGTTAAGTTAATGTATTTTGGTCTGGAATCTGACATGGAAAGCTGATATTTCTGAAAACAATTTTTAAAGATGACCAAAAACATGTCATTTGGATATATATATATATGCAGTGGAACCCCGTTATCACGACCACCCACTGGACGGCACTCAGCTGGCCGTGTTAGCGGCGCCGGGGTGGTCGCGTTAGTGGATTTAATCAAACTTGCATTCCTAAAGGTTTCATGTAATAGCTTCCCAAATGTTCACATCGCAGTTCGCATTTATCTGTCCATAGCAATATCAAACTGCAGTGGGGAGTGATCTTTTTCAAAACTAAAAAGCATAAAATATGAGGTTTGAAGCTGCATGGATCAACAACGGCTTAGGTTTCTCTCCGGATGAGCATTCAAACTAATATTGTAGAGACACAAACAGTGGCTTGCAGAGAGAAGGGCGAACGGGCAGAGGGTAATCAAAAGAATGAAATAACAAAAATTAAAAGGCTGTAACTGGACATTTTTCCTATTGTAAAGCTGCTAACACATTATGGTGCATGGGTTTAATTTTTCGGAACTTGTTTTTTTGCCAACACTAGTTCTTACGTATTCAAATGCCAGTAATTTTCACTTTCTTCAATACCAGGTACTTATACTCTAGGTGTGCGGCACACCCCAATTAAACTGACAGTGACGTGACTTGTTCCAGATCGTACGATCAACGGAAAATCATAAAAAAGACTCGAAAGGTATATATGGACTTTTAATTGATCTTCAGTGACAAATTTCAAAACTGTCCTATTTCAACTTGGTTGATTTATCTGACTTTTTGATGCATCTATAGTTTCCAGTTTCGTTTCTTGATGTGACAATCCTGGGTGTGCGCTAATGGAGCTGCACACTTGTGCTTGCAATGTGTACATCATTTCGAGCTTCGTCATCAATTGGCAGTTCAGGAGGATTGGTCATAACGGCTCACACAAGCCCGTATCAGTTCTGCCCCCAGTAGTTGTACATATATGCTAACAGTCACATAACAAAAATGAAAATTTTCTTGCGTACATTATACGCATTCTAAATTCTTGTGTAGTTTAACAAGTTTCAAACTGTCATCCCTGGGTGTCCACCATCCCAGCCGTATACCTTCTTTGCTCAACTGCTTTTCGACGAGACTTTCACGCAGAGTTGCAGCTTTGCAGATGTGAACTGCGCTGATGTAGCATCAGGTTCTACTCCCATCTTTTAATGCGTTGCTGGATATTTTTGCAGTTATTGTATAAACTGCTCCGTAGTAGCGTTGATTGCTGTGTTTTTCTCCGGTCTCTTAACTTGAAGCGCTGATAATTTATGTTCACTTCAGTAACACATTGTACACCAACAACTAAGGAGGGTGCGTGTAGAAGAATATGCAGATTGCGTCAACAAACTTCTCCAAAACGTTGGTTTGCAAACGCACATATGACATCATATTATGACGGTGCAAACAGCGTATATCCAGCAGCGTATATCCAACAATGGCCACCATACGCTGCTGCTCAACACTGGACTTTGTTAGGGGGGCATACAATCAAAAGCAGTCGCCCCGCACATCGCCAAACCTCTGCACGCCACTGGTCACTAACCTTCAGTGAGTTGATCAGCGACTTTGCTTTTAAAAACGCTCGCAACAAAATCCATGTAACGTAACCAAACACCACTCTAAGATTAAAGCTTATTATTTCATTTGTACATACATTACATTATTTACTAAATCCATCAGTTTCGTTCATATTGTGATTGATACTAGTTAATGTTTCGTTGTTTTTGCTCAAGCATATCCGTTTCAATAATACAAGTACTTCAATTCGTTTATTCAGTTTTTGATATATAGATAGAAAGGGGCCCCTTTCTAAGTTTCAGCCAGGGGACCCATGCAACCTTAATCCACCCCTGCCCGCAATCGCAGACCATGCATGACAATTAGGCAAAAGGACTGCAAAGCAAGTATATTGAACTCTTTGTTTTTCTAACCTGATTTTCAATTATTTTTCAGGTCACTTCATTAATTCGATTTGATAAGAGCTTTAACTGAGTCTGTAACTGTCACTAATATGCAGAAGATTTTTTAGGCAAAAATTTTAACAGTGAAGAAATTTCTTGAAAGGAAATTGTTTTCTTGGCGAACCAATTAGACAGTTGTCGCATTAATTGTTAACAATGCCACAAAATGAACGTGCACATAAGTAATAACAATAATAATGCAATTTTAAGCGTAGGAAGAATTCTATTAAAATCAGCAACGCCAAAACCAGGCATCACGATCCAGTTCTGACGGATTAAATTTTAAATGTGTCAAAATAGAGGCTTTCTCCTAGTATTTAATGGTTGCTAGGAAGAAAAAACATGATAAACGTTTCGAACAATATCGCAACAAGGCTTTCTTTGGGCAATTGACAAGACGAAGAGATTAGTGAAGTGATTCATACCTGGAAAAGTCATGTGTCGTCGTTAGCGCGTGCGATTCATGCTGTACTTCCCACTTGACAATAAACGAGCATTTTCTCACGGCTTGCAAGATCGCCTAAAAGACTCGCTTATCTGCGTGTTGATGCTGCTTACAGACGTAACACGTGAAAGGCGAAACCATGCACTTATTCGCTCGTCTGCTGTGTGTTCAACAGAGCAAAAGAAATATTTGGGGGACTGCTTTCAAGACTATCACAGCACAAGTAGTTGAACCTGTTCGCCAGTAACAATATATTTAGGCTACCGACTGGTTCGTGGAACGCTGTTATGTGAAGTGCATGTTAAGGGCACGAAATTTATCAGCAACGTTTGTTACGCATGGTTTCATTTGAAATTGAATTTTAAGCGCATGGTAAGCGTGTTGTCGTCCAAACCAGGTAAATTCTCCATGATAACATGCTTTTCTCAGATGTTTCTAAACGATGCCTGCAATCGATTCACTGACTGAAACTAGCCTATCTTTCATAAAAACCCAGGAACAAAAAGCTAAAATACCCGGTTTGTCAGATTTATCTTCCAACTATTTTTACGTTCGCCGACTTTCAAAAATATATTGCCTGTATCAAACGAGCAATTTAATGGCGAATAAGCAACGTTGTCGTTAGCTTCTTAAAGGATTCGACCTGTAATCCGTTACTGAAACTAACTTCAGTCCATTGTTCATCATCAAGTGATTGACAGATGCTTCAGAAAAAAACAGATTCTGAGCAAAAATATAGTAATGAGAATTTTGAATTTAACATAAAACCAACAATTCTTCTTATTGGGAATATTGGGAAGAACCTATTCAATTTCAGCAAACGAGAAATCAATCTGATTTTTTACGTAGAAAAATTGTTTACATTTCTTGTAGCGTGCTCTTGGCAGTGATGGAATGTTTATGACAAATTGTGATGAAGGTCGTTACCGATATGAATAATTGAAAGCATGACAGTAAATGTGGAGTGGAACTGAAACAGCCAAATGCAAGTTAAAATTGTGATGTAAATCGTTGCTGTCAGTAAAGTTTTAAAACGAGTATATACGAGCGTCTGGCTTCAATCAGCGGCTGCGTTCCTTCATACACTCGATTCTCGATTCAGGCAAGTGTCTGTGTCGCTTTTATGAGAGCCATTCTCGTGACCACTGAAGCACGACACCTGTACTGCCCGTAGGCTGTACGTCACCAAGTGCTGGAGGTCTGTGTTTACCCTCGGTTAAAACTTTACGTACGTCAAGGGCTGCGACGCTTGGTTGGGCACTGCGACTGAACATCATGCAACTTGCATGAGTCATCGATAGTAGAAGAAAAACAGGTAAAAAGAACCTACGTTATATATAAGCAAAAAAGGTTTACGTTTCTTGACTGTGCTTAGAGATAATCGTAAAGATCAGTCGGTATAGTGTTATCGTTAGGCCAACAGTTATCGTGTGGCTGCTTCAGGCGTTAAACATTTTTTTTCAGTGTGCAGTTGTAAAGTTGGCAATTCAACCTACGCAATAAAATGAACAGACAAGTCAGCGAAGCTGGTGGAGTTCGAGGTAGGAAGGCCAACGCTCCTTTGCCTGCAGTGCCTGTCACTGCTTCTCCAAGACGAAATCGGCGCTTGCTGGCTTCCCAAAGTGCTTCATGCAATGATCTGCTCAGCTCGTTTTCGGTGGATTCAAGCACAGGCAGAAATCAGCACTCAAAACTGACCAGAGCGCTGTCAACAGACTTTGATTTGAGAGACACGCAGCTGATTCCTCTTTTGCCTCTGTCCGCAAACCAAGGTACGTTTCTGCTCCAGTAAATTTATAGGCGTGCAGCCTGTATCTTCGTTCTTGATGCACGAAAGCAGGGTGTGCTTGCAAAGACCAATTACAATTTGGTTTGTACACGTCGAAAGAAAAGCTTTTTCAAAAACGAACAAAAATATGAGCAGTGGCAGTCTCATATAACATGAGTACCATGCCTCAAATATAATTGGCAGGTAGCAATTGTTCTCGAATACTTGGTTAAGGTTGTCACAAGCCAAACTGTGAGCTTTACGGCAGGTATGCCTTTGGCTTGCAACGCCACTGCATACCACTTTCAAGACAATTGAAGTTGAAAAAGTTTCAAGTTTGGCGGCAAGCAAAGTTCATTTTATGCCCGGACCCACTGCGACATGACCTGAATCTGTAAGTCATGCGGCAGCAGGGCCGGCCCTGGCAGGTGTGGAGCCCACTGCAAGACCTAGGCGCGGGGCCCCTCTGAGCAGTGGTTTTATGACGTCATCGTGTTCAGTGAACCGTGCTAAACGACCATGGCAGAGCGCAGATATAAAGCCTTACCACGAGAATTGATCACGTTTGCTAACGTTGGATGATTAGAGGTAATTTATCCCTAATTCTAACAAGAGCGTTGTTTGTTAACAATGAAACTTATAAGCCGTTTCTACTGAATTCTCAAGCGCAAGGAGCATTTGGAAAAATGAACAATCTACCGAAACACCAGAGCGCGGGACCCCATGCAGCTGCATCGGTTGCATCGGCTTTAGGCCGGCCTTGTGCGGCAGGTACCGCATTTCTTCAGGACTGGCAAGGCTGCGACACTTTATAATGCGGGAACGTTTTTCAGAAAAATATTCCAAACTCTTTAATTTTGCCGCCAAAGCACAGCGGTTGAAATCTTTTTTTCTTCTATGTGAAACGAAGCGTTGCCTGCCGGCGTGCGTGCTGCGTATCACCAACAACTCGGACCCCGCAGCAGATTGAAACAATCAAGGTTGTGTGAAAAGGAGGGTTGCATAAAAGCGGGAAAAGTTTCTTCGCTGTTGTGACAAGTTGGTCGCAAAGCACTTGTTCGATACGTGTAGCGTTTTACCTGTTTCAATTTTGAAAGTTTTGCCAAAAGAGGCCGTGAAGATGGTTTTGAACGCGTGGTCCTGTTTCTCTCTTTTTAACAAAAATCTGTGTTGTAAAGAACAAAACCATATTCCACGAAAGGTCCGTGCATTTTTGCCTTGTTATTGGACTACCACTGGTCTTTAACTGAATTTAATGTAAGTTTTACTCCACTTTCACTTATCTTAAATTTGGTTCGCATTTAAAATTGCACCGCATTGGTTACACAAAGAAATCGAGCAGATGTGAAAGCAACATTGATTTTGATGTGTATAGCGAAGCGTGCCACCGATTTGTTGGGATGAAAATTGAATCACTAGTCCATGCAAATCATGCCATGTCCCTCACATTTAATATCCAATGTCTTCTTCAGTTCAGTGACTCAATAGTCCATCCGATTAAGCTTTCATTATGCTCTACCGATCAGGGGTCTTGAGTGATTTAGTCAGTCCGGTGGTCTGCGACGCCCGTCTCCTCTACCCGTGACACGAGCCACACGATATTTGCGTAGTGAAGATCGCATAAGCGATGAGTCATCGGCAGCGTTAGGTATGAAGCTTTTTCTTAAACCGACCCATTATGCCTATCACCAGCGTAAGAAGGCCACTAGTTCTGTTTTTCAAGTGTTCATTATGATGACATGGCTCGTCTGCTTGAGGCGCACGCTTTCACAACACTACTTAGCAGTAGCGCAGCCAAGAATTTTGTTGGGGAGGGGCCAGTCAATGATGTCGTCAGTCACTGACGTCGTTTTGTGTCCGACTGTTCCTTCCGTTCATTTTCTAACAGTTGAAAGTTTGATATAAAGCACCTGTGAAAATATTGGCAAGTTTATTTCGGGGGGCATGGCCTCTTCGCCTTCATTCTGGCTGCGCTGCTGCCACTTATCCGACAAACATTCGAATGTTTCTTAACAAAACTGTAACTCCATCAGTCAAAATCGAGATGTCGTAAAATGCCAACAGCACACAAGATCTTGCGCTACTGAGAGCAATCTAAACTGTTAATTCTTTTAGGTCCTTAAACTCTAGGCTAATTGGTATTCTTTAAAGGAGCGAAAATGTTTGCAAAACAAATGATAAATCTTGAATTTTACATTTGATTTCGAACGTTCGGTTGTGCTTTGAAGTGAGATTGGGATAACAAAATAGTTTATGTGATAAACCCAGCAATACACTTTATTATTAGGCCACCAAGGATTTTGCCGAGCATTTAAGAAAATAAGTTTGGCCGTTAACGCAGCGAACAAATCAAGTTTGCACTTGACTGCAAAAAAATGTGTAGAAATTGGTTGTGGTGCCCTATGCAAATTTGGCAGTTAAGGATTGCTTAAGATATCTTTGCCTTTTGTGAGCCAACAGAGTCCTTTCCGTTTACTTAACGTGTCGAAAGAATTTCTTTGCTTGGTTCGACACAAAAGTTTCGAAAAATGGTTTGTAATGCCTGTTTTATTTGTTCATCTTAAGACTCAATGCCCATAGCGCTTGCGTTAATAGGATGGCAAGATATGACAAAAACATTCACAAACTAAATATTATAGACAAATCACGCGTGAGAACAAACTGGGGGAGGACAAACACGTGGTTTTGACAAAACGCGAAATCGGCTGTGGAAGCTTTTCGTCATCATCGTTATCAGACAGAAGACTTACACAATGGGTAAAAAATGAAGACTTGCAGAAACCATCGGACATTTCAGTAGCGCTTCAAGATTCAAGATGAAGATGTACCGACATCGAGCCGCTTAACTAAAGCATTCGAGGTGCTTCGAATCAAAGCATCAAATGTCGTCACAAAATGGCCATATTTGAATGATGCAGGTGAACATCATAATTTTTCGGTATGTAGTGCAAAAAGTGATAGGTGGTGTTGCGAGTGATACGCAGTTGATTTATTCTCAAGACTGTGTGTACCTATTCCTAAGTTGGAAGCTATGCAATGCACTGGATTACAGTAGAAACCAAACCTAGTTTTTACTGCTGTTGAACACTGAGCGAAAGTGCCTCAGAAGCAGTTGACAGCAAGATAGATTGATTTAACGTTTTTCTGGATTTCACTGCCATCCTTCATAAAGAGTAAGAAGAACTATACAAAGATATACAAAGATGCTTAAACCAGTTAAGCCAACTCAATATATGAATTACACCAATATATAAAGTACAAAAACCTTTGATGTTCCGGACTGCTGTAATATGAAGTTGTAGGACTTCTTTTTGCTTTTCGAAAAGCTGTTTTCTGACGTGAACGCTGGGCGGCGAAATACTTCGGATTTTCGTCATACCTGGTTGACAGGCCCTTAGAAATTTAGCAGCCCAGCCAAGAGCAGGCATCCTAGAATTGTTGCTACTTAAGTGAGATATGCCGAGTGCAGCGGACCGCAAGCAATTGTGCTGCGTGCTGAAGACAACGGAGTTAATTGGCGTTTGCTCAGATGATCTAGTTTAAAAAAGGTGACGATTTAGCGATATATTGTGAAATACCTAGAGCAGTTAGCCTTAATGCTTACAGTTCAGTATTCCGCTAAATACACAGAATATTGTACAGTAATTCGAATAACTTCACACCACAGGCGAAACAAGCAAGGAATCAATTGCAAATTTTTAATAAGAAATCGATTTCACATAACACTACGCATCGTCAGTTCTTACATATTATTCAAATACTGTAGAATATAATTCGCTGTCGCGCTCACAAGCTTGGCATGAATATTTGAATTTGGGCCAATCTGGCAAGTAAAGTTGATTTAATATAAAAATAAACTCAAGAATAAAGCTCAGATTTGTCGAATCATATTGATGTATTTACGATATAACCATTTAAAGGTATGCTCGGGAAGTATGTTGTCAAAATCAAAATATGGAAACTACAGGTGTTACACTTTTGTTTTGCTTGAAAAGCAAAGGCTAACAAAGCGACCTACTGCCATGCACGCTTTTGAGCTGCACCTGACATCAAAATATGTAATCAATAAACATACTTTCACCCTCGTGCTTTTTGTCCACATTCTGTGCTCTTTGAATAGCCTACTGTTACGGGTGTATGGTTGGAGTTCTTAGAGTTTGCGGTGGATGCTGATTAGTACAAGCCTACCTCATTTCACAGATACAGTTTTAAAATCTCGGCTGTGAAATTCGTGTAGACAAAACTAACATAAATCTCTATCAAACGCATCTCTTACACCCCGTTTATTTCTTGATTTGTTGTGAGAAAGCTTTAAAGTGAATTTCGTACTGACATTTTTCTTTAATTTTTGTTTCTGTATGCGTGATTATAAAAATGGGGATTTTTGTGAATTTCTGGTTTGTGAAGATGCTGACCGGCTGCCTGTAAGAAACATGTCGGTACCACAAGCCGCCCCACTCCACGATTATGAGGAGCTCCCAGACCGCTACAAAGAGGTAACTCGCGTTTTTGTCATTCTTGAAATGGTCGTTTCCATCGATTCTGTTCTTCAAACGAGAGCCGCATTGACTGTTCACCCTAATACGACTGCTTTTCAGATTCAGTGGGGTGGAAACGCAGACCATGCAGGTGTGAAATGCAGACCATGCAGGTGTGCACAATTACTCTGAACCACGGGTTTTTAACCTGGGTTCAGTTCCGTGAATCCCTAAGCGGTCCGTCAATGCGATTTAAGGGGTCCATGAATGTGATTTGAAGAGTTAATAGGCTTTGCTCTGACATTTCAAAGGGTTAATAGGCTTTGCAGACATTGCGATTACTACTACAACGATTAAAACCTAATTTCGAATATTTATTGCAACGTTTCTTCGTGAGGTGTCCGTAACTTATATTAGGATATACTAGGGTCAGTGATCCACATGCTTAAGAAACGCTACTCTAAGCTAATTTAATCGTAAGCTGCAAGGCATTGTACTTTCACGTCTATATTTGCAACTGATGGGTTACGAATGCCCAGGAGATAGCTACACAACTATTCTAGACGGTTAAGACATTCATTGTTTTTGCTTCGGTAAAACGTTTGCAGTAATTTGTTTCATCTGCTGAATTGATAGTTGATGACTTACACAATCTATTACCTTGTGTCGATGCGACTAGTATGATTAAAAAAATGAAAAAACGCTTTGCTAAAATTAGAGGAACTACCTTGTGTTACGTTGCACGTCACAGAGATGTGACT